>Ga0182742_1000535_pt1 | contig 59209 bp, 50 predicted proteins | sample eDN5th37CBELigMG_FD_128880 | JGI IMG/M metagenome (GOLD analysis project Ga0182742, IMG submission 128880) | Enriched Miracle-Growth compost microbial communities from Emeryville, California, USA - eDNA 5th pass 37_C BE-Lig MG (version 2)... ...
ATATCCCTCGATGTGCACCGGCATTCCGGTCTTGCGCGCCGCCTCCTCTGCCGCCGCCACGAGTTCGAGATAATCTTCCAGCGACTGCACTGGCGGCATGAACACGCAGAGCCGGCCGTCGTGCGGCTCGACGGTGACCGCCGTGCGCACCGCTCCGCCGATCTCGCTGATCTGTTGAGGCACGATCTCCTGCCCCGGCGTCGCCGGAGCGAAGGACGCCTGGGGTTGGGTATGCTGCCTGTCCTCGGGCAGCAGCGCCTCGCGCGGTGGCAAGGGTGAGCGCGGCACCGACGGGTCGGTGGGAACGATGAAGGGGAACTGCGACGGCGGGATGTGGGGGAGCGCGCCAAGCGGCAGGCGGTACCCCACGGGCGAGTCGCCGGGCACCAGGAACAGCCGGCCGCGCCGCGTGTGCCACTTCTCGGACTGCCAGCGCCCTGCCCCGACCTGAGCATTCCACCGCTGGATCGGCAGCACGAAACCGGTCGGCGTCGTCAGCCCGCGCTCGAACACCCGGGCCATGCGGCTGCGCTCTTCGGGATCCTCCAGCTTCGAGTCCGACGGGTCGAGATTGTCCGGAAGTCGCGCTTCCTTGAGCACCCACTCGGCCGGATCCTCGTAGGCCTCATCGACCATGCCGGCATCGACCCCGAGTTCGATCGCCATGGTCTTGAGCAGGATCTCTGCATCCTTGGCCGTCGGCTTGCCTTCCGCCCCCTCGGCTGCGATCAGCGAGGCATCGCGCCATACCGGCTCGCCGTCCGTGCGCCAGTAGAGCGAGAAGGTCCATCGTGGCAGGCTCTCGCCCGGATACCACTTGCCCTGGCCATAGTGCAGGAAACCGCGTGGCGCGAAACGGTCGCGCAGCCGTCGGATCAGCTCGTCGGCCTTCTGGCGTTTCGTCGGCCCGACGGCGGCCGTGTTCCATTCGGCCGACTCGAAGTCGTCGATCGAAACGAAGGTCGGCTCGCCGCCCATGGTGAGGCGCACGTCCTCTGCGGCCAGAACGGCGTCGACCTCGTGTCCGAGCCGATCCAGCGCTTCCCAGGATTCGTCAGAGAACGGCTTTGTGATGCGCGGATGCTCGGCGATGCGATCGACCCGCATGTCGAAGGCAAATGTCGTCTTCGTGTCGGGATCGCCGGTGAAGCCACCGGAAATGGGGGCGGCGTTGCGATAGTGCGGCGTCGCCGCCAGCGGCACGTGGCTCTCGCCCGTCAGCAAGCCCGAGGTGGGATCAAGGCCGATCCACCCGGCCCCGGGAAGGTAGACTTCGCACCAGGCGTGCAGGTCGGTGAAGTCCACGGACGTTCCCGGCGGACCGTCGAGCGCGACGACGTCCGGCTTGAGCTGGATGAGATAGCCTGAGACGAAGCGGGCGGCAAATCCGAGATGACGCAGCACCTGCACCAGGAGCCAACTCGAATCCCGGCATGAACCCCGGGCCAGCGCCAGCGTCTCCGACGGCGTCTGTACTCCGGGCTCCAGCCGCACGACGTAGTTCACCTCGCGCCGGATGCGCGCGTTGAGGTCGACGAGGAAGCTCACCGTGTTGGTGGGCGATCGGTCGATCGTGTCGAGGAAGCGCTGCAGCGTCCCGTCGGCCGGCTCGGGGCGACGGTAGATGGACAGGTCCTCGCGCAGGTCCTCCGGATAGTCGAAGGGCCAGACTTCGGCCTGCGGCTCGACGAAGAAGTCGAACGGATTGTAGACCGTCATGTCGGCGACGAGATCGACCTCGATCTTGAGTTCCGTCACCGGCTCCGGAAAGACGTAGCGCGCGAGGAAGTTCCCGTAAGGGTCCTGCTGGACGTTGACGAAGTGTTTCGCCGGCGAAACCTTCAGCGAGTGGCTCAGCACCTTCGTGCGCGAATGCGGAGCGGGCTTGAGGCGGATGATCTGGGGGCCGAGGCTGACCGGTCGGTCGTACGCGTAGTGCGTCAGGTGGTAGACCGCTGCCTGTATCGCCATGCGGGTTCAAGGACCTTTCGACCGGGTTTCCGCGACCTTTCCATAAAGGCCCCGGAATAGCCAAGCGAATATTGCAGTGCGGCAATGCCGGTCGTCGTTCCGTGCGTCGCGCCCCCTTGTGCTCCAGCGACGCTAAACGGCGCCGAAACCGGCATCGAGTGGCAGCGAGATGCCGTGGATCATCGAGGAGCGGTCGCTGAGGAGATAGAGGATCGCCTCGGCGACTTCGTCGGGTTCGACGAAGCGGCCCATCGGGGTACGGCTGAGCATGGGCGCGGATTTCTTCGGGTCGCTCCACGCCTTGCGGGCCATGTCCGTCATCGTGACCGTCGGATTGATGCAGTTGACGCGAATGCCATGCCTGCCGAGCTCGTTGGCCATCACCCGGCTCATCGCATCGAGCGCCGCCTTCGACGCGCAATAGGCTGCGTGGTCGGCAAAGCCGTTGAAGGCCGAGATGCTGGAGACGTTGACGACCGCCCCTCCTCCGCCAGCCGCGATCCTCGCCTTGGCATATTCCTGGGTGAAGATCAGCGGCGCGCGGGTGTTCACGGCGAGGGTCCTGTCGAAGGACTCCACCTTCACGTCGAGCACCGGCTCCAGCACGACGATGCCGGCGCAGTTCACAAGATAGTCGACGGGCTGTGCCTCCCTCGCGGCGGCGCGCGCGGCCTCCGCATCGCCGATGTCCACGGCCACGGTGCGGCAGCCGATCTCTGCGGCCAGTGTTTCGAGGTCGGGCGCGCTGCGGCTTACGGCCACGACATCGGCCCCGCGCCGTGCCGCCAGCCGCGCCAGCGCCCTGCCGATGCCTTTGCCGGCTCCCGTGATCAGGATGGATTTTCCCAGGAACTCGCCTGTCTCCGCCAACGTCTCCTCCCCTAGGCTGGACCAGGCGCACGAAAGACGAGCGCGACGAGGCAGCAAGAACTGCCTGGCGATCGTCTTGCGCGCACTGGACTTTTAGCGCTCCTCCGCTGCGGCAATCTTGCCGACGTTTCGGCCGGCAGGCAACAGAGGCGCTTCAGCGGGATCGGATTAGCGGAGACAGACTTGCGTCAGCCCAGCAGAGCTCGCTTGCGTGAGGCGCCTCCCGCCTGCCGCCAGGCCTTGAGGCGGTGCGTGGCGGCCGCAAAGGAGATCTTCATGGCGCGCGCCACGGTGTAGCGGCTCTTGCCCTCGTCGAACATGCGGTAGCAGCACTCGACGCCTTCCGGCGTCAGTTTTCCGTCAGCCGTCTTGTTGTGCGGATTGGCCGGGTCGGTCGGTTCCAGCGCCGGCTGGACCATCGCCTTCAGCCGCCCCAGATCCGCTTCGATCGAGGCAATGAGCTCAAGCACCGCGTTGGGGTCTTGCATGCGACGCGCTCCTCTTGGAGGTCGCCAATATAGGCGAACGTTCGGCATATAGGCAGTGATGGGCGTCACACCAGCCCTGCGCTCGACGCATTTGATTTCCTCCGCGGCCTCCAATACATTAGAACCATTCTAAAGTGAGGCTGCCATGCTATCGCGTGTATTCGGCTTCGGCCGCCGACCCTTCAGTTCGCTCAGCGAGCAGGAGATCCTGGCACTGGCCATCTCCTCGGAAGAGGATGACAGCCGCATCTACCGCGCCTACGCGGACGGCCTGCGCGACCCCTATCCACATTCCGCGGCCGTCTTCGACGAGATGGCGGAGGAGGAAGACCGTCACCGAGCCAGCCTCATCGAACTGCATCGTCACCGGTTCGGCGAACGCATCCCGCTGATCCGGCGCGAGCACGTCAGCGGCTACTACGAGCGCAAGCCCGACTGGCTTGTCCGCCCTCTGGGACTGGAGAAGGTGCGCGTCCAGGCCGAGCGGATGGAACAGGCGGCCCAGCGCTTCTATGAGGAGGCCGCGAAACGGACGACCGATGCCGGCACGCGCAAGCTTCTCGGCGATCTGGCCGCGGCGGAATCCGCACATGAATCTCTTGCCAGGCGACTTGGCGCCGAGCATCTCCCCGAAGATGTTCGCCGCCAGGAACTGTCGGACGAGCGCCGCCGGCTCATCCTCACCTATGTCCAGCCGGGTTTGGCCGGGTTGATGGACGGTTCGGTCTCCACCCTCGCCCCGATCTTTGCCGCAGCCTTCGCCACGGGCGACACGTGGCAGACTTTCCTGGTGGGTCTGTCCGCCTCGGTCGGAGCTGGCATCTCCATGGGCTTCACCGAGGCCGCCCATGACGACGGCAAGCTGTCTGGACGCGGGTCGCCAGTGGCGCGCGGCCTGTCTTCCGGCATCATGACCGCAATTGGCGGACTCGGCCACGCACTGCCTTACCTCATCCCGCACTTCTGGACCGCAACGACGGTGGCGGCAGCCGTAGTGTTCGTGGAGTTGTGGGCCATCGCCTACATCCAGAACCGCTTCATGGAGACCCCGTTCCTGCGCGCCGCCTTCCAGGTGGTGCTTGGCGGCGCGCTGGTCTTCGCTGCGGGCGTGCTCATCGGCAGCGCCTGACGCTCCCTGCCGGAGCCGCCGCTATTCGGCCGCCTGCAGGTTGACCGAGCTCTCGGCCATCTGCGTCAGCTTGCGGTCCGTCGCCTCTTCCTCCTTGAGGTTTTCGGCGAGCACGGACGCGCAATCCGATCGGCCGAGTTCCTTGGCCCACGCCACCAGCGTCCCGTAGCGGGTGATCTCATAGTGCTCGACCGCCTGTGCGGCGGCGATAAGCGCGGCGTCGAGAACCTTCTTGTCATCAACGTCTCCCGCCAGCTCGTCCGCTTCCTCGAGGATACCGTCGATGGCCGGGCAGTTCACCTGCTTGGCCTGCACCCCATGCATCTCGAAGACCTGCTCGACGCGGGCAATATGGCCCTTCGTCTCCTCGAGATGCTTCTCGAAGCCGCCGCGCAACTGCGGGTTCGTCGCCTTGTCGATCATCTTCGGTAGCGCTTTCTCGATCTGCTTCTCGGCGTAGTAGATGTCGCGCAGGGTGTGCACGAAGAGGTCGTCGAGTGTCTTGATGTCCTTGGAGAAGAAGCCCATGGCTCGTCCCTTCCTCGCATGTTCGGGTTGATGAACGATCAGGTGGAGCCCTCGCGCACCTGGCTTGGTCGGCCCGTTGCCGACGCCAGGCGGTAACGAAGCCTCTCCCCGCAGGTTCCACTCCTGTCGCGACGCTGATGAAACGCACCGGCTAAGTCCCCGGCATCGGGCCGAAACGGTGTGGCGCGAAAGTGACGGTCGGACGCGGGATCACGATACCCGAGAAATGTCCCGGATTGGACGCAGTTTGGTCACGAAGTGTTTGATTTTCTGGAAAAGATTAACGGTGCGTTCACTTTGTATTCAGACCTGCCGGCTATGCTGAAGAGGCTTTCGGGAGGGGCATTCGAGGGACAGGGAACCAGGGTCATGACCTTCATTGGCAAGTTGACGGTTTGTGCCAGTGCGATCAGGGAATTCATCGCCCCGACCTACCGGCCGGAGCGCTACTACATGCGCGGTCCTGGTCCCGCGCACGCGCGTCGCAACCGCGCGGCAGCCCCTTCGCATCGGCCCTCGCCGCTCTGAGCCATCGCGGAAAACGGCCCCGCGGAATTGCGGCCGCGGGGCGTAACCGCAAAATCCGATTCCTGTTCAAGTATTAACGGTCAGAAGCGGAATCTACTCGGGAAGCCCCTCAAGTCCCGTTTCACACGCGAGAAGCTCGGTCGTCGAACCGGCGATCACGCCGATCTCCCGGCACCCCCCCGCCGCACAGAGCCGCCAGCCTCCAACCGTCGCACCCGAAGCCGCGAGCACGACACGTCGTTGCACCGGCAGGTGCGGACGATAGATCCACCAGCCATCCGAGAGCCTTGCGCCGGCCGGCGGTTCCATGCCCGCTCCAGAGCCTTTCACGCGTGCCTCGACCAGTTCCAGGCCGGCAGGCGTCACGCGCCAATCCTCGCGCCACTCGGTCCGCTCTACCGAATGCGTCCAGCTCAGCGTGAAGGCCGAGGCGGCCAGCATCACCGTCTTGCCGCCCGCGACGATGCACAGGCTCATGTCGCTGCGGGCGCGGCCTGCCTCGCACGACGGATGCGCCACCAGTGCGCAGCCACGACGATCGCACCGAGCGCAAAGCCTGCCTCGTCGGTGACCGGCAGGTAAAGGATCATCAGCACCCCCGCCGCGAAGGCAGCGATGCGCTCCCACCACAGCGCCCGGCCGAAGAAATAACCCACGACCGCCATGCCCCACAGCGCGATGCCTGCGCAGGCCTTGAAGACGACATAGGCGACCTCGACCCAGTACCCATATGCTTCCGCCATCGGGCCGGCATCCTGCAGCATCAGCGCCGGCGTGTAGACGGCCATGAACGGCACGACGAAGCCGGCCGTCGCCAGTTTCGTCGCCTGCACCGCTATCTTCAGCCCGGACGTCTTGGCCATCGGTGCCGCGGCGAAGCAGGCCAGCGCCACTGGCGGAGTCAGGTCGGCCATGATGCCGAAATAGAACACGAACATGTGGCTGACGAGCAGCGGCACGCCGAGTTCCAGCAGCGCCGGCCCGGCCAGCGACGAGGTGATGATGTAGTTCGGGATCGTCGGGATGCCCATCCCGAGCACAAGGCAGGTCAGCATGGTGAGCACCAGCGACAGGAACAGGTTGTTCTCTCCGATGCGGATGATGGCGCCGATGAAGGTGGAAGCGATGCCGGTCAGCGTCAGCGTGCCGATGACGATCCCGACGATGGCGCAGGCGATGCCCACCGGCAGCGCGTTCTTGGCGCCTTCGGCGAGCGAGTCGCGACAGATGATCAGCGTCTCGCGCCCGCCCCTGAAGACGGCGCAGGCACCGACCAGCACCGCAATGACGGCCGCCAGCACGTTGACGCCGAACTTCAGGAAAGCTGCGGCCGCCAGCCCGAGCACGATCCAGAACACCGCGCGGAAGACAAGCGGCCCGATCAACGCCGCCAGCGGCATGCCGAGGATCAGCACCACGATCAGCGCCAGCCCCATCGTGCCGGCGAAGATCGGGGTGTAGCCGGCAAACAGCAGGTAGACGAGCGCGGCCAGTGGCAGCACCAGCGGCCAGTGTCGGCGCAGCGCCGCCCACGGGTCGGGCAAACTTTCCTTGGCCATGCCGCCGAGCCCGGACTTTCCCGCTTCGAGATGCACCATCCAGAAGCAGACGCCGAAATAGAGGAGCGCCGGGATCAGCGCTGCCTTGACCACCTCGACGTAGGGCACGTTCAGTGTCTCGGCCATGATGAAGGCGACCGCGCCCATCACCGGCGGCATGATCTGCCCGCCCATCGACGATGTTGCCTCGACCCCGCCGGCGAAGGCTGCGCGGAAGCCGAACCGCTTCATCAGCGGGATGGTGAACTGGCCCGAAGCCACCACGTTCGCCACGCCCGATCCCGAGATCGTACCCATCAGAGCCGAAGACAGGACGCAGACCTGCGCCGGCCCACCGCGCCACGAGCCGACCAGGCCCAGGGCGAAATCGTTGAACAGAGCCAGCATCCCGGCCCGCTCGAGGAAAGCGGCGAAGACGACGAAAATGAAGATGTAGGCAGCCGAGACGTAGATCGGTGTGCCGTAGATGCCCTCCGTGCCGAAGGCGAAATGCTCGACGATCATGTCGAACGGGTAGCCGCGATGGATAAGCGGCGCGGGCAACAGGTCGCCGAAGAAGCAGTAGGCGAGGAAGACGCCGGCGATGATCGTCAGCGGAAGGCCCATCAGTCGCCGCGCGCCCTCGAAGACGAGGACTATCGCGATGCAGCCGACCACGAGATCGGGCGTCGTCAGGAAGCCGGCACGGCGGATCAGGGCGGCGTAGTTGACCCACTGGTAGACGCCGGTGAGGAAGCCGAGGACGCCGAGAAGCCAGAACCACGTCGTGCCGGCCTTCGTCTTCGCCACCAGATTGCCGAACAGCGCAAAGCCGAGCAGCAGCAGGAAGCCGACATGCATGGCCCGCACCACCTGGCTCGGCAGCGCTCCGTAGGCTGCCGTCCAGAGCTGGAACAGCGAGAAGACGATCGCGATCCCGAAGGCAGCCTTGCCCAGGATCCCTTGGCCGAACCCGGCGGGAAGTCCCTCGATCGGCTCCTCGGCCGAGTGCGGCAGGTCCAGCGCATGCTCGCCGCTCTTTGCCTGGCTCATCGTGCCTCCACCGTCGCCGGCCTCACAAGAGAGACCGGGGGCTCCCGCTGCTTCCCTCTCGCCGCTCACGGGGAGAAGGCGCCGGAAGGCGGTTGAGGGGCAGCACCAGCGCCCGCCCCGGCCTACTTCCGCACGCCGACTTCGCGATAGTAACGCTCGGCGCCTGGGTGAAGCGGCACCGGCATTCCGTCCAGCGCCTTGTTCACGTCGATCGCCTTGGCAGCGGCATGCGCGGCGGCAAGCTTGTCGAGGTTCTCGAACAGGAGCTTGGTCATCTGGTAGGCCGTCTCCTCGGAAACGCCGTCGTGGGTGACGAGGAAGTTGCCCACCGCGGCGGTCGGCACGTCCTCCGCCTGGCCATCATAGGTGCCGGCAGGGATCGTCACCCCGAGATAGGGCGCACCGATCGCCGCCACGGCCTCGGCCGGCACGGCGACGACGTTGATCGGCAGCGAGCTGGCGAGGTCCCTGATCGACGCCACACCAAGCCCGGCCGACTGCAGCGTCGCGTCAAGCTGGCGGTTCTTGATCAGTTCCACGGATTCGGCGAACGGCAGGTATTCGACCTTGCCGAGATCCTCGTAGCTCATGCCGGCCGCCCTGAAGATCGCCCGCGCGTTGAGTTCGGTTCCGGATGCCGGGGCGCCTACGGACAGGCTCTTGCCCTTCAGGTCGGCGAGCGACTTGATGCCGGACTCCTGGCTGGCGACGATCTGGATGTAGTTCGGATAGATGGCGCCGATCCCGCGCAGCTTGTCGAGCTTGCCGGGATAACCGGCTTCGCTGTTGCCTTCCCAGGCAAGTTGCACCGAGTCACCCAGTGCAAAGGCAATCTCACCACGTCCTGCCTGGAGCAGGTTGAGGTTCTCCACCGACGCCTTCGTCGCCTGCACCTGGGTTCGGGCGCCCTCGATGCCCTTGCCGTAGATATCGGAAAGCGCAACGCCGAGCGGGTAGTAGACACCCGACGTGCCCCCGGTGAGCACGTTGATGAATTCATCTGCCTTGGCCGGAACCATCGCCAGTCCGGCCGCCGCGGCAACCGCGCCGGCAATGAAGATCCTCCTGCCCATCTCGAGCATATGCACACCTCCCAGTCCGCAGGCGTCGCTCGTCGGCGCCTCGATCGGGCGGGAGTTTAGTGATGGGTGCCCAAATGCCAACCCGCAAAGGACCGTCTTGGACCAATGGGCTATGCGGGTCGCCTCCACCCGACCCGGCAATCTGAAAGCTCCGTGGAGTGGACGGGAGGCCGGGCGCCCCTATCGGCTGCGGCGCCCGGATGCAGCCTCAGGCCAAGCCTTCGAACAGGACGGTCGAGAGGTAGCGCTCGGCGAAGGAGGGAATGATGACGACCATCAGCTTGCCGGCATTCTCCGGCCGCGAACCGACCTTGACGGCGGCCTGCAGCGCAGCACCGGATGAGATGCCGACCGGCACCCCTTCCAGCCGCGCCACCAGCCGCGCATTGGCGATGGCCTCCTCGTTCGAGACCGTCACCACCTCGTCATAGACCGAGGTGTCGAGGATCTTCGGCGCGAAGCCAGCGCCGATGCCCTGGATCTTGTGGGGTCCCGGCTGTCCGCCGGAAAGCACCGGCGAGGCGGACGGCTCGACGGCAACGACCTGCACCGAAGGCTTGCGCTCCTTGATCACCTGTCCAACGCCGGTGATGGTGCCGCCCGTGCCCACGCCGGCGATGAAGATGTCGACCGCGCCCTGCGTGTCGTTCCAGATCTCCTCCGCCGTCGTGGTGCGGTGAATTTCCGGGTTGGCCAGGTTCTCGAACTGCTGCGGAATGATCGCATCGGGAATGGTTTCCGCGAGCTCCTGGGCCTTCGCGATCGCCCCCTTCATGCCTTTCGCGCCTTCTGTCAGCACGAGTTCAGCCCCCAGCAGGAGCAGCATCTTGCGCCGCTCGATCGACATGGTTTCAGGCATGGTCAGGATCAGCCTGTAGCCCTTGGCGGCGGCGGTGAAGGCCAGCGCGATGCCGGTGTTGCCCGACGTCGGCTCGATCAGCGTGGTGCGGCCCGGAGCGATGCGTCCCTCCGCCTCCAGCGCCTCGATCATGGCAACGCCGATGCGGTCCTTCACGCTGCCGATCGGATTGAAGAACTCGAGCTTGGCCACCAGCCTGGCGACGATGCCCTTTTCCCGGGCGAACTTGTCCAGGGCCACCAGAGGCGTGTCGCCCATCGTCTCGGTGATGGAGTTGTAGATGCGGCCGCGACCCGGCGTGCGCGTCGATGTGACCGGCTTGTTCATGATCCTGCTCCCTGACATCACCAAAGATCGGCGGCTGAAAGATAACGCACGAAGGGCGGTTTCCGAGTAGCCGCCTAACCGCGCCGCGCGCTTTTTGCAAACGGCTTCCAATGACGCGGGGGAACGACTGCGCTGAGTTGCGTCACGTGGCCGGACCCCGCCCAAGCCCAAGACACCAGCGCTCGGGCCGGAGGTCAAGCCGTCCGCCACTGCCCCGCGGGCCGGCCCGCCAGCTGACCACCTACCGTAGCATGCGGCTGACGAGCTGGGCCGTGTAGTCGACCATCGGTACCACCCGCGCATAGTTCATGCGCGTCGGGCCGATGACGCCGAGCGCGCCCACCACCCGCGCATCCTTGTCGCGGAAAGGCGCCACCACCACAGACGAGCCAGACAGCGAGAACAGCCGATTCTCCGAGCCGATGAAGATGCGCACCCCCGGTCCCTCTTCCGCGAGGTCGAGGAGCTGGATGATGCCCTCCTGCGTCTCGAGATCCTCAAACAGATGCCTTAGCAGTTCGATGTCGGCTTGTGCGGTGACATTCTCCAGCAGGTTGGCGCGTCCGCGCACGATCAGCCGGGCCGGCACGTCGCCTTCGACTCCGCCCCAGATCGCAAGGCCACGGTCGACCAGGTCCTGCGACAGCGCATTGAGGGCCGCGGTGGTCTCCGCCTTGCGGCGGGCGATCTCTGACTTGGCCTCGGCCAGCGTGCGGCCCCGGATATGGGCGTTGAGGAAATTCGACGCCTCTTGCAACTGCGCGACGGTAACCCCCGCCGGGAGTTCCATGACGCGGTTCTCGACGTCGCCGTTCTGCGACACCAGTACCGCCAGCGCCCGCTGCGGCTCCAGTTGCACGAACTCGATGTGCTTGAGCGGCGCCTCGGTCTTGGCGGCGAGCACCAGCCCCGCGCCGCGCGACGCGCCCGAAAGCAGCTGGCTGGCCTCTGTCAGCATGTGCTCCAGCGGAATCCCCCGCCCCGAGGCCTTGATCTGGCTCTCGATCGCGCGCCGTTCCTCCTCGGTAAGATCGCCGATCTCCAGGAAAGCGTCGACGAAGAAGCGCAGCCCCCTCTGGGTTGGGAGCCGACCGGCGGAGACATGCGGCGAGTAGATCAAGCCGTGATGCTCCAGGTCGCTCATGACGTTGCGAACCGTCGCGGGCGATAGCGACGAGGGCAGCATGCGCGACAGGTTGCGCGACCCCACCGGCTCACCGTCGAACAGGTAGGACTCGACGATGCGCCGGAAGATGTCGCGCGACCGCATGTCGAGCGACTGCAGCAAGGGATCGGCTACTGGCCGTGTCATCCTAGCTCCTGCCGTAATCATGCCAAATATATAGCGGTGCTTCGCGTCCGCACAATTCCCAGCTCATTGCGCGGTGTGGACGGCACCGCTACAAGCCGCCCACGATTCAGCCAGGTCAGGAAGTATCCATGCGTCCATCCAAACGCCAGCCAGACGAGATGCGGCCCGTATCGTTCGAGCGCAACGTCTCGAAGCACGCAGAGGGCTCCTGCCTCGTCAAGTTCGGCGATACCCATGTTTTGTGCACGGCGAGCCTTGAGGAAAAGGTGCCGGCATGGATGCGCAACACTGGTCGCGGCTGGGTCACCGCCGAATACGGCATGCTGCCGCGCGCGACGGGGGACCGCATGCGCCGCGAGGCCGCGGCCGGCCGGCAGGGTGGCCGCACCCTCGAGATCCAGCGCCTCATCGGCCGTTCGCTGCGCGCCGTCGTCGACCTTCAGGCGCTCGGCGAGATGCAGATCACCGTCGACTGCGACGTGCTCCAGGCGGACGGCGGCACCCGCACCGCTGCCATCACCGGCGGCTGGGTCGCGCTGTACGACTGCCTTCGCTGGATGGAGGCCCGCCAGATGGCGTCGGTCTCCAAGGTCATCCGCGACCAGGTCGCGGCGATCTCCTGCGGCATTCACGACGGCCAACCGGTCCTGGACCTCGACTATCTTGAGGACTCGTCGGCCGGAACCGACGCCAATTTCGTGATGACCGGCAGGGGCGGCATCGTCGAGATCCAGGGAACGGCGGAAGGCGTCCCCTTCACCGAACAGGAGTTCGCCGCCCTGATGGAACTGGCCAAGAAGGGCATCTCCCGCCTGGTCAGCCTCCAGCAGATGGCTGTCGCCTAAGCACATACGATCAACCGAAAGGAGTGAAGGCGTTCCCGCGCCCCGACTGCCCATGACCCCGACCGCGATCCTGGAATCAGCTCTTTACGTCCGCGACCTCGACGAGGCGGAGGCTTTTTACCGCGACGTGCTCGGCCTGTCGCTGATCACCAAGGTGGCGAACCGGCACGTCTTCTTCCGGTGTGGCCAGGGCGTGCTGCTGCTGTTCAATGCCGAGGAGACACGGATTGCGGCTGCGCCGGACGCCCTGCCTGTGCCGACGCACGGCGCCACCGGCCCCGGCCACCTGTGCTTTGCCGCCACGGCCGACGAGATCGACCGCTGGAAGACGCACATGCAAGAGCACGGCGTCGCGATCGAAGCGGATTTCGAGTGGCCGAACGGCGGTCGTTCCGTCTATTTCCGTGATCCGTCCGGCAACTCGATCGAGTTTGCCGAACCGAGGATCTGGGGTCTCTGATGCGCGCACTGACGGAAAAGACTCTGGTGATCGCCACCCACAACGACGGCAAGCTGCGCGAATTCGCCGGCTTGATGGCGCCGTTCGGCATCGAGGCGCGGTCCGCCGGGGAGCACGGCCTGCCCGAGCCGGAGGAAACCGGCACGACCTTCGAGGAAAACGCCTACATCAAGGCCTTCGCCGCGGCCAAGGCCACGGGCCTGCCCGCGCTTTCCGACGATTCCGGCCTGTGCGTCGACGCGCTCGGCGGCCAGCCCGGCGTCTACACTGCCAACTGGGCCGAAACACCCGACGGCAAGCGCGATTTCGCGATCGCCATGCAGCGCACCGAGGTGGCGCTTCAGGAAGTCGGCGCGACGGAACCTGCCCAGCGGACCGGCCGCTTCGTGGCCGTGCTGTGCCTTGCCTGGCCGGACGGCCATGCGGAGTATTTCCGCGGCGAGGCCGAGGGCCGGCTGGTCTGGCCCCCGCGCGGCGAAAAGGGCTTTGGTTACGATCCTGTCTTCCTGCCGAATGGCCATGACCGTACCTTCGGCGAGATGACCGCCGAGGAAAAGCATGGCTGGAAGCCGGGCATGAAGGAGGCTCTGTCGCACCGTGCGAGGGCCTTCCAGAAATTCGCACAGGCAATGCTGGGCTCGTCGTGACGGGAGCACAGACGGACGATCCGGGATTCGGCGTCTACATCCACTGGCCGTTCTGCGCGGCCAAGTGCCCCTATTGCGACTTCAACAGCCACGTCCGCCACCAACCCGTCGATCAGGCGCGTTTCGCGGCTGCCTTCGATCGCGAGATGGCGACCATGCGCGAGCGCACCGGGCCGCGCACCGTCACCAGCATCTTCCTCGGCGGCGGCACGCCGTCGCTCATGGAGCCGGCAACGGTCGGCGCCGTGCTCGATTCGGTGGGGCGGCACTGGACTGTTCCGGACGGCATCGAGATCACGCTGGAGGCGAACCCCTCCTCGGTCGAGGCCGACCGCTTCCGCGGCTATCGCGCGGCCGGCGTCAACCGCGTGTCGCTCGGTGTCCAGGCGCTGAACGACAGCGACCTTCGTTTCCTCGGCCGTCTGCACAACGTCGAGGAGGCGTTGGTCGCCATCGGCCTGGCGCGTGACATCTTCCCGCGCATGTCGTTCGACCTGATCTATGCGCGGCCCGGCCAGACGCTCGACGCATGGAGACGCGAACTCGGTCGGGCGATCGACCTCGCCGCCGACCACCTCTCGCTCTACCAGCTCACCATCGAGGAGGGCACGCGCTTCCACGCTCTCCACGCCGCCGGCAAGCTCGTCATGCCGGATCCCGACACCGCCGCCGATCTCTATGCGCTGACGCAGGAGGTTACCGACGCGCGTGGGCTTCCCGCCTACGAAATTTCGAACCACGCGCGGCCCGGCTGCGAAAGCCGCCACAACCTCACCTACTGGCGCTATGGCGAATATGTCGGCATCGGCCCCGGCGCGCACGGCCGCTTCATCGAGAACGGCCGCCGCGTGGTGACGATCACCGAGCGCGCCCCGGAAACCTGGCTGAACTTCGTGGAGGCACGCAGCCACGGCGTGGTCGATGGCGAGGTGCTGCGGCGCAGCGAAGAAGCTGACGAACTTCTGCTGATGGGCCTTCGTCTTTCCGAGGGGATCGAGGTCGAGCGCTACGAACGGCTCGCCGGCCGCCCGTTGGATCCGGCGCGGTTGTCCGTCCTGCAACAGGAAGGCCTCGTGGCGACTGTCGGCAATTCCCGCCTGCGGGCCACGGCGTCCGGCATGGCCGTACTTGACGCCGTCGTCGCCGACCTGGCGCGATAGACGCCGACTCCGTCGCGGCAATCGTCTATGCTGCGGCTGGCAGCCTCGCGAGGGGCGAAGGTCGAGGAGGCGCGGCAATCACCACGGCATCCTGGCAATTCTGGGCCATAATGTCCGCCCTCTTCGCGGCGCTGACGGCCATTTTCGCCAAGGTTGGCGTGAGCGACGTCAATGCCGACTTCGCCACGCTGATCCGCACGTTGGTCATCGTGCCGCTGCTTGCCGCGCTGTTCTGGATGAACGGACAGTGGCAGTCGCTCGGCACGGTCAGCAGCCGAACATGGACCTTCCTTGTCCTCTCGGCCGTCGCCACCGGTGCGTCGTGGCTGTGCTACTTCCGCGCGATGAAGCTCGGCGACGCCGCACGCGTCGCCCCGCTCGACAAGATGAGCGTGGTGCTCGTCGCGATTCTGGGAGTTCTCTTCCTCGGCGAACGTCTCGGCCCGCTGAACTGGCTTGGCGTCGTGCTTATTGCGGGCGGGGTGGTGCTGGTCGCCTGGCGCTGAGGGACCGGCGACCAGCCGCCGGGCTCTGCCCGAACGCCTCGATCGTCTGTTGGAACGTCGGGGGCGTCAGTGGCGAGCCGCGGGCTTGGAAAGCAGACGCGCCAGCCGGTCGCGACAGCGGGTCAGTCGCGCCACGGCATCGCTGGAGACACGCCGATCGTCATTGCTCCTGGCCTTCAGATCCAGCCCTTCGTGAGGCACCTGGCTCGTCTTGTGCGGTGGCACGGCCTGTACGGCGGCCTTGTAGTAGGGTGTGAACGTGTCCTGAATCTGCATGTTTCCCATTGCTGCCTCCTCGCAAGCCGGCATAAACGTCTCGAGCCTGCCCTGGTTCCTGATCTGGGCAGAATTTCGGAGGGCCGCAGGGACTGCTCCCACGGCTGCGAGGTAGTGCTCATGGACGAGGAAGACGGCAGCCGCACCTTCATGGTCGGCCGCACGGATATGCCGGCCCGGCCGGTCGAGCCAGCCCTCTATCTGGTGGCCACTCCGATCGGCAATCTCGGCGACATCACCTTGCGGGCGCTTGAAACCTTGGCAGGCGTCGACGTGCTCGCCTGCGAGGATACGCGCGTCACCCGCGTCCTGCTCGAGCGCTATGGCATCCGGCGCCGCACTCTCGCCTATCACGAGCACAACGCCGCAGAGGCGGGTCCCCGGCTCCTGGAGGCGCTGGCCGCCGGGCAGAGCGTGGCACTCGTTTCTGACGCCGGCACGCCGCTCGTCTCCGATCCAGGTTTCAGGCTGGTCCAGCTGGCCGTCGAAGCAGGGCATCGGGTCGTCCCGATCCCGGGACCCTCGGCGCTTCTGGCGGCACTCGCGATCTCCGGCCTGCCCACGGACACCTTCCTTTTCGCCGGTTTCCTGCCGGCGAAGCAGGGGGCCAAGCGCAGCCGGCTGGAGGATCTCAGGACGGTCCCGGCCACGCTGGTCTTCTTCGAGTCGCCGCACCGGCTCGCCGACACCCTCACCACCATGCGCGACGTGCTCGGCGACCGTCCCGCCACGGTCGCCCGCGAACTGACCAAGGCGTTCGAGGAGGCACGCCGCGGCACTCTTTCCTCGCTCGCGCAAGGCTACGAGGGACAGACGCCGAAGGGCGAGATCGTGATCTGCGTCGGCCCGCCCACCGCCGCACCGGACATGGGAACCGATGACATCGACCGGGTGCTCCTCGATCTCGCCGCCGAAATGTCGGCCTCCAAGGCAGCCACCGAAGCCGCCAGGCTGACCGGCGGGCGCAAGCAGGACCTCTATCGCCGCCTGCTGGAACTCAAGGCTGATGAGGAAAGATGACGCGCGACTTCGACTGAAAGCCTATCGACGCGGCCATCGCGGCGAATGGCTCGCTGCGATGGCGTTGACGCTGAAGGGCTACCGCATCGTCGCCCGCCGCTTCCGTACCCGTGCGGGCGAGATCGACCTGATCGCCCGGCGCGGAGACCTCGTCGCGATCGTCGAGGTCAAGGTGCGGCCGACGCTACTCCTCGCCATGGAAGCCATTGCACGTCAGTCCGAGCGGCGCATCGAGGCCGCTGCCGACATCTGGCTGGCGCGACAGCGCGACTTCGCGCGCCTGTCGGTCCGCTATGACATGGTGGCGGTGCTGCCCTGGCGTTGGCCGGTGCATGTGGAGAACGTTTTCTCCGGCCGGGCCTGAACAGGCAAAGCACTCGCTTGCGATGCGTGTTGCCCCACATCATTCTGCTACCGGCTAACCGGAGGGGAATGCGCCATGTGTCACCATTGCGTCATCGAAACCGTAAAGGCGGACATGCTGAACCGCCGCAGCTTCTTCAAGGGTGGCATCGCCGCGGCTGCCGGCGCTGCGCTTGCCGCCACCGCCGCGCCATCCCGCCCGGCCTTCGCGCATGAAGGTGCGCTCAAGGCAGAAGACTTGACGCACGAACTGTACGATACATTCCCGACCTATTTCGGCGAACAGCAGCTCTTCTTCGACAAGAAGAACGACTTCGCCAAGCACGGTTTCAACCTCTACGAGATCCGCGTCTCGGAACACACCGGCACGCATATCGACGCACCACTGCACTTCTCGGCGGACGGCAAGTCGGTCGCGGAGCTGCCGGTCGAGGACCTGGTCGCGCCGCTGGTCGTCATCGACATCGCCGCCAGGGCGGCCGAGAACCCGGACGCCCAGGTGACGCCGGACGATATCAAGGCCTGGGTGTCCGCTCATGGCGAGATACCCGCAGGAGCGGTCGTGGCGATGCACTCGGGCTGGGGCCAGCACCTTACCACCGACAAGTTCCGTAACGTCGGTGACGACGGCAAGACCATGCACTTTCCGGGCTTCCACCTCGAGGCCGCCCAGTTCCTGCTGGAGAACACCACTGCCAAGGCGATCGCGGTCGACACCCTGTCGCTGGACTACGGCGCCTCCCCCGACTTCATCGTGCACCGCACCTGGCTGCCGACCGGGCGCTACGGCATCGAAGGCGTCGCCAACCTCGACAAGGTGCCCGCCAGCGGGGCGACGATCGTCGTCGGCGCGCCGAAGCACCGGGGCGGCACGGGCGGTCCGGCCCGCATCATTGCGCTGATCTAGCGCGGCGTTCGGCGCACCACGCGCATCGGCAGCCCGCCTTCCGGCTGGGTGGTGAGCTTCTGCACCGGCCACGGATTGGTCTCCGCCGTCGCCTCGAAGCGGAAGCGCGACAGGAGCGTGGCCAGCACGATCACCGCCTCCTGCATGGCGAAGGCCGCGCCGATGCAGATGCGGGCCCCCGCTCCAAAGGGGAGATACTGGAAGCGGTCGATGCGCTCCCGGTTGCCGGGATGGAACCGCGACGGCATGAAGGCCTCCGGCTCCTCCCACAACAGGCGGTGCCGGTGCACTACCCACGGCATCACCAGGACCTGCGCCCCGCGCGGAAGGGTGAGGTCCTGGTACTGGTCCGTCTCGATCGGCTCGCGGTTGATGGAAGGTGCGGGCGGATAGAGCCGCATCGCCTCCTCGAACGCCGCGCGCGTCAGCGGCATCAGGTCGAGCCACTTCACCGGATCGGGCTCCCGCGCCAGCACGGCGTCGATTTCGGCCTCGATCGGTTCGCGCTCCCACGGCGCCTTGGCCAGGCAGTAGAGCGTCCACCCCAGGGCGCGGGCCGTCGTCTCGTGACCGGCGCCGATGAAGGTGATGATGTTGTCCTCCACTTCCGCCCGCGTCAGCCCGTCCTTACCCTCGGCGCGCAAAAGCAGCGTGAGGAAGTCCTCGGGAACGTCGTGCGGGGTCCGGCGCATGCGGTCGATCCGCATCTGCACGGTGTCGGTGACGATCTGGCGGAAGAACCGCAGCGCGCGGCGTCCGCGGATGTGGGTGAAGCGCGGCAGCCAGTCCGGCGCACGCAGGATGTCGAGCGGGTCGACCCGCCCCATGGTTTCGAACAGCCGCTCGATCTCGTGGCCGAAGTTGGCAGGGTCGCCGGCGATCTCGCCCGAGAACAGCGTTTCGGCCATGATGTCGAAGGTGAGCAGGGTCATTTCGTGGGCGATGTCGACCAACCCCGTCTCGCCCTCGAAGCGCTCTGCGAATGCCTGCGTGCGGGCGAGCATCGGCTTGGCGAAGCCGAAGATGTGGCGCGGCGTGAACACTGGCGCCATCGCCTTGCGCGAACGCTTCCACACCGGCCCCTCGGCCGTGAGCAGGCCGTCGCGCAGGATCGGCCGCAGCACCTTCTGGCGCACGGTCGCCAGCCTGTAGTTGCGTGCATTGTCGACCAACACGTGCCGGATGAGCCCCGGATCGTTGGCGATCACCAGTTGCCCCCTGACCCCGCGGACGAGAATCCAGGGCTGGGTGTAGGAAGGCTCGCCCCAAAGCTCGAGCGGGTTGCGGTAGATGATGCGGATCATCTCCAGCATGGAAGGCGGCTTGCCCTGCCGGGGAACCGGCGCGGGCGGCCTGAACGCCGGCCGCCGGGCGGCGCCAGGGACCGGCGCGACCGGCTCTCGATCGTCCACAAGCCCGACATCCCGCCCTTTCTCGTAGCCTGCCACGCCAAATGCCTCCGAAGGTTCCGGATCAGTGTTGATTACGCTCGTCGCAAATGATTGACGGGTCGCGCGGTTCCGGTGACGGGCAAATCCGCTCAGGAAGGCCTCGCAGGTCCGCGCACTCTTCCCGCTCTTCGGCGATAGTAAGCGACCCTGAAGCGCGGGTGGCTACAGCGCAGCCGCCCGCCAGACACCCCGTAGCGGAGACGGCTTCCTTGCCCGCGACAGGGGTCGCACGCTTCGCCACGCCGTGCAAGCACGCTCTTCCTCGACGGTGTATCTCGTTCCAAAGTCGCAGGCTCCCGGCTGTCGGCCCCGCATTACGGCGTTGCAAATCCCGTACGCGTCCCTGTCTAATGCAACGCATTCCCCCGGATCCGCACGGGAGGCATCAACTGGATCCGCGGACGAACAGGAGGATCGAGATGAAGACTGCATGGAAAGTCCTCGTGGCCGCGGCCTCTGTCGCGATGCTCGCGTGGCCAGCGGCAGCCCAGAACTATCCCGAAAACACGATCACGATCGTGGTTCCGTTCTCCGCCGGCGGCCCCACCGACACGGTGACGAGGCTCGTGGCCGAGGCCATGTCGAAGGATCTCGGCCAGCAGATCGTCGTGGAGAACGTCGGCGGTGCCGGCGGCACGCTGGGCGCCGGGCGGGTGGCGAATGCCGAGCCGGACGGATACACGCTGCTGCTGCACCACATCGGGATGGCCACCAGCGCCACGCTCTATCGCAAGCTGCCCTACGACACGCTGAACGACTTCGAATATATCGGGCTGGTCACCGAGGTGCCGATGACCATCGTCGGCCGCAAGAGCCTCGAACCCGACGACCTGAAGGGCCTCGTCGAATACGCCAAGGCCAACAAGGACAAGGTGACCCTCGCCAATGCCGGCATCGGGGCCGCGTCGCACCTGTGCGGCATGCTGTTCATGAGTGCCATCGAGACGTCCCTCGTGACCGTCCCCTACAAGGGCACATCGCCCGCGATGACCGATCTCCTCGGCGAGCAGGTCGACATCATGTGCGATCAGACCACCAACACGACGAAGCAGATCCAGGGCGGCACGATCAAGGCCTATGCCGTGACAACGCCGGAGCGACTCTCCGTCCTGCCCGACGTTCCCACCACCAGTGAAGCCGGCCTGGACGGCGTCGAGGTGTCGATCTGGCACGGGCTTTACGCGCCGAAGGGCACGCCGCCGCAGATCGTCGATCGCCTGTCGAAGTCGCTTCAGGTCGCCCTGAAGGACGACAACGTGGTCGCTCGTTTCGCTGAACTCGGCACGTCCCCCTCGCCCGAGGAAGACGCGACTCCGGCCGCGCTGAAGGCCAAGCTGGAAAGCGAAATCGCCCGCTGGAAGCCGATCATCGACGCCGCCGGCCAGTACGCCGACTGACGGCCGGAACGTCGGCCTCTAGGCGCCGGATCACGCTTCCGGCGCCTCCTCTTCCTCGTCGTTCTCGGAGATGCGTTCGACCGAGACGACCTTCTCGCCCTCGGCCGTATTGAAGATGGTCACGCCCTTCGTCGCGCGCGACGCGACCCGGATCCCGTTCACCGGCACGCGGATCACCTGGCCGCCATCGGAAACCAGCATGATCTGGTCGTCCGGCCCGACGGGGAACGTCGCGACGAGCCGTCCGATCTCCTCCGTCTTGGACACGTCGGTGGCGCGGATGCCCTTGCCGCCGCGGCTGGTCAACCGGAAGTCATAGGACGACGAGCGCTTGCCGTAGCCATATTCCGTCACGGTCAGCACGAACTGCTCGTGCTCCTTGAGGAAGGCATAGCGCTCTTCCGAAAGGTCCGCTTCCTCGCCGACGTCCTCATTGGTCAGCGCGATGTCTTCCTCGCCCTCGGAGCCGGCGATCCGGCGCTCGACGACCGAGCGCTTGAGATAGGCCGCGCGCTCCCAGGCCTCGGCTTCCACGTGCTCGAGGATGGCCATGGAGATGGCCCGGTCGCCCTCGCCCAGGGCGATGCCGCGCACGCCGGTCGAATCGCGTCCCTTGAAGACGCGCACATCGGTGACCGGGAAGCGGATGCACTGGCCGGTGTCGGCCGTCAGGAGCACGTCGTCGTTCTCCGTGCAGGTCTCGACCGCGAGGATGGCGTCGCCCTCGTCGTCGAACTTCATGGCGATCTTGCCGTTGCGCTTCACGTCGGCGAAGTCGGACAGCTTGTTGCGCCGCACCGTTCCGCGCGTCGTGGCGAACATAACGTCCAGCTTGTCCCACTCGGACTCGTCCGGCAGCGGCAGGATGGCGGTGATGCGGTCGCCGGATTCGATCGGCAGCAGGTTGATGAGGGCCTTGCCGCGCGATTGCGGCGTGCCGATCGGGAGCCGCCACACCTTCTCCTTGTAGACGATGCCGCGCGAGGAGAAGAACAGGATCGGCGTGTGGGTGTTGGCCACGAACAGGCGCGTGACGAAATCCTCATCCTTCGTCGCCATGCCCGAGCGGCCCTTGCCGCCGCGGTTCTGGGCTCGGTAGGTCGAGAGCGGCACCCGCTTGATGTAGCCGGCGTGAGTGACGGTGACGACCATGTCCTCGCGCTGGATCAGGTCCTCGTCGTCCATGTCGGCGCCGCCGTCGGTGATCTCGGTACGGCGCGGCGTGCCGAATTCGTCACGCACGGAAATGAGTTCGTCCTTGATGATCTGCTGGACGCGTGCGCGCGACGACAGGATGTCGAGATAGTCGGCGATCTCGGCGCCGATCTTGTTCAACTCGTCGGCAATCTCGTCGCGACCGAGCGCCGTGAGCCGCTGCAGGCGAAGTTCGAGGATTGCCCGCGCCTGCTCTTCCGAGAGGTTATAGGTCCCGTCCTCGTTGATGCGGTGGCGGGGATCGTCGATCAGGCGGATGAGCGCCTCGACATCGGAGGCCGGCCAGCGCCGCGTCATCAACTGCTCGCGCGCCGTCTGCGGATCGGGCGCGTTGCGGATCAGCTTGATGACCTCGTCGATGTTCGCAACCGCGATCGCAAGACCGACCAGAACATGCGCGCGCTCGCGCGCCTTGCGCAGCAGGTACTTGGTCCGCCGCGTCACCACCTCTTCGCGGAAGACGATGAACGCCTTCAGCATGTCGAGGAGATTCATCAGTTCCGGCTTGCCGCCGTTCAGCGCAACCATGTTCGCGCCGAACGAGGTCTGCAGCGGCGTGAAGCGATAGAGCTGGTTGAGGATCACCTCGGAATTGGCGTCGCGCTTCAACTCGATGACGACCCGGTAGCCCTGGCGGTCGCTCTCGTCGCGGATGTCGGAGATGCCCTCGATGCGCTTTTCACGCACCAACTCGGCCATCTTCTCGATCATCGTGGCCTTGTTCACCTGGTAGGGAACTTCGGTGATGACGATCGCCTCGCGCTCGCCGCGGATTTCCTCGACATGCACCTTGCCGCGCATGACGATCGAGCCGCGCCCGGTCGAATAGGCAGAGTAGATCCCGGCGCGGCCGAGGATGACGCCGCCGGTCGGGAAGTCCGGCCCCGGGATATATTCCATCAACTCCGGCAGCTCGATCGCCGGATTGTCGATCAGCGCGATGCAGCCGCTGACCAGCTCGCCCAGATTGTGCGGCGGGATGTTGGTGGCCATGCCGACGGCGATGCCGCCGGAGCCGTTCGCCAGCAGGTTCGGAAAACGCGCCGGCAGCACCTTCGGCTCGCTGTCGGAGCCGTCGTAGTTGTCCTGGAAGTCGACTGTCTCCTTGTCGATGTCTTCCAGCAGCTCGTGGGCCACCTTGGTCAGCCGCGCTTCGGTGTAGCGCATGGCCGCAGGCGGATCGCCGTCGATGGAGCCGAAATTGCCCTGACCGTCGATCAGCGGCACCCGCATCGACCAGTCCTGAGCCATTCGCACCAATGCGTCGTAGATCGAGGCGTCGCCGTGCGGGTGATATTTACCCATCACGTCCGAGACCGGACGCGCCGACTTCACGTGCTTGCGGTTCCAGTGGTAGCCGCTCTCGTGCGAGGCGTAGAGGATACGCCGGTGCACCGGCTTCAGTCCGTCCCGGACATCGGGCAGCGCGCGACTGACGATCACGCTCATCGCGTAATCGAGATAGCTGCGCTGCATCTCCTCGATGATCGAGATCGGTTCTATGCCGGAAGGGCCGTCAGGGCCGCGCGGGGTGGTCTGGTCGGTCAAAATCGATCGCTGTCATATGTGGGAATCACGTCCTGCTTATATAGGATCGTTTCTTCCCGCACCAATGCGCCGGACGAGCGATTTCGCCGCATTTCCGGGTTATCCCGCACCCATTGGGATGAGTTGTGGGGGTGCCTCGCCCGCCAGCGTGCCATTCAGCCGATATTGCGGACTTCAGCGCCTGCCATTTCCTCGCAGGACGGAGCGCCCGATCCCGCGCCTCTCCGGCGAACAGGCCCTTCGCCGCTGGTCATCGTGCCGGTGCTTCGCTAGTGTTCCGGCGGCGCCAAGCGTGGGGGACGCATGCCTGAACTAGATGACCTGTCGAGTGCCTTCGTGACGCTCCTTGTCACCATCGACCCGCCGGGACTGGCGCCCTTGTTCCTCGCCCTCACTCGCGGCATGACGCGCGAGCAGCGAGCTCAGGTCTCGGTACGCGCCTCGGTCATTGCATTGGGCGTACTGGTGCTTTTCGCCCTGGTGGGAGCGGCGGCGCTGTCGGTGCTGGGCATCACCCTGCCGGCCTTCCGCGTCGCCGGCGGCTTCCTGCTCTTCTGCATCGCCTTCGAAATGGTGTTCGAGAAACGCCAGGATCGCAAGGAAAAGAGCGCCGACGTGGCGATCACGAAGGATATGATCCAGGACATCGCCGCCTTTCCGCTCGCCATCCCGCTGATCGCCGGGCCGGGCGCCATTTCGGCCACGGTGCTCCTGTCCGCGGAACACAAGGGGATGCTGGATCAGGCGGCGCTGATCGCCATCATCGTTATCTGCATCATTTTGACCTATCTGGTCTTCGTGCTTGCCGAGCGGGTGGACCGTCTGCTGGGCGAGACCGGCCGCTCGATCCTGACGCGCCTTCTCGGCGTCATCCTGGCGGCGCTCGCCGTCCAGTTCGTCGCCGACGGCGTGAAGGCGCTGATCATCGGCTGAACAGCCGGTCGGCGGCAGCTTATCCCGCCGTATGCTGTCCCGCTCCCAGATGCGCCTTCAGCGCCCGGACGGCCTGACTTGCCGCACGCTCGCTGTGCGAGATCAGCGAGAACGACCGCGCCGGCACCTCCACCGGCACCTGCCGCAGCGTCCCGCCGGCCAGCGCGTGGGCGACGACGTGTTCGGAAATGATCGTCGCGCCGGCGCCGGCCTCCACGGCGCGGCGCACCGCCTCGTTGTTCGGGAACACCAGAAAGATCGGCAGGTCGTCGAACGCCACGCCGTGTCGTGCCGCCAGATCCTCCAGGGCCTCGCGGGTTCCCGATCCGCGCTCGCGCACGATCCAGCGGATCTGCGTCACATCCGGCACGCCCGGCGCCAGTTGCGGCGGCTCCGGCGCATCCCGCGAAACCACCATCAGCAGCCGGTCGATGTCGACGTCGGTGCGCGTCAGCGATTCTGCACGCGTGCGCCCCTCCACCAGACCCACATCCGCCGCGCCTTCCAGCACAGCGCGTTCGACCTGCTGCGTATTGCCGACGGTCAGGTCTAGGCGCACCGCCGGATAGGCCTCATGGAACGTCGCCAACCTCTGCGGAAGCCAATAGCCGGCTATCGTCTGGCTGGCGGCTATCGCGATCGAACCGGAGATCGCCTGGGAGATGTTGAGGAGCGTCAGGCGCGCGGCCTCCGCCTGCGCCAGCACCGCCTTCGCCTCGGGCAGGAAGCGCCGGCCGGCCGCGGAGAGCTCGATTCCCCGCCCCACCCTGTTGAAGAGTTGCACGCCATAGGTCTGCTCCAGAGCCTTGATGGCCGCGGAGGCTCCGGATTGCGAGATGCCCAGCGTGTCCGCCGCAAGCGTCATGTGGCCTCGTTCGGCCACGACGGCGAAGATGCGCAACTGTTCGAGCGTCATGGCCGATTCATCGACCAACCAGATTGAATTGACAAGAACAATTCGTTTGACTGATCGAAAGCGACTTGGCGACAAAGGCGCCTGTCAGCATTTGTTACACATGCAAGAACCCGTGACCCAAAAGCGTCCGATCCACAGCAAAATCTGCATCGCGCTTCGCGATCCCCGGGAAATGTTTTCCTTGGACGGAGTTTGGCCGCAGGATGGGTACACGCGAGGCCCGGAACCGAAGACGCGGGGGCTGAGAGTGCCCGGACCGGGCTCGCAACAGCCGTGCTGGAGCCCCCGCGCATGACGATCGCCCACCTCCGCGGCGCGAATTCAGCGCCTTCTCAGCGCCCCCTCCCGAACACGCGCGCCCCGGCGGAAGGCGACGGCGTCGAGACCTCGCCCAGGATCGGGGACCGGATCGAGAAGACCACCTGCTACATGTGTGCCTGCCGGTGCGGGATCGAGGTCCACATCCGCGACGGCCAGGTGCGCTACATCAACGGCAACAAGGATCACCCAGTCAATCGTGGAGTCATCTGCGGCAAGGGCAGTGCCGGCATCATGCAGCACTACAGCCCCGCGCGGCTGCGAAAGCCGCTGCTGCGCACGGGTCCGCGCGGCACCGGCGAGTTCCGCGAGATCGAATGGGACGAGGCGCTGCGAATCGTCACCGAACGATTCGCCCGCATCCGCGCCACCGACCCGAAGAAGCTCGCCTTCTTCACCGGCCGCGACCAGTCGCAGTCGCTCACCGGCTGGTGGGCCTCGAAGTTCGGCACCCCCAACTTTGCCGCGCACGGCGGCTTCTGCTCCGTCAACATGGCGGCAGGCGGCATCTACACGATTGGCGGATCGTTCTGGGAATTCGGCGAGCCGGACTGGGAGAACACCAAATATTTCATGCTCTTCGGCGTCGCCGAGGATCACGATTCGAACCCGATCAAGATCGGCCTCGGCAAGCTGAAGAAGCGCGGCGCCAAGGTCGTATCGATCAATCCGTGCCGCACGGGATACAATGCCATCGCCGACGAGTGGATTGGCATCCGGCCCGGCACCGACGGCCTGTTCGTCATGGCCCTTATCCACGAGCTGCTGAAGGGCGGGCGCGTCGACCTCGACTACCTCGTCCGCTACACCAACGCTCCGGTGCTGGTCATTGAGGAACCGGGCGCAGCGGACGACGGGCTGTTCCTGCGCGACGAGTCCGGCAAGCCGCTCGCCTGGGACCGCAAGCTTGGCGCCGCCGTCGACGCGCTGTCGCCCGACCTCGCCCCGACCCTCACCGGCAGGCTTCAGGCCAACGGCCGGACCTGCGTTCCGGTCTTCCAGCGGATTGCCGAGCGCTATCTCGATCCCCAATTCAGCCCCGATGCCGTCGCGGCCCGCTGCGGCCTCGACGCCGCCACCATCCGCCGCATCGCCGCCGAACTCGCCCACGTCGCCTTCGAGCAGGAGATCGAGCTCCCGGTCGCCTGGACCGACTGGGCCGGCCGCCGGCACGCGACCATGAAGGGCCGCCCCGTGGCCATGCACGCCATGCGCGGCATCTCGGCCCACTCGAACGGCTTTCATACCTGTCGCGCCCTCCATCTGCTGCAGGTCCTGCTCGGATCGGTGGACGTGCCCGGTGGCTTCCGCTTCAAGCCGCCCTTTCCCAAGCCCGTGCCGCCCGGCCCGAAGCCTTCAGGCAAGGACGGCGGCAGGCCGAACACCCCGCTCGAGGGCATGCCTCTCGGCTTCGTCACCGGCCCGGAAGACCTTCTCGTGGACGCCGGGGGTCGGGCGCTGCGCATAGACAAGGCTTACTCCTGGGAGGCCCCGGTTGCCGCCCATGGCCTGATGCACACCGTGATCCGCAACGCCTGGGCCGGCGATCCTTACCCGATCGACACGCTGTTCATGTACATGGCCAACATGGCCTGGAACTCGTCCATGAACACGGCCGAGACCATCCGCATGCTCACCGACACCGACGAGACGGGCGCCTACAAGATCCCGTTCATCGTCTATTCGGACGCCTATGCCTCCGAGACCGTCGCCTATGCGGACATCGTGCTGCCGGACACCACCTACCTCGAGCGCCACGACTGCATCAGCCTGCTCGACCGGCCGATCAGCGATGCGGACGGCCCCGCCGACGCGATCCGCCACCCGGTAGTCCAGCCCGACCGCGACGTGCGCCCCTTCCAGACCGTGCTGATCGAACTCGGCGCGCGCCTCGGCCTGCCCGGCTTCGTCGACGAGAATGGCGCGCCGAAATACCGCGACTATGCCGACTACATCGTGAACCACGAGCGCACGCCGGGCATCGGCCCCCTCGCCGGCTGGCGCGGCGAGGACGGCGCCGCCGAAGGCAAGGGCTCACCCAATCCAAACCAGCTCGACCGCTACATCGAGAACGGCGGCTTCTGGCATCACGAGTTTGCGCCAGAAGAGCGCTACTACAAGATGGCGAACCGCGCATATCTGGAGAAGGCCGTCCAGTTCGGCTTCCTGGCTAAGCCCGACCCAGTGGTCTTCCAGCTCTATTCCGAGCCCATGCAGAAGTTCCGGCAAGCCGCGCGCGGCCACGGCCCGATCGTTCCGCCGGAATCCGAACGCGCGCGCATCGAGACCTGGTTCGATCCCCTGCCCTTCTGGTACGAGCCGTTGGAGCAGAGCGCGGTGAACGAGGCGGAATTCCCCCTCCACGCGATCACCCAGCGACCGATGCACATGTACCATTCCTGGGGTTCGCAGAACGCCTGGCTGCGCCAGATCACCAGCCAGAACCGCCTGTTCGTGCATCGTGGAACGGCGGCGAAACTCGGTCTAGCCGATGACGATTGGGTCTGGATCGAAAGCGTCAATGGCCGGGTGAAGGGCCAGATCCGGCTGGTAGACGGCGTCAACCCGGACACGGTCTGGACCTGGAATGCCATCGGCAAGCGCAAGGGCTCCTGGGGTCTCAAGGACTGCGCCGCCGAATCCGAGCGCGGCTTCCTGCTCAACCACGCCATTGGCGACCTGCTGCCGCCGGACACGCGCGGCCGCCGCTACGCCAACATCGACCCGGTGACCGGACAGGCCGCCTGGTTTGATCTGCGCGTGCGCCTGCGCAAGTGCGACGCGGCGGAATGCGGTCACACCGAACCGCGCTTCGAGAAGCTCAAGGCACCGCCGGGCCAGCCCAACGCGCCGTCGAAACTGTCGTTCGGAGCGATCTTCCGGGCCGGGAGGGCCGCATCGTGACCTGCCTGCCCCAGAAGACCGACCGCAGCCTCGGCCTCGTGATCGACCTCGACACCTGCGTCGGCTGCCAGGCCTGCGTGACCTCCTGCAAGGAGTGGAACATCGGTGGCCACATGGCGCCGTTGACCGACCTCGACCCCTACGGCGGCAGCGTCGACGGCGTCTGGTTCAACCGCGTCCATTCCTACGAGCACGTGACGGACGCCGGCAGCCGCACGGTTCACTTCCCGCGTTCCTGCCTGCACTGCGCCGAGCCCGCCTGCGTCACGGTCTGCCCGACCGGCGCGTCCTACAAGCGCACCAGCGACGGCATCGTGCTGGTGGACGAGGACAAATGCATCGGCTGCAAGCTCTGCAGCTGGGCGTGCCCCTACGGCGCGCGCGAACTCGACGTCGACGTCGGCGTCATGAAGAAGTGCACGCTCTGCGTCGACCGCATATACAACGACAACCTTGCGGAAGAGGACCGGGTCCCCGCCTGCGTCGCCGCCTGCCCGACCGGCGCGCGGCATTTCGGCGACCTCGGCGATCCGAGCTCGGCCGTGTCGCAACTCGTCGCTGAGCGCGACGGCGTCGACCTCATGCCCGAGCTCGGCTACCGCCCCACCAACAAGTACCTTCCGCCGCGCGCCCGCACCGAGCGTGCCGCTCGGGTCGACGCCCCTGCCCTCGAGCCGGTGTCTGCCGAAGGCGGCTTCCTTGGCTGGGTCGACCGGCTGCTGTCCCGATAAGCCTCCAATGCATCCCGCCTATTCCGTTATCTTTTTCACGACAGCATCGGGCGCGGGCTACGGCCTGCTCGCGCTGCTGGCCCTGGCCGCCATCGCCGGCCTCGTCCCTCCCAACTTCTGGCTCGGCCTCGTCGGCATGGGTCTGGCGCTGGGCCTCGTCAGCGCTGGCCTGCTCTCGTCGACCGGACATCTCGGCAGGCCCGAGCGCGCCTGGCGGGCCTTCTCGCAATGGCGCACCTCCTGGCTGTCGCGCGAGGGCGTTGCCGCGGTGGCGACCTACGTTCCCACCGGCCTCTTCGCGATAGGCTGGATCTTTCTGCAGCGCGTCGACGGCTGGGTCGCGGTGGCTGGCGTGCTCGCCGCCATCGGCGCGGTGGTTACGATATGCACGACCGCGATGATCTACGCCTCGCTGAAGCCCGTCGCGGAATGGCACACGCCCTACACGCTGCCGTCGTACCTGATCCTCGCGGCGATGAGCGGCGCGGTGCTGCTGAATGCCCTCCTGGCCGCGTTCTCCGTCGGCTTCCCGGCGCTCACCGTTATTGCCCTCGCCGCCACGCTGCTCGGTTGGGCATGGAAGCGGCTCGTCTGGATGCAGAACGCCCGGATGGTGATGCCCGCCACGCTCAACTCGGCAACCGGCCTCACGGGCGGCGCCGTCCGGTCCATCGAATGGCCGCACACCGAAGCCAACTACCTGCTGAAGGAGATGGGCTACCGGATCGCCCGCAAGCATGCGGCCAGGCTGCGCCTGATCGCACAGGTAACTGCCTTCCTGCTACCGGCCCTCCTGCTTGCCCTGTCGCTCCTCGTGGGCGGACCGGTGGGTATCCTCGCCGCCCTTGCCGCAGTCCCCGTCCAGCTCGGCGGCCTCCTGGTGGAGCGCTGGCTGTTCTTCGCCGAGGCAAGGCATGTGGTCAGACTCTACTATGGAGTATGACGCCGCAACCTCCTGATCCGGAACGCCATCCTCAGATCAGCAGGCCGCTGACGCCGTCCCAGCACAGCTTGAGGCCCACCAGCGCCAGCAGGACATAGGTGATGGTATAGAACTTCTCCTGGTCGATCCGGCGCACCAGCCAAATCCCGGCGTAGGTGGCGGCAATCGCCAGCGGCGCCAGCAGCAGCGAAGCGTAGAGCGATGTCGTGGTGAGCTGCCCCAGCGCGACGTAGGGCACGACCTTGAACACGTTGAGGATCCCAAAGAGGATCACCCCGGTGCCGACGAAGATGTCGCGCGCCAGCCGCTGCGGCATCACGTAGATCTGGAAGGGCGGTCCGCCGGCATGGGCAATCATGCTGGTGAAGCCCGACATCATGCCGCAAAGCCAGCCAAAGCCCGTCGAAGGACGTCCCACCGGAACAGCCGCCTTCATCGGAAAGAGCAGGCTGCGCAGCGAGAAGACGATCGAGATCGCGCCCAGCGCCAGAGCCACCGCAGCCTGCGAGAGATGCGCGGCGAGCAGGTAGCCGGCCACGATTCCAACCACGCCCGAAGGCACGAGGATGAGAAGGTTGTGGAGATCGTAGTCGCGCCGGTAGTTCCAGACGCTGAACGCGTCCTGCACGATCAGCACCGGCAGCATGATCGCGGCCGCTGTGACCGGCGGGATCACCGAGGCCAGCAACGGCGTGGCCAGCATGCCGATTCCCGACAGGCCGCCCTTCCCGAGACCCGTCAGCGTCACGGCGATGATCGCGCAAAGAATCACCAGCGGCGAGAACAGCTCGATCACCGGCTCTCATTCTCCGTGGACGTGCCGATTGACGCCACGCCGGACGGCGCGACACCCCTGCTTAGCACCGCCGAACCTCCAGGAAAACGCCCGAATTGACCAGATTGCGGGCCCTGTCACAGATCCTCGATCATGGTACCAGGCAGGCAATGGGCGCCCGTGCCGCTAACCCGCCCCCGCGAGCAGGCTGGCATTTCCTCCGGCTGCAGTGGTGTCGACGCAGACCGACCGCTCGTGCGTATAGGCAGCGGGGTAGATCACCTCCGACACCAGGGGCACGATCGGCCCTTCCTGCCCGGCAAGGACGCGCCGAACGACGCGCATCGCCTCCGCCGTTCCCGAGAAGGCGACGGCATCGACCGGCAGCGCCCGCGATTCCACCGGGTCCGGCCGGCCGTCGATCGCCGCGATGGGCAGGCCCTTGCCGATCAGCGGCGCAAGTGCGCCCGGCGCGCCCAGCGCCACGGCAAGCACCGTATTGCCCGCAGCCAGCGCCTGCACGGCCTGCGCCAGCAGCGTTTCTGGATCGGGCCCGAGGCAGAGAACCCGTCCGCGCGGGTGCAACGTCAGCGTGTTCGCCTCGCCGGTCGGTCCGGGCAGGTCCACCGGCCCCAGGTCGATCGCCGCCGCGGCGGCCAGCGCGTCGCCCGCCCGCCCGCGCAGCAGCTTGCGCAGGACGGCGATGCGGTCCGGTCGCATCGCCCAGTCCCTGTCGAGATCCGGCAGCGCGTCGGCCAGCTCGCTCGCCGTCACCCTGCGCCCGTCAGGAAGCTCGGTTCCCGCCTCCGGAGCCTTGCGGAAGCGGCGCAGATAGTGCGGCCCGCCGGCCTTGGGTCCCGTGCCGGAAAGCCCCTCTCCGCCGAAGGGCTGCGATCCCACCACAGCGCCGATCTGGTTGCGGTTGACGTAGATGTTGCCGACCCGCACGCCATCGACGATGTGCTGCACCCGCGCCTCGATCCGCGTGTGCAGGCCGAAGGTCAGCCCGTAGCCCTTGCGGTTGATGGCGGAGATCACCCGGTCGAGGTCGTTCGCGCCAAAGGTCGCGACGTGCAGCACCGGGCCGAACACCTCGTGCTCCAGATCCCCGATCCCCCGCAGGGAGACGATGTGGGGGGGCACGAAGCGCCCGCCGGACGGCGCATCGAGCTTGGTGATCAGCCGCGCCTCGGCTTCCATCCTTTCGCAGTATGAAAGGATGGAGTCCCGCGCCTCGTCGTCGATCACCGGGCCGACGTCGGTCGCGATGCGCCACGGGTCGCCGACCTTCAGCGTCTCCACCGCCCCCTCCAGCATCTCGAGAACCTTCTTCTCCACGTCCTTCTGGACGTAGAGGATTCTCAGCGCCGAGCACCGCTGCCCCGCGCTCTGGAAGGCCGAGGCGAGGATGTCGCGCACCGCCTGCTCGGGCAGCGCGGTGGAGTCGACGATCATGGCGTTGAGCCCGCCCGTCTCGGCGATCAGCATGACGTCGGGCGGAGCGGTCTCGGCGAGCTGGCGTTCGATCCGCTTGGCGACCTCGGTAGAGCCGGTGAAGCACACGCCCGCGATGCGCGGGTCAGCCGTCAGCGGGCCGCCGACTGAGGGACCATCGCCGGGCAGGAGGTGCAGCACCTCGGGCGGCACGCCCGCCTGGTGCAGCAGCGTCACGGCCCGCGCCGCGATCAGCGGCGTCTGTTCGGCCGGCTTGGCCACGACGGAATTGCCCGTCGCCAGCGCCGCCGCGATCTGGCCGGTGAAGATGGCCACCGGAAAGTTCCACGGGGAGATGCAGGCGATCACGCCGCGCGCCTGCGTTCCGGTCTCCGCCCGCGCCGCTTCAGCCGCATAGTAGCGCAGGAAGTCCACCGCCTCGCGCACCTCCGCCACGGCATCGGACAGCGTCTTGCCGGCTTCCCGCCCGCAAAGCGCGAACAGCTCGATGGCGTGTTCCTCGTAGAGATCCGCCGCCCGGCGCAGGATGCCCGCGCGCTCCGACACCGGCCGTGCCGCCCAGCCCGGCTGCGCGGCCTGCGCGAGCCCGACGGCCTCGCTCACCAGCGCCGCGTTGGCCTCGGCCACGGTCCCGACCTGCTCGTCGGTCCGCGCCGGGTTGACAACCGGCCGCGGCATCTCGGGCTGGCTGGCCGCCCCGGTGATCGGCCATGCGGACCATTGATGCGGGGCGGCGAACGCCGCCCGCGCCGACTCGAGTGCCTCGAGGGTCTTCGGATCGGTCAGGTCCCAGCCGCGCGAGTTGATGCGCCCCACGCCGAAGATGGCAGAAGGCTTGACTATGGCCGGATTGGCCGCCGGTCCCTGTGCCTCGACGACCGCGAAGGGGTCGCGGGCGATCTCCTCCGGCGGCACGTCCTTGTCCGTGATCTGGTGCACGAAGGAGGAATTGGCGCCGTTCTCCAGCAGCCGCCGCACCAGATAGGCAAGCAGGTCGGAATGCGCGCCGACAGGCGCATAGATGCGGCAGCGGGTGCGCTCTGCCTTGCGCACCGTCTCGTGCAGCGCCTCGCCCATGCCATGCAGGCGCTGGAACTCGAAGGAGTCGCGATCGCTCGCCATCCGCAGGATGGCAGCCACGGTATGGGAGTTGTGCGTGGCGAACTGCGGATAGATCCGGTCCGTCATGCCGAGCAGCTTGCGCGCACAGGCGACGTAGGAAACATCCGTGTTCACCTTGCGCGTGAACACGGGGTAGCCGGAAAGCCCCATCACCTGCGCGCGCTTGATCTCGGTGTCCCAATAGGCGCCCTTCACCAGCCTCACCATGATGGTGCGGTCGAGGCGGGTCGCAAGCTCGTAAAGCCAGTCGATCACGAAGGCCGCGCGCGGCCCGTAGGCCTGCACCACGACGCCGAAACCTTCCCACTCCGCAAGGCGCGGATCGGCGAGCACCCGCTCGATCACGTCGAGCGAGAGATCGAGGCGGTCCGCCTCCTCGGCGTCGATGTTGAGCCCCATCTTGGCGTGGCTCGCGGCGAGCGCCAGCGAAAGCAGCCGCTCCGCCATTTCCGGCAGCATGGTTTCGCGCTGCGCCTGCTCGTAGCGCGGATGGAGCGCCGAGAGCTTCACCGAGATGCCCGGGTTGTAGCGTACCTCCGGTCCGTTGGCGCCGCTGTTCAGTGCCGAGATGGCGTCGGCGTAGGCGCGCAGGTAGCGCATCGCGTCGGCTTCGGTCCGGGCTGCCTCGCCCAGCATGTCATACGAGTAGAGATATCCCTTCGAGGTCATGCTCCCGCCGCGATGCACCGCCTCGTCGATGGTGCGGCCGAGCACGAACTGCTCGCCCATCTCGCGCATGGCGGCGGACACGGCGCGTCGGATGACCGGCTCGCCGAGCCGCCGCACCATGCCGCGCAGCGTGCCGGCAATGCCCTCGTCGCTGTCGTCGAGCACCCGCCCGGTCAGCATCAGCGCCCAGGTCGAGGCGTTGACGAAGATCGACGAGGTTTCCCCCGAATGAGCCGACCAGTCATGCGGCGCGATCTTGTCCTGGATCAGGTCGTCCATCGTCTCGGCGTCCGGCACCCGCAGCAGCGCCTCCGCAAGGCACATCAGCGCCACTCCCTCCTTCGTCGAGAGCCCGTAGGCCGAGAGGAACACCTCCATGAGCCGGGGATCGGACGAGGCGCGCACTGCCCGCACGAGATCCGCCGCCCGCGCCGAGATGGCGCGTCGCTGGTCCGGCGTCAGGTCGGCAAGCGCGACCAGGCGGGCGACTGCCGCGTCCTCGTCGGGAAGGTAATTGTCACGGATGGCGAGGCGGAGTGCATCGAGCGACGGCATGGCAGCTTCTGTCGGCGGGAAATGAGGACTTCGCGACTCTTATCATGCGCCCGAATCCGCGCCGTTCCAATGTGCCCGAACTTCACGTCCGATCGACCTGAAATTTGTATCCAGAACACCCCGATCGGTCTACAATTTCCGCCATGTCAGACCAATTGGACCGCATCGACCGGAATATCCTGGCCGCGCTGGCCGCGAATGCACGCCTGTCGGCGGCCGAACTGGGGGCCGCGGTCGGCCTCACCAAGACCCCCGTGCAGGCCCGCGTCCGGCGTCTCGAAAGCGACGGCTACATCCGCGGCTACTCGGCCATCATCGACCGCGAGCGCATGGGCGAGGGCCACGTCGCCTTCGTGCAGGTGAAGCTGTCAGACACCCGCTCGCCGGCGCTGGCCGAGTTCAACAAGGCCGTCCAGGCCGTTCCGGAAATCGAGCAATGCCACATGATGGCGGCGGGCTTCGATTATCTGCTGAAGGTCCGCACCCGCGACATCGCCGCCTATCGCCGAGTGCTGGGCGAGCGCATATCCGCCCTGCCCCATGTCGCGCAGACCTCCACCTTCGTCGCGATGGAAACGGTCAAGGACCGCTGATCAGTCCGACAGTGTCCCGAGGAACGCCACCAGCGCCGCCTTCTCGCGCTCCGAGAGCTGCAGCGGCTCAGCCTCGGAATGACCGTCCCCGGGCTGCGGCGCGCGGGCATAGTGGTCGATAACCTCCTCCAGCGTCGCGAACTGCCCGGCATGCATGTAGGGCGGCCGGTCGGCCACGCCGCGCAGCGACGGCGTCTTGAAGGCACGCCTCAGCTCGATCCCCTCGCGTCGCATGAAGCGCAGCTCCCCGCAGGCCTCGTCGCCACCGTCGCGGAACCGGCCGAAGCAGTTGAACGGATCCGCCTCCACCTGCGCGATCGCCTGCTCGCGGCCGAGATCGTGGGGCTTTCCGGGAGCCGGCGGCACGCCGGTGTTGTGGAATTGACCGTCGGTCAGCCGCGGTCCGGAATGGCAGGTGGCGCAGCGCGCCTTGCCGATGAACAGGCGCAGCCCCAACAGTTCTTCACCGGTCAGGGCAGCGTCGCCGTCAGGCTCCGTGCCGGCCGCGACGGCCTTTGCAAAGCGGTCGAACCGAGTCTCCGGATGGGAAATGTCACGCTGGAAGGCGGCCAGCGCCTTGCCGATATTGGCAAAGACGGTGTCGACGTCCTGCCGTTGTTCCTCGGTCATCGCCGCCCACGCCGCCTTCTCCTCCGCCGTTCCGAGGGGGCCGGCGCTGGCCGGAAGACCGGAAAGGTCCGGAAGCGGCCCGAAGACGCCCTCATACCGGTCCCGGAATTGCGTGGCGATGAGATGGGCGTAGGCCGTGCGGGTCCCCGCATGTTCCCTGGAGTCCTCGAGCGGCGTCAGCGCCTGCGCCCACAGGCTGTCGCGCCTGCCATCCCAGAAGAACCAGTCGTTGTAGGCGACGCCCGCCAGCGGCATGGTGCGCCGGTCCGTTTCACCGACCCCGCGGCCGAACGGCAGGCCGTCCTGGAACTGCCGGTCGCTTGCATGACAGGTCGCACAGGCGACCACCCCATCGCCGGAAAGTCGTTGGTCGAAGAACAGCGTCGCGCCTAGCGCAGCCGCGCGCGGACTGTCGGCGACGCGGTTGGTCGGGTCCGGGGGCAAGGGTGGCAGGGCGGCGAGCGAAAGGCTCGCGATGGTCTTGCGCTCGGCCTCGGTGAAATCCTCCGGGCTACACCCCGCCAGCAGCGACGCAAGGCCGACCAGCAATGCGAGACACCGCCTCATGCGCCCATCTTACAGCATGAGGTTGAAGGTCGCTTCATCCTTCCCCTGCGCGCCATCGACGGCGATCCTCAGCACCCACCGCCCCGGCATGCTGAACTTGACGCCTTCGAGGCGATACCGGCCCTCCCCGAGCCCCGCCGTCACCTGCGGCGCGGTCGGCAGGCCGTGATTGTGCTCGGGCATCCCGCCATCAACGGAAATCGTCGCCCCGTCGACCGCGCGACCATCCGGCGTCTTCACCTCGACCACCCAGGAATGCATCGGCCCGACGCTCGGCTCGCCGCCCTCGGGCGTGATGGTCGTCAGGTAAAGCCCCTGCGCGGTCGGCTTCGAGCGCGACAGATCAAGCTCGCCGGTGGGGTTCTGCATCATGCTGCGGCTGAGATAGAGGCCGAGCGCCACGATCAGCACCAGCACGGCGACGGCCACTCCGACACGCGCTCCGCTCGACACGTTCACACCCGCTGTCCTGTTTTTCCCTGTTCTCTGGATTACCCAAAAGCGGGTGCCTTTGCACCCCGGCAACTTTTCGCACCCCGACCACGACCCGGCAGCTTGAGGGTCATCGTCCGTTAACGCGCTGGTTGCGGGATGGCCGACGGCCGGGTGTCAATCTGACCCAGTGGCTGACGCGGGGCGAAGTTGGAATCCCGGCGCGGAATGATTATGTTACGGCATATTCGATCGCGCGCGAATCGCGTGCCCTGAAGCAATCGCACGCGCACTCAGCACAACGGACATCCATGACCGCAGAGACCGACATCCAGGCCGGCGCGCCGGCTGAATATGGCGCAGACTCCATCAAGGTCCTGAAGGGGCTCGATGCGGTGCGCAAGCGCCCCGGCATGTATATCGGCGACACCGATGACGGCTCGGGCCTGCATCACATGGTGTACGAGGTGGTGGACAACGCCATCGACGAGGCGCTGGCGGGCCACGCCGACCTCGTCACGGTCCAGCTCAATCCCGACGGCTCCTGCACCGTCATCGACAATGGCCGCGGCATCCCGACCGACCTGCACCCGACGGAAGGCGTCTCGGCGGCCGAGGTCATCATGACCCAGCTCCACGCCGGCGGTAAGTTCGACCAGAATTCCTACAAGGTCTCCGGTGGCCTGCACGGCGTCGGCGTCTCGGTCGTGAACGCGCTGTCCGTATGGCTGAAGCTGAAGATCCGCCGCGACGGCAAGATCCACGAGATGAGCTTCACCAACGGTGATCCCGACGCGCCGCTGCGGGTGACCGGCACCTACGAGCCTGTCTTTGCCCCGGGCACCTACGAGGGACGCAGCGGCTCGGAGATCACCTTCCTGCCGTCGAGCGAGACCTTCTCGATGGTGGAGTTCGACTTCGCCACGCTGGAGCACCGGCTGCGCGAGCTGGCCTTCCTCAATTCCGGCGTCCGCATCGTCCTGATCGACGCCCGCCATGCCGACGAGAAGCGCGTCGAGCTGCACTATGACGGCGGCATCGAGGAGTTCGTCAAATATCTCGACCGGGCGAAGAAGCCGCTGATCCCAGAACCGATCGCTATCCGCGCCGAACGCGACGGCATCACCGTCGAGGTCGCGATGTGGTGGAACGACAGCTACCACGAGAACGTGCTGTGCTTCACCAACAACATCCCGCAGCGCGACGGCGGCACTCACCTCGCCGGCTTCCGCGGCGCGCTGACTCGTCAGGTCACGGGCTACGCGGACAGCTCCGGCCAGACCAAGCGCGAAAAGGTGTCCCTCACCGGCGACGACTGCCGCGAGGGCCTGACGGCCGTGCTGTCGGTTAAGGTTCCGGACCCGAAATTCTCGTCGCAGACCAAGGACAAGCTGGTTTCCTCGGAGGTGCGCCCCGTGGTCGAGAGCCTTGTCAACGAGGCGCTCGGCACATGGCTGGAGGAACACCCCGCCGAGGGCCGAACCGTGGTCGACAAGGTCATCCAGGCCGCAGCCGCCCGTGAGGCAGCACGCAAGGCGCGCGACATCACCCGCAAGAGCACGCTCGGGGTGACCTCGCTGCCGGGCAAGCTCGCCGACTGCCAGGAACGCGATCCGGCCAAGTCCGAACTGTTCATCGTCGAGGGTGACTCGGCAGGCGGCTCCGCCAAGAGCGGCCGTTCGCGCCAGAACCAGGCGATCCTGCCGCTGCGCGGCAAGATCCTCAATGTCGAGCGCGTGCGCTTCGACCGCATGCTCTCGTCGGACATGATCGGCACGCTGATCACCGCGCTCGGCACGTCCATCGGCAAGGACGAGTTCAACCCGGACAAGCTGCGCTACCACAAGATCATCATCATGACCGACGCCGACGTCGACGGCGCGCACATCCGCACGCTGCTGTTGACGTTCTTCTTCCGGCAGATGCCTGAACTGATCGAGCGCGGCCACCTCTACATCGCCCAGCCGCCCCTCTATAAGGTGACGCGCGGCAAGAGCTCACAGTACCTCAAGGACGAGGCCGCCTTCGAGGAATTCCTCATCGGCGTCGGCCTTGAGGATGCGACGCTGACTCTGGCTTCGGGCGAAGTACGCGCCGGCCTCGACCTGCGCGCCGTCGTCGACGAGGCGATGGCCGTGCGCAACCTGATCAACGGCCTGCATTCGCGCTATCACCGCGCCGCCGTGGAGCAGGCGGCGATCGCGGGCGCGCTGAAGCCCTCCATCTTCGATGATCTCGGCCGCGCCAACGAAATGGCGGAGGCGGTTGCGGCGCGTCTCGACGCCATCGCCGAGGACATTGAGCGCGGCTGGACCGGCCGCACCGCCACCTCCAATGAGGGGCCCGGCGGCTACGTCTTCGAGCGCACGGTGCGCGGCGTGAAGGAAACCGTGCTGCTCGACATGGCGCTGATGAACTCCGCAGACGCGCGCGCGCTCGATCGACATGCCCCGCGACTGGCGGAAGTCTACGGATCGCTGCCGGTGCTGCGCCGCAAGGAGACCACCGAGATGCTGTCTGGTCCGCTGGCCTTGCTCGACGTCGTGTTCTCCGCCGGTCGCAAGGGCCTGAACATGCAGCGCTACAAGGGGCTCGGGGAGATGAACGCCGAGCAGCTCTGGGAGACGACGCTCGACCCCAACGTCCGCTCGCTCCTCCAGGTGAAGGTAACGGACGCCACCGACGCCGACTCGCTGTTCACGCGCCTGATGGGCGACGAGGTGGAGCCGCGGCGCGACTTCATCCAGGAGAACGCGCTCAGCGTCGCCAACCTCGACATCTGATCCGCGCCTGAGTGAGCTGGTCCTCCCAAGGTGAGCCGGCGATCGGCCGGCGCTCAAACCCGGCAAGGGGCCGTCTCGGGCGTAGGCTGCCCGTCGCGCATCTCGGTGGACAATGGGCTGGCAAGCGATCCCGCAAGACTTCTTCAACCGCCATCCGGTTGAGGTCGCGCGCGACCTGATCGGCACGGAACTGATGGTCGCCGGCGTGGGCGGGATTGTCGTCGAGACGGAAGCCTACGCGGAGGACGATCCGGCGTCGCACAGCTTTCGGGGCAAGACCGCGCGCAACGCCGCCATGTTCGGCGCGCCCGCAACGGCCTATGTCTATCGCTCCTATGGCCTGCACTGGTGCCTGAACGCGGTCTGCCGCCCCGGCACCGCGGTGCTCCTGAGGGCGATGGAGCCGACGGCGGGGCTTGGGGTGATGGCCGCGCGGCGGGGCGTGAACGCGCCCCGGCTGCTCGCCTCCGGTCCCGGCCGTCTCTGTCAGGCGCTTGCAGTCGATGCCAGACACGACGGTACTCCCCTGCTGCACCCTCCCTTCCGGCTCCTCAGCCGTCCCGGAACCCCCATCGACATCGTGTCCGGCCACCGCATCGGCATCTCCCGCGCCACCGAGAAGCCCTGGCGCTTCGGCCTGGCAGGCTCACCCTTCCTCAGCCGGCGGTTCGGCTAACGTGGGCCACGCGGCCGACGCGCTCCTCGGGTGCCCAGGGATGCCCGCGACATGTCGGGCCGGCGCCCTAACCTCCAAAGGCCGCCAGGTTCCCACGACTTTGCCAAGTATCTGGAACTCTCACGCCGCTTTTACGTTGGGGAGCAGGATCACGAAGAAGTGCTCCCTCCACAGTCACACCAAAGGGACGTGAAATGGCCAAGGAAAAGACGCTCGAGGATCTGTTCCTCGACACGCTTAAGGACATCTACTACGCCGAACGCAAGATCCTGAAGACGCTGCCGAAGATGAAGCGTGCCGCCCAGTCGGACGCGTTGAAGCTCGCCTTCGACAAGCACATGCAGGAGACGGAAGGCCAGATCGAACGTCTTCAGCAGGTGTTCGAAATCCTCGGCAAGCGGGCCCAGGGCAAGACCTGCGACGCGATCGAGGGCATCATCGCCGAGGGCGAGGAGATCATGGAGGAGTTCAAGGATACCGCGGCGCTGGACGCCGGCCTCATCTCCTCCGCCCAGGCCGTCGAACACTACGAAATCACCCGCTATGGCACCCTGAAGCGCTGGGCGTCCGAGCTTGGAATGGCGGACGCGGCTCAGTTGCTGGACGCCACCCTCAAGGAAGAATCCAAGACCGACACCGATCTTACCAAGCTCGCCGACACCTCGGCCAACGACCGGGCGAAGGCAAGGAAAGCCGCCTGATCGTTCTCACTTCGCGGCCCGGAAACCTCTTCCGGGCCGCCGTAATCTCGGGCGCGTGTTAGCTGGCGCGCCTCGATTAAAAGCTTCGTAATCGTTTCAGGCGAAGTTTCCCCGGTTTGAAACGCGGGTCCGCTTCGCGATGTTCGGGATCTTTTCCCGCAAGCCATCCACGGCAAGATCGGCCTTCAGGGAAGAAGCCAGCGGAACCTCGCGCGCCAGGAGCGCGCAGGATGAGGGTGCCCGGGCCGCATTGAACAAGGCTCCACGACAGACCGCCGGTTCCGGCTCGCGCGACGCTGCCACGGTAGACCAGGTCCTGGTGCCCCGTTCCGCGCTGGCAAGTTTCGCCCGGGATGCGGGCGATTACGACCTCGTTCGCGCCGTCGTCACCTTCGTTGAGACCATGCTCTCGGAGGGCCTCTACACAACGGCCGAGCTGCCAGCCCGCGCGATGCAACTCTACCGGGCCGACTGCTATCTGGTGCTTCTGAACGCCGGCGGTCATCGCCGGATGATCCACGCCGTGGGGGGCGAGCTGGCATCCATGCTGGCCGGCGCCCGCACCGCTTTCGCCGCGTTCGGCGCCTCCACCGCCCTCGACACCCTCAACCGCTTCACCGACTGGATCGCGGAAAATCCGGAGGAGGCGGCCCGCCCGGTTTCCCTCCACGACGGGGCGGCCGGCGTGCCGGAAGAGCTGGATCGTGCCATCCCTTCGACAGCCATGGCCGACACGATGGCCCGCGCCGCGGCGTGGATCAGCGGTTGGGACAATCTCGTGGTCGTGGACGATCCGGACTATGCCGACGCGCTGCGCGCTACGGCGCTAGCCAATCCGCAGCGCGAGCATCGGCAGATCTTCCGGTCGATCGGCCTGCTTCAGCGCCAGCTCGTCGATCCGGTTCTGGCCGCGACCGGCATGGTCTGCGCGGCGTGTGCCGACCCGGAGATCCGCCTCGCGGTCGAGGGGCCGATGGCGGCTGAGGTCGAGGGCCGGACCGAAGCGGCCTTTTCCGTGCGGACGAACGAGGCAGTGCAGCGCCTTTGCGTGCTGCGCGAGACCGGAGCAGTCCTTTTCGAGCAGGCCCCCACCCCACCCACGAACCTCGAAACACTGAGCGAGATCGAGGACATGGAGCAGGCGCTTGCCACCGGCCGCCTGCCCGGACACCAGCTTCCGCATGCCGGCCGTGTCCTCGCCGAGGTAGCTGGGGCGAAGATCGATGCAGCGATCTCGCTGGCCGAGCGCTACCACGCTCCGGCTGCGATCGACCTTTTGCTGCGGCGGGCGCAGCTGGACTTCAAGGAGCCGGCCGCCGCCCCCGCGGCCGTCGAACCACGACCGGGCGGCGAGGCCGTCACCTTCCTCGTCGCGGCATCCGGCACGCCGCTCTTCGTCGTCATCACTCCGCTTGGCGCCGCCCTCGTCCGTCCGCGGGACATGCACACGCTCGTCTCGGCGTCCGCCGAGGAGATTTCCGCCCACGCCGGGAAGGCGACGAAAGGTGCTGCGCGAGAATGGCGCAAGCCTTCCGGCAGCCATTGATGTCCGACTGGTTCACGATCGGGCAGATCGCTCCCGGCGTCCTCCGGATCACCGAGCCCCACGTCCACGAGTTCTTCCGCGCCAACCTCTACTGGATCGAAGGGCGTGATCTCGACATAATGCTCGACTTCGGCATGGGCCTCTCAAGTCTGCGCTCCGTGCTGCCGCGGCGCGGCAGGCCCGTCCTCGCCGTAGCCACGCACGCGCATGTGGATCATGTCGGCAGCTTCCACGAGTTCGAGGACCGCGCCGGCCATCCGCTTGAGGCCGACATTTTCGTCGAGATGGATGACGCAGGCACCTTCGCTTCCTGGTTCGCCGGCATGCCCGACGCGCTGAGCCAACTGCCCTCTCCCGGCTTCGACCCCAGGACCTGCGCGCTGAAGCCCGCACCGCTGACGCGCCTTCTGGTCGAGGGTGACGTCATCGACACGGGCGACCGTCGATTCAGCGTCCTGCACCTGCCCGGCCATTCGCCCGGTTCCATCGCCTTGCTCGATGAGGTGAACGGCGAATTCTTCGCTGGCGACGCGATCTATGACGGCGGCCTTGTCGATGACATCGCCGGAGCCGACATCCGAACCTATGTCGAGACGATGCGCCGCATAGCCGAACTCGAGGTCCGCATCGTCCACGGGGGACATGGCGAGAGCTTCGACCAGGCCCGCATGCGGGAGATCGCCCGCGCCTATATCGACGCAAAGTCAGGGACTTGATCGGGCAAACCTGAATCGCCGCACGAGCCGGTGATTGCGCTCCTCGAAACGCCGAAGCCCGGTCAGTCCGGTCGCCCCTCGCGGATGGCCTGGAAATAGCGGTCGGTGCCGATCTGCCCGCCCTTCAGCGCGATCTCCAGCCCGTCAATGCCGGCCTGGCGGGCATGGGCCACGCAGAGGGGAGAGCCTGGCGTCTGCGGCAGCGGCATGCGGACCGTCAGCGCGTCGACGCCGAGCTGGCGCAGCGCATGGCTCGACGTGTCGCCGCCGGCAACCACGGCGCGGCGAAGCCCCCGCTCGAGCACCAAATGCCTGAGGATCGCACCTAGCCCCTCGCCGATCCTGTGCCGCGCAGCCGGATGCCGGTCGATCTCGGCGCCCCGGTCGGCCTCGGGACCCAGCGCAGTGTAGAGGATGACGCTGCGTCCATTGGAAAGTACGCCCAGCCCGGCCGCAGTCGCCGCCGCTATGGCCTGCTCCCGCCCCTCGCCGATCAGGGCGAGCGGATCGACCGCGATACCATCAAACCCGTTCGCGGTGGCGTGCGCGATCTGGCGTTCCGTGGTCGGCGACACGCTGCCCGAGACGACCGCCAGCCGCTCGACCGGCCCAGCCATGTCGAAACGAGCCGGCTCCCCGATCAGACCCGCCTCCCGCCAGGCGGCCAGCAGCGCATATTCTACACCCGACGAACCGACGACGAAGGGCGCGCGCTCCCGCAGCCGCCAGAGTTCCGCGCCCGCCGCGCGCTGCGTTTCCCCGTCGCACACGTCGAGGAGCAGCATCGCCGCCCCCTCGGCCAGCCGCCGGTCGACAATAGCAGCACGCTCGGCCGAACGCATCTCGACGAGATCGACCAGCGCGCCGCGCAAAGCCGTCTGCTTCGATAGATGCCGCAGGAGGTCGGCCTCGTCCATCGGCGTAACCGGATGGCGGCTCATCACCGGATGCCGGTCGATGCGGAACACCTCGCCGCGATAGGCGGCGAAAAGATGCCCGAACGTCGTGTACCGCCTGAGCTGTGGCGCGCCGACCACGAGCGGAACGGCTTCCTGCCCGAAGACGCGGCGGCCGATCTCGGTGGCGCGACCTATGCTGCCGACGGAGGGGGAGGAATCGAAGGTCGAGCAGACCTTGTAGTGGCAGAGCGCGGCACCCAGCGAGCGCAGCCATGCGAAAGCCGGCGCCAGGTTTTCCTCCATCCACGCAGGCGTCTCGCTGCGGCTGGTCCCGGCAAGGCCCATCGCCCGGCAGTCGGCGAAGCGCGCGAGCAGCTTGTCATCCGGCCGGTTCACGAACAGCACGGTCGGAACGCCGCCCAGCGACAGCGCCTCCATCACGTCGGTGGAACCGGTCAGGTCGTCGCCGTAATAGCTGACGAGCGGCCGCGCTGTCGGCTCAGGCATCCCCGCCTCCGGACCCGAACTTCTCGATCGACTGCCGCAGTTCCGGGTGGGTCCGCGCAAAGACCTCGAGCGGAATGCCCTCCACGGCCGCCTGCCACGCCTGCTTCACCGCCGCGACGCCGGCCGCCGGGCCGCCCGGATGCGCGACGATGCCGCCGCCGCAGAGATAGAGCAGGTCCACGGTGCTGCCGGTGCGGCGGTAGGTTTCCGGAGCCTGCCCGCCCCACTGGCCCGAGCCCGCGACCGGCAGCGGACAATCATCCGGTGAAAACAACGGCGTGGAGATCGCCTTGAAGGAAGCGACGAAGGAGTCGTCCGGCTCCCAGTATTTCACGCCGATGCCGTTGATCTGGAACTGGTCGACGCCAAGCAGCCGCCAGAACTGCTGCCAGACGGAAAAATCCATGCCGAGGCCGGGATGCCGGGTCAGGATGTCCCAGCCGTTGCGATGGGCGTGCAGCACCAGCCCGCTGCGCTTGCGCAGGAAGGCCATGCCGCCCATGCCGATTGAGTTGATGTTGACCACCGCGCAGTTGCCGCCGGCAGCCAGCACCAGGTCATGGTTGCGCATCATCTCGTCGGGGTCGGCATGGCTGATCCCCCAGGCGTACATGACCTTCTTGCCGGTCTTCTGCTCATGATCGAGGATCTTCGGCATCACCGCCTTCACCCGCTCGGCGAGTGGCGAATAGGCCGGGCTCATCAGCTTCTCGTCGTCCTTGATGAAGTCGACGCCCGCCTCCACCAGCTCGCCGACCATCCCGGCGGTCTCGTGCGGCAGCAGCCCCAGCGCCGGCTTGACGATGCTGCCGATGATCGGCCGCCCCTCGACACCCGTCAGGCGCCGGCTCCCCGCCACGCCGAACTGCGGGCCTGGATGCGCGCCGCGAAACTCCTCCGGCAGCTTCAGCCCCACCACCCGGATGCCGGTGAGCTGGCGGATCGAAAAGGTCCCTCCGATGCAGATCGTCATCAGCGCCGAAAGATCCGTGCCCACGGCGTCGATCGGAAAGCCGATGGTGGCCTCGGCCCGGTTCACCGGACCTTCCGCCTCATCGGGAAAGGAGGGGCGAGCGGCCGGTTCCGGGGGACGAACGTCCAGCACCCGTGCGGCCACCCGCGCCTTCAGCGCTTCGGTCTCGCCCGGCAGCGCGACGAAGGTGCCCGTGGACTGATCGCTGGCGATCTTGGCTGCGACTTTCTCGACGCTGCCCGGCGTCTCGATGCGGTAGGTCACCTCGATCAGGCTCATGCCGTCCTCCCCGGCGAAGCCGCCGCTTCACCTTAGCCTTAAAGCTGGTATAATGAGTATTCCGAGGTTTCAAGGGGTGCGAGCGGCGGCCCGTCACGCGCGGATCGAGGCATGATCTGCTAAAGCAGGGTCGTGTGAGGAAGAGACGAGGGATTCGCCGATGCGAGGGTCGCAGGAGCCTATTGTCCGCCGCAAGCTGTCCGATGAGGTCTTCGCACGCCTCAAGCGCATGATCACGAGCGGCGACCTTGCCCCAGGCGACGAAATGCCTTCCGAGCGCGAGCTCATGGAGCGCTTCGGCGTCGGCCGGCCGGCGATCCGCGAAGCCATGCAGGCGCTGGCGAGCATGGGCCTGGTCGCCATTTCGCATGGCGAGCGCGCCAAGGTGCTTCAGCTGACCGCCCGTTCGATCATGCGCCAGGTCGACGTGCCGGCGAAGATCATGCTGGCCGCGTCCAGCGACTCGCTGGAACATCTCAAGTCGGCCCGCATCTTCTTCGAGCGCGGCATGGTCCGGGAAGCCGCGGAGCTCGCCACCCCCGAGGACGTGGCCGCCCTCAAGGCGATCCTGGCAGAACAGCGCTCGAACCTCGGCAAACCCGAGCCCTTTATCGCGGCCGACATGCGCTTCCACACCCGCATCGCCGAGATTTCCGGCAACCCGATCTTCGTCGCCGTCAGCGAGGCGATGCTCGGCTGGCTGAAGGAATACCGCACCGAAATGCTGATCTGGACCGGCAAGGAAAACTACACGCTGGCCGAGCACGGCGAGATCATCGAGCGCATCGAGGCGCGCGACCCGGCGGGCGCCGAACAGGCGATGATCCGGCATCTCGAACGCTCGCGCTCCCTGTACGCTCCGCACGCCGCCAACGACGGCGAATAGCCGGACCTCCTTCCCGGTCGCGATTTTCGTTTCGGAAAAGCCCGGAATGGACAGGCGTGCTTGCGTGCCCTAGCCAGGCAGGAACGGCAGTTTGGAGGAGATTGCCATGAAAGCCCTGCGTTTCCACAAGGCGCATGAGCTTCGGCTCGAGGATGTCCCCGCGCCACGGGATCCCCGCCCCGGCGACGTGATCGTGAAGGTCTCGCATGCCGGCATCTGCGGCACCGACCTGCACGAATATGAATCGGGCCCCATCATCCTGCCGGTCGAGCCGCACCCCGTCACCGGTGCGAAGATCCCGCTGATCCTCGGGCACGAGTTCTCCGCGACGGTCACCGCCGTCGGTTCGGCCGTGAGGAGCGTCAAGGTCGGCGATCGCGTCGCGATCATCCCCCACCTGAACAAGCAGGGCGAATACTACGCCCGCCGCAACCTGGGGCAGTTCAGCGCCGAGACCGGGCTGGTCGGACTCACCTGGCACTGGGGTGGCATGGCCGAATACGCGCTGGTCCCGGAGCCCAACGTCGTCAGGCTCCCGGATTCGGTCACCGACGAACAGGGCGCGGTGGTCGAGCCCGCGCTCGTCGCCCTCAACGCCATAGACAATGCCGGCGTATGCGTGGGTTCGACAGTGCTCGTCACCGGAGCCGGCCCCATCGGCGCCCTTACCGCGCTCTGCGCCCAGGCGGCGGGAGCCGCCGCGATCTACGTCTTCGAGCCGAATCCCGGGCGGCGCGCCCGCATCGAGGCCCTCGGCGGCTTCAGGGTCTTCGGCGACCGCGAGGCGCTCATGGCCGACATTGCCGAAAACACCGATAGCGGTGTCGGCGTTGACTTCGCCATCGAGTGCGCCGGCCACGAGGCGGCGCTCGGCCTGTGCGTGGAGGCGGTCAAGCGCACAGGGACCATCGCCCAGGTCGGGCTCTTTGTCGGCAAACCCAGCGTCGACATGTACCGCATCTGCGAGAAGGGCATCCGGCTCATCGGCTGCTGGGGCAACGATATCACCGCCGGCCCTCGCTTGGTCGGCATGATTGCCAGCGGCCGCTTCCCGGTCGAGAAGGTGATCACCGGCCGCGTCACGCTGGAAACCGCCGTGAGCTCCGGCTTCGACGCGTTGACCAGGCGCGGAAACGACCACCTCAAGATACTCATCAAGGTTGCCGCCTGAGCATTGTCCGGCGCATGCGCGCGCCGGCTCGCGCCTCAGTGCGAGATCAGGACCGGCATCTTCGGCTCGTCGAGCACGCCCTGCGTGGCGCCCCCCAGCACGAAGTCGCGCAGGCGCGAATGGCCGTAGCCGCCCATCACCAGCAGGCCAGCCCCCAGCCCCAGCGCATCGTCCTGCAGCGTCGCGCCGATCGGGCGGTCCTCCGCCTCCACCGCATTGGCCTCCGCGGCGATGCCGTGGTCGCGCAAGCTCTCCGCCAGCAGGCGGCCCGCCTGCTCCTGCAGCGGCTTCTCGTCCACGACGGTCAGCACGTGGACCCGTTCAGCCGCCGTGAGCAGCGGCATGGCGTCCGCCACGGCGCGCGCGGCGACCTTGCTGCCATCCCAGGCGATCGCCACCACCCGCAGTGCCTCCGGCAGCCCGGAGGAAGGCACGATGAGTACCGGCCGTCCCGTCTCGAAGACCAGCGCCTCCGTCAGTTCTCGGGCGGTCACGTTGCCCGGTTCCGCGGGAGCCACGACGAGGTCGAAATACCTGGCGCGCGCGGCCGCAACGTTGCTCATGTCCGCCGGTTCCGCGACCTTCGTCTCGGTGGATAGCGCGACGCCGCGCTGCCTGGCAGCGGTGGCAAGCATCGCATGGACCCGTTCGCCGGCCTGGCGGCTCTTTCCCTCCGCGGCCCGCGTCATTCCGGGGACATCGACGAGCAGGCGGGAGAATGCGTTCCCGATATCCGGGATGTCGACGTTCACCGCCAGGGCATGGAGGTCGGCATCAAGAATGCCGGCCGCGGCGGCCACCTGACTGGCCATGGCGTCCGTCGGAGCATCCGGATAAGTCACGAACGGAAAGATCGCTTTCCTTTTCATTTTCTCCCGCCTTTCATAGGCGCCTCAGGGCTTTCCACCCGCGCCACGCGATAGGTGTGCATGCCGTCACCCTTCTGGATCGCGACATACTCCCGGACGAACCGTTCGTCATCGACTCGGAAGCCGTTCCCGCCGCTCGCCGTCCACTTCGGCATGGTCGAGATAGTGTTGTCCGCCCGGATTCCTGCGCAAACGGCGGATCTTGTCCGGGCCTTCCCCGAGGCGCGCACCCTGCACTTCCGGCATGAGCCTGCCAGGCCTCGCCGCCCAACGGAAGGAGCAGATCGTACCGTCTTCCAGGGTTCCTTCGGGGTGGCCCTTCTCGCGCGCGAGCACGATCCCCACATGCCGGAAGCCGGCCGCGAGTTCGGTGGCAGGGGGCGTGAATGAGGGTCCATGTCTAAGGAGTTTCCTAGAACAGCTAGGAAGCTCTAGTCTTGATCCAGCGCAAGGACCGCAAATACGATCTTCGACATTGTGGGCGTCGAAGTGAAGGAGGCTTGGATGAGCTACAAGACCGTGCTTGCAGTAACAGGCGTTGGCGATGACGACAACGACATCAGGCTCGCCGCCGGACTCGCGGGCGAGATCGGCGCGCACCTGTCCGTGTTCGTGGTCGCCCTGGCGGCTCCTCCCCCCATGGGGGCCTACGCGAGCGTCATCTCGGAAGCTTGGCTGGACGAACGCAAGACCGAGGAAGCAGCTCTTGCCGCCCGCGCCGACGCGCTCAAGGCCCTTCTCGCTTCGCTCGACGTCTCCTCGGATGTCGTGCCCGACTTTGCTGAGGAAGCCGCTTCGGACGACCGGATCGGACGGCGCGCGCGCTATGCAGACATCACTGTGGTCGGCCCCACCCTGCTCTCGCGCGGCGTCCTGCGCACTCGCACCATTGATGGCCTTCTGTTCAATTCCGGCCGGCCGATGCTGCTCGCGCCGGAAGGCACCACGCCGACGCTGAAGCCACAGCGGGTCCAGATTGCCTGGGACGGTCACATCGAGGCTTCGCGCGCCGTTCGCGAGGCCCTTCCGCTCCTCGTGACCGCCAGCGACGTGCGCCTCGTCCTTGTCGATCCGGTGGCCGACGAATTCGATCATGGCGACGAGCCCGGCGCCGACGCCGCCACCTTCCTGGCCCGGCATGGCGTGCCGGTCACCGTCGACCGGATTCCGTCCGGCGGCAGTTCCGTCCCCCATGTGCTGCGCAGCCACGCCCTCGACATGGGCGCCGAACTGACGGTGATGGGCGCCTACGGCCATTCGCGGCTGCGTGAGCGCATCTTCGGCGGCGTCACCCATACGATGCTGACCGAGCCGACGATCCCGCTGCTGATGGCGCGCTGAACGGCGCCGTCGGCCCGATGAACCGCGGGGATTGGAGGCGGTGAAAGCCCGCCTCGTCTACGACAGCAGGCGGGCCGGCTTGAGCGTCTCGCCCGCCTCGGCGCTGCGGTAGGAAGCCTCGACCAGGGCGAAGGTCTTCAGGTTGTCGTCACCCGACGTCGCCGGCTCTGCGCCGTCGCGGAGGCAGTCGATCCAGTGCTGCTGGATCGCCGCGACGCTCTCCTGGACGTTGTGCCAGGGCTTCGACGCCCATGGCAGCAGTGGCGGCGAGACGTCTTCGGTGCGGGCGCCAGAGCGGCCGTAGACGTCCAGCGCGTAGCCCTGCCCCAGCCGCAGAGAGCCTTCACTGCCGTCGATCTCGATCCACGTCTCCGGGAACTGCTCCACCGCGCGCCGGGTCGAATAGCTGCAGTCGACCACAGACGTCACGCCGTTCTCGTGGCCGAGCAGCATGGTGGCGGTGTCCTCGCCAACGATCTTCGGATTGACGCGTGCGGTGCGCGCCGCCAGCGTGTCCACGTCTCCGAACAGATAGCGCGCCACGTCGAGCACATGCACGCCGAGGTCGTCGACGATGAACCGCTTGGCCGTCGCCAGGTAGGGCTGGCCGGAATAGATGTCGTAGCCGGAACGGAACGACACGCGCCCGAAATAGGGCTTGCCGATCTCCCCGCTGTCAAGGATCGACTTCACCTTCCGGATCGGCGACTGCCAGCGGAAGTTCTCGTGCACCATCAGCGGCACGCCGGCCGCCTTTGCCGCCGCCACCATGGCCTTGGCATCCTCAAGCGTCGGCGCGAACGGCTTCTGGCAGATCGTCGGCAGCCTGAACGAGGTCGTCAATTCCACCAGCGGCCGGTGGCTCTCCACCGTCGTGGCGATGTCCACGAAGTCGAGTTTCTCTGCCTCCAGCATCGCCCTCGCGTCGGTGTAGCGCCGTTCGATGCCGAACTGCTCGCCCACCAGTTCCAGCCGCTTTGGATCGCGATCGCAGATCGCCACGACTGAGGCCCCCTTCGCATCCGCCCAGCCATGCAGCTGGTTGACCGCGAAGAACCCGCAGCCGATCACTCCCCCCTTCAGTTCCGTCATGATCAACCTGCCCTCCCCATCTGCACCGGCGTCACACGCCGTTGCAGCTTCCTCTGCGCCTGGTCTACGTCCACGACGACGATGATGACCAGTCCCTTGATGGCCATCTGCCAGGCGAGCTGACGCCCATCATCAGCAGTCGCGGGGTCGCGCTCCGGACATCAGGTGATGCGACGGATACTGGCGGCGATCTCCTCCGGTTCGAAGATGCGCTTCCAGTCGTCGCGCATCAGCATCGGCTTGCCGAACTCGATCGCCTTGTTGCAGGCGTCCGAGAACGCGCCCTCGCGCTCCCCGAAGATCACGGAGGCCAGCACGTTGATGTGGCCCAGCAGAAAGTCGAGCGCCGCCTGGCGGTCCACCCCGCGCCGCACCACCTCATCCAGCCCCTCGCTCATCACCACCAGCAGCGATGCGCACATGGTCTCGGCCAGCGCCGGCTCCAGCATTGCGAGCTGCTCGACCGTTACGCGGTGCGAGCGCATCACTGGCGCCCAGATGGTCCGCGCGATCGCCTCGCCCTTGGCGTAGTCGCTTTCCGGCCCCTGCATGAGCGCGCTGACAATGTGCTGCCTGGCCTTCACGCCGCCGAAATAGTCCTTCTTCGCCTCCATGTCCGTTTCGTCATTGAACAAGGGCGGATGGCAGGGATGGGTGATGAAGTAGGTCAGGTCGGCCCTGTCAGGCAGATGCCCAGCGGCGGGCGCCGCAGCGTCCAGAACGACGATCATGGTGCCGGGCTTCAGCTGCTTCTCGATGCTAGCGGCCACCTTGCCGATATGCGTGTCCGGCACCGCCAGCACCACCACTTCGGCCCCGTCCAGTGCCTCGTCCACCGACACGGCGTCGATGCCCAGTCCGCTCTTGAGGCGCTCCCTGCCCGCCTCGCTGACCTCCACGTGCCGGACTTCATAGGGCGACCCGCGAAAATTCGAGGCGAGCCGGTAGCCCATCTTGCCGCCGGCCCCGAACAGCGCAACCTTTGTCATGCTTCCTCCCGGAATTGCTTCTGGCCGGACCAGCCGGCTTTACAACTGGTATAATCACCACCCCACGACATGGCAAGCAAGGCGGTCCGCCCACCCCCGGTGGCGTGGATCTGGAGACACGGCTCCGGCTTGCCCGCTTCCGGATATCCGGTTCGTCATCCTCGGGCGAAGCAGCCATGAACTGGTGTCTTGCAAAGACACGAGGATCCCGGTCTGAACATCGCGGCCGCGCGGAACGGTGGAAGAAATCGCCCCCTCGGCACCGATCGCTGCTCTCTCCCGCACCGTTCAGGCAAAGATGACCGGATGCAGTCCGGCCAATCCGGAGAAGTGCCCGCCGGCCCAGCCCGAGACGTCCCCGTCACACGATCTTCGGCCAGGTGTCCGAAAGCACGTAGCCGTGGGGGAAGGGATCGGCGGGATCCAGCATCTCCTGCCGCGTCCCCATGATCCAGGCGCGTCCCGAGACCGTGGGGATGATCGCGGTCTTCGTGCCCACCGTCGTTTCCTCGGCAATGGAGCAATGGAACTCCGTGCCGATGATCGACGTGCCGATGAAGCGATCGCCCGTCTTCATGGCGCCCCGCGCGTGCAGCACCGCCATGCGCGCGGAACAGCCCGTGCCTGTCGGCGACCGGTCGAGCTTGCCCGGCCGGATCACCACCGCGCTGCGACCGGTCGCAATCCCGCCCTTCATCTCCACCGGCCGTGTGAACTGGCAGAACGAGATGTGCGACCAGTCCGGGTTGAGCGGATGGCGAAAGCCGATCTGCGCGTTCGCCGCCGCCGTGATCCGCATGCCGACCTCGACCAGCTCCCGCGCCTCGTCCGGCTCCAGCGAAAAGCCGAGCGCGGCGGCGTCAACGAGGACAAAACTGTCTCCTCCGTAGGCAACATCGACCGTCAGCGTCCCAAGCCCCTCGACCTCGAGTGCGGCGTCCAGCCGGTCTACGAAGGACGGGACGTTGCGGATGGTGATCCGCTCGGCCTTGCCGTCCCGGCAGGCGGCCTCGACCTCCACCAGTCCGCCCGGAGCCTCCAGCGTGAGCCGCGTCACCGGCTCCTGCATGGGCAGGATGCCGGTGTCGAGCAGCACCGTCGCCACGCAGATCGAGTTGGAGCCGGACATTGGCGGCGTGTCCTCTGGCTCCATGATGATCCAGGCCGCCTGCGCCGCCGGGTTCTTGGGCGGAACCAGCAGGTTGACGTGACGCTGAACGCCGCCGCGCGGCTCCCTCAGCACGAAGTTGCGCAATTCGCCGTCGCTCGCGATGTGACGCGATTGTTGCCACAGCGTATCCCCGGGCGGCGGCGCCACCCCGCCCACGATCACGTCCCCGATCTCGCCCTCGCAATGACAGGCGACGATCTGAATGCACTTCGTCGTTCGCAAGACACCCTCCCGTATTGGTCGCTCCGGTCCCGACCCGCCTCGGCCCGCCGCCGGGTCCGCTGAGACAGGGGCAGCTTATCGGCAGTTGGCGCCAATGGCACGCGGATGGCCTGGCCTTGCCTTGAAACGTCCGCCGACCTTCGTGGCGGCGTGTTCCGCCGACGGGGCTGCAGAAGTGCCGAGTATTCATGAGTACCATCCACCCAGCCATGTCGATATGTCTTCACGATTGACAGAACGATACGCGCCTGTAGGCTTTTCTTCTAAGCCCACCGCACGACAATGGCAGGAGGACGTTGCGATGTTGGCCTTCGTGTTCCGGCATCGCCGGCAGGGCGCGCTCGACGCATGACGATCCGGGACCAGCTGATGAGCGAGGACCTTTCGCTCACGCCCTCGGAAGAGAAGATCGTGCGGCTGCTTCTGGCCGAATATCCGACTTCCGGCCTCGGCACTGCGACCAGCCTGGCGCGGCGCGCCGGCGTCAGCGACCCGACCGTCGTGCGCCTGGTCATGAAGCTCGGCTTTGACGGTTTCCCCGACTTCCAGGCAAAGCTTCTGGCGGAGGTGGAGGCCCGGCTCCACTCGCCCCTGCTGATGATGGAATCGAAGCGCTCCAGCGTTTCGTCCCGCAGCCCGATCCGGGCCTATCTCGACTCGGTCGGCGAGGCACTGCAGAAATCCGCGCAGGCCACGCCGCTCCAGAGCTACGACCGCGCCGCGCGCCTGATCATGGATGCCAGGGGCGAGGTGGTGCTGCTCGGCGGCCGCTTTAGCCGCTTCGTTTCTGGCATGCTGGCCGGCTACCTCATGCAGTTCCGGCCGGGCGTGCGCGATCTCGGGGTGCTTTCGGCGCAGGCGTTCGACGCGTTGGTCGATCTCGGTCGCAAGGACGTGCTGGTGGTCTTCGACTACCGCCGATACCAGCTCGACGTCGTCTCCTTTGCCCGCCAGGCGGCGGCGCGCGGCATGCGCGTCGTCCTGTTCACGGACCAGTGGCTCTCCCCCATAGACGAGGTGGCGGAGGTGACGATCGTCAGCATGCTCGAGGTCGCCTCCCCCTATGACACGTCGGTGCCCGCCATCGCCCAGATGGAGGCCCTCGTCATGCACATCGTCTCCGGCCTTCCCGAAGAGGCGCGCGCCCGCATCGAGCGGCTGGAAGAGGTTCGTCGCGCCAACGCCGTGACGCTCGACGGCGATCCCGTCGACGAGAATGGGGCCCGCAGGAACCCCGGACCCAAGCGAGCCAGGAACAAGTCCAGACAATGACACGCCTCCTCCCCTCATGCGGTGGGCAGTCGCGCGCCGCCCGAAACACGCGCGCCTCCGACGGCTGCGCCCCCCTTGCCGACACCGCCGTCGCGCTCATCCGGACGCCGAGAGCTTTGGCATGACGGACGCGAAGGACTGGCCGGCCGCGGTCGAGGTGCTGAACGAGAACGGCAGTTCCGACATCGTGCTCCTGTGCGAGCACGCCTCCAACCACATCCCGGCCGCCTATGGCCGTCTTGGCCTGCCCGAGCGGGATCTCGGGCGGCACATCGCCTGGGACATCGGCGCCGCCAAGGTGGCCCGCCGGCTGTCGGCGCTGCTCGACGCACCAGCCTTCCTCAGCGGCTATTCGCGGCTGCTGATCGACCTCAACCGGCCGCTCGGCTCGCCGGGAAGCATCCCGATCCGTTCCGAGGACACCGACATCCCCGGCAACATCGGCATCGATGATGGCGAGAAGGCTCGCCGTGCCGAGGACATGTTCCTCCCCTTCCACCACAGGGTAGCCGCCCATCTCGACCGCCGGCTTGCGGAGGGCCGTCCCACGCGCCTCGTCACGGTCCATAGCTTCACCCCGGTCTATCTCGGCGTGGCGCGGCCATGGCACGCCGGCGTGCTCTACGACGCCGCGAGCGACTTCGGCGAAGCCATCATCGCCGGGCTTCGCCGGGATGCGTCGCTCAACGTCGAGGCCAACGAGCCCTACCAGATAGCCCGCGACGGCGACTATGCGGTGCCGATCCACGGCGACGACCGCAGCATCCCCGCCGTGCTCATCGAGATCAGGCAGGACCTGCTCGCCGATGACAGGGGGGCGGAGGAATGGGCCAAGCGCCTCGCAGGCGCAATCCCCGCATGTGAACCGGCAAACGCCACATGAGCAATCTGGGACTCGCGAACGCGACGCACGCGCCATCGCTCGGATCTGGAAGCTGCGCTTTTCTCCGCACAGCCTCATCGGTGGGCGGGGCAACCGGCTGGGCGACCGCGCCGTCGCCGACGTTCCGGCTGGTGAGGGCTTCGACGCCGACGTCGCGGGATTCATGATGTTGTGAGCCGCGCGCCGATCCAACGTCACGACCTTGCAGTCGCCTTTGCCAAGGCGACGAAGATGAGGCGCCGTACATGAAGAAGATCCGACACCTCAAAACGCCAGATCATGCCGTGAAGAATTATTGACACCTGCCGAAAGCTGGTCTTAGCTCGTGAAAAATCATAGGCTTTCTGGGGGACATGGCATGCGCAATGGGAGCGACGTCATCGTCGTTGGCGCCGGCATTGTCGGCTCCAGCACCGCATTCCACCTCACCGGAATGGGCGTGAAGGTTACGCTGGTCGAACAGAGCCATCCCGCCGGCGGGCCGACGGGAAAATCGTCGGCGCTGCTGCATGCGTCTCACGGCTTCAAGACCGGTCCGGCCGTTGGCGAGGCGATCGCGCGGCTCTTGACGCAGGGAGCCCAGCCGATCCTGGCTCCGTTCTCCCCTGCCCGCTTCGGCACGGCCTGATGGCCACCATGGCGACGAGCTCCACCAGGCCGCGATCGTTCCTGCCGGCCGCCATCCGTAACGCCTCGGTCGATGCCGTCGTCATGGTTGGGGCGCTGGTGGTCGCCGCGCTGGGCATCTACCTGTTCGGCGACGCCGCCCTGCAGCGGGTCGCCACGTACACGGCGATCATGCTGACGGCCGTGCTTGCCCTGCAGGTCTTCTCGGGGAACACCGGCATCGTCTCCTTCGGGCACGCGGCCTTCATGGGCCTCGCCGCCTATGCCACGGGACTTTTGACCATGCCTGCGGCGGTGCAGCGCACCGCCCTGAAGGACCTCCCTTCCTTCCTGGCGGGCTACGAGCTTTCCTTCTTCGCCGCGCTGGCCGTGGTGCTGGTTCTCGCCGTGCTGGTCGGGCTGCTCACCGGCCTGCCCCTGCTCCGTCTGACGGGCTCGAGCGCCTCCATCGCCACGCTGGCGCTGCTCATCATCGTCTACACCCTGCTCGTCGCCGGCCGCGAGATCACGCGCGGCAGCCAGCCGTTCTATGGCGTTCCGCGCGACGTCGGGCTGTGGACGGCAACAGCCGTCGCCGCGGTCGCACTGATCGTCGCCCGCCTCGCCCGAGAAACCTATTTCGGCCTGGCCGCCCGCGCCGCGTCCGATGACGAGCGCGGCGCCGCCGCCGTCGGCGTCGACCATCGGGTCACCCGCCTCGCCGCCTGGGTGCTCAGCGTGGTCGGCGCGATGGCGGCCGGCGCCATGATGGCGCAGTATGTCGGCGCCTTCTCGCCCCGCGACTTCTATTTCGATCTCGGCTTCACCATTTTGGCGATGCTGATCGTCGGCGGCATGACCTCCTCGCTCGGCGCCTTCGCCGGCGTGGTGCTCACCGTCGTCGTCATCGAGATCGTCCGCCGCTTCGAGGGCGGCGTGGTGATCTTCGGCATCCAGTTGCCCGTCGTCTTCGGCCTCACCCAGGGCGTCCTCGCGCTGGCGATGATCCTGATCATCTGGCGCAGGCCGAGCGGCCTCTTCGGCAAGCGCGAGCTAAACCTGCTGCGCCGCGGCGCCGGGTCCGCTATCGAGGCGCAGGTCCAGACCACCACCGCCCAGCCCGGCGAGATCGTCACCGATCGCCTCACTCGCCGCTATGCCGGCGTCGTCGCCGTCGAGGACGTCAGCCTGCGCTTCGCCACCGACACGATCACCGGCATCATCGGCCCCAACGGCGCCGGCAAGACAACCCTGCTCAACATGATCGCCGGCGACGTCGTGCCGAGTTCCGGCACCGTGTCGATCGGAGCCGACGTGCCGCATCCCTCCGCCTTCCGCTTCGCCCGCAGGGGCATCGCGCGCACCTTCCAGAACATCCGTATCTTTCCGCGCATGACGGTGCTGGAGAACGTCGTCGTCGCGGCGCGCCCGGTGGAGCCGAACCTCGCTGCTGCCGAGGCGGCCGCCATGCACGAACTGACCCGCATGGGCCTCGCCGGCTACGCCGACCAGCTTGCGGCGGGCCTCGCCTATGGCATGCGCCGTCGCCTGGAAATCGCCCGCGCGCTCGCCCTGAAGCCGCGCTTCCTGCTGCTGGACGAGCCAGCTGCCGGCATGAACGCGGTCGAGACGGCCGAACTCGTGACCATCATCGCCGCCGTGCGGGCGGAGCGCCGCATAGGCGTCATCCTCATCGAACACGACATGCGGCTGGTGATGAACCTGTGCGAGCGCATCGTCGTGATCGACCACGGACGCGTCATCGCGGACGGTTGGCCGGCCGACGTGCAGAAGAATCCGGCCGTGATTGCGGCCTATCTCGGCAGTCGCACGGCGCGTGCACATGCCGGCGTCGAAGCATAATGAAGAACAAGGGGAACTCGGATGAAAAGGAAATCTGACATGCCAGCCAGTGCCTATCGCCGCCACAGGGCCGCGCTCGCGGCGACATGCTTCGGCCTTGCCGCCGCCGTCGGCGCGACGGCTGCGGCCGCGGAGGAAATCGCCATCGGCGTCGCCACCGCTCAGACCGGCTATCTCGCGCCGTACGACCAGCCGGCGCTCTCCGGCTTCCGCATGGCGATCGATGAGATCAATGCCAAGGGCGGCCTCGGCGGCAAGTACAAGGCCAACCTGATCATCAAGGATACCCGCACCGACACTGCCCAGACGGCTACCGTCGCGCAGGAACTGATCGACGCCGGCGCCAGGATCCTGATCACGCCATGCGATGCCGACCCGTCGATCTCGGTCGGCCAGCTCACCCAGCCGCTCGGCATCCCCACGCTGACGCTGTGCGGCTCGGCGCCGGTTCTCACCGTCGCAGGCGGCGATTCCGTGTTCGGCACCTATCCAGGCGACAACCTGCAGGGCACGGTCATCGCAGACTTCGCGATCGCGGAGGGCAAGAAGACAGCCTATCTGCTGCTTTCGCCCGACTCCACCTACACCGCCAACCTGCCGGAATACTTCGCCAGCGTCTTCGAGAAGAAGGGCGGCAAGATCGTCGGCCGCGGCAACTTCACGATGGGACAGCCCGACTTTTCCGCCGAGATCACCAACATCAAGAATCTTCCCGAGCAGCCCGACATTATCATGACCGGC
>Ga0182742_1000536_pt1 | contig 59006 bp, 53 predicted proteins | sample eDN5th37CBELigMG_FD_128880 | JGI IMG/M metagenome (GOLD analysis project Ga0182742, IMG submission 128880) | Enriched Miracle-Growth compost microbial communities from Emeryville, California, USA - eDNA 5th pass 37_C BE-Lig MG (version 2)... ...
CGATCCTCCTCGAGCTGCCCAATCCGGGTATTGATGTCCACGATCCGGCGCAGCACCGCGGTCGTCGACTCCGTGTTCTCGGATGGCCGTGGGTGGCCGAGCCGGTGCAGGACGCGTTCGGTGACGTAGTCATCGAGGTGTGCGGCGCTGATGCTCAGGCCGCCGCGCTCGGGGCGGGAAGGATCCTTCTGGCAGATGTACCGCAAGGTCGATGCGGCGCCGGGGGAGGAGGTGTGCCCGGCGATCGTGAGCCCGGCACCGCAGAGTCCGCACTCGGCGATACCCCCGAGGAGGGTGCGGCGTGCCGGGGCGGTGCGGCGACGCGCTGGATCGGCGAGGATCGCTCTGATCTGCTCGGTCTCCTCCGGGGTGATGATCGGTTCCCACTCGCCGGGGCCGAGGATTTCCCGTCCGCCTGCGGGATCGGCGCGGATGTCGGGTGCGTAGGCGCGCTGCCCGGAGATCCGAGCAGACGCCAGGACACTGCGCACCGTCTGCGAATGCCACAGACCGGAAGTTCCGGCCCCGGCTCGCAGAGGTGGGATGCCGGACCGGTTCAACCAGGTCGTGATCGAGCGGATCGAGTCTCCAGCTAGGAAACGATCGGCCATCTGCCGCACCACGGCTGCCTGCTCCGGGATCAGCACGCCACCGGCTGCGTACCCGTAGCGGGCAGGCCCGTGCCAGCGGCCCTGCTCGGCCAGGCGCTTGTTGGCGCGTTTGACCCGGTCGGACTTGTGCCCGGACTCGTAGGCGGCGATCGCCACGAGCTGTCGGGCCATCAGGCGACCCTCGGTGGTGTTCAAGTCGAAGCCGCCGCCGCGGACCGCGTCGATGCGCACCGGGTGCCGCTCGACCAGAGCGATCAGATCCTCCAACTCCCTGGGCTGCCGGTAGAGACGGTCGACGTGCCACACGATGACCCGCGAGACGCCAGAGCGGATCCGCGCGACGAGTGCGTCATAGCCGGGGCGGCGTCCGCCGTCGAACGCGGACACATCGTTGTCGATGAACACCTGCGGGTCCTCGAAGCCCAGCTGATCGGCGAGAGCGAGGCAATCCTCCTGTTGGCGTTGCACGCCGGCGTGTAGGCCGGTGCGGTCCTGTGAGATCCGCAGATACACCGCCGTTTGCCCCATCACCAAACCCTGCCTTCCTCTCCCAGAGTCGGAGAGCAGCAATGTCCGTGGTCGTCCCGAAGGTTCCCGACCCCCGGCTGCCCGAGCCTGAGTGCAGATCATCGAACCTCGCGACGTTCACGGGACGCTGGGACCCTTCCGGACCTCGGCGGCGCGGCCGCAGCCATGCCGGACGCTGGGCGCCAGAGGGCGACGCGCGGACTCGCGGACTCGCGGACTCGCGGACTCGCGGTCCGAGGACTCCTTGCACCGCTTCGGTAGCGTGAGAGCGTGCCCTCTTTCTCTGCTCGCGATGTCCTGATCGCCCAACTGGTGAAGCGCGATCCGGCTCGCACGGAAGCGGACATCCAGGCTGACATTTACGGGCTACTGACCGTCGGCGAGCTGAATATCGGCACCGACCAGGCGCACATGGAATCCCCATCCGCGGACGGCACACGTCGACGTATCGATGTCGAAGTCGGGCAGCTGGCTATCGAGGTCAAGAAGGACCTGCGCAACCAGACCGTGCGGGCTGACGGTGAGTCTCAGCTTGAGGGGTACATCGCGACGCGAAGCGAGCAGTCGGGCGCCCACTATTCCGGTGTCCTCACTGATGGCGTTCTGTGGCTGCTGTTCAATGTCGGTGCCGAGGGGCGTCGACTCGTCGCCGACCTGGACATGACTGGCAAGGAACCGGCTGTTCTCGTGGGATGGCTTGAGGCTGTCCTGTCGACGCAGACGCAGGTGAAGCCCACCCCCGCGGAGATCGTCCGGCGACTCGGAGCCAACTCCCCGGCGCACCTCGTCGATGTCGCCGCATTCCGAGACCTCTATCAAGCGAATGCAGGCAACACGGAGGTCTCACTCAAGCGCGAACTATGGGCCAAGCTCCTTCGCACAGCTTTCGGGTCCGCGTTCGAAGATGACGAAACCCTCTTCATCAATCACACCCTGCTCGTTCTCACTGCAGAGATCATCGCTCATGCCGCCCTCGGGTTCGACGTGAGCGCAAAGGGTGGGATCAGCGCGAAGCAGCTCAGCCTCGGCACTGAGTTCTCGAACGCGCAGATCGTTGGTGTCGTTCAAGCGGACTTCTTCGACTGGCTCCTCGACGTCGACGGCGGCGAAGAGCTCATCGCGAACGTCGCCCGCCGGATAGCCCAGTTCAACTGGGATCATGTCGAGCACGACGTACTGAAGCTCCTCTACGAATCGGTAATCGACACGCGCGACCGAAAGGCACTAGGCGAGTACTACACGCCCGACTGGCTGGCTCAAGCCATCGTCGACGCGAACGTGGACGAGCCTCTGGTCCAATGTGTTGCGGATGTGGCATGCGGTTCGGGTACCTTCCTGTTCCACGCCATTCGCCGCTACCTCGCCGCGGCGGATGAAGTCGGCATGTCGAACGGTGAGGCGATCAGCGGGGTTACGTCGCACGTCACCGGTATGGATGTCCACCCTGTGGCGGTTACCATTGCCCGCGTCACGTACCTGCTCGCTATCGGCGTGGAACGGCTCACCGCCGACGACCGCGGGCCTCTCGTTGTGCCTGTCTACCTCGGCGACTCCCTGCAATGGGAGCAACAGGCGGACATTTTCGCGTCCGAAGAGCAGCTCACCATTGCGACCTCGGGTGCAGACCTTGTGGAGGCTGGTGCGGCGCTCTTCCATGACGATCTTGTCTTCCCGAAGTCGGTCCTCCAGGACGCGGCAAACTTCGATCGACTTGTCAACGCGATGTCAGAAAAGGCGTCCGATACAAGCAATCGGACGAGTAAGACGGTGATCTCGCCGACGCTACGCCAGTTCGGCATCCCCGAGCAGGACATGGATGTTCTCGTCGCCACTTACGACACCATGCGCAGACTGCATGCCGATGGACGCGACAGTATCTGGGGCTACTACGTCCGCAATCTGGTTCGTCCCACGTGGCTGTCCGCGGACGACAATAAGGTCGATGTCCTCGTCGGCAACCCGCCCTGGCTCCGGTACGGGGCGATGACCGGCCCGATGCAGACGCGCTTCACCGCCATGCTTAAAGCTCGCGGCCTCATCACCGGCAGAGCCGGCGCGACCGGCAGGGACCTCGCGCCGTTGTTCGTTGTGCGGACCACGGAGCTTTATCTTCGAGCAGGTGGCAGGTTCGCGATGATCGTTCCCCACGGAATTCTCACTCGCCAACCCCACGCTGAGTTCCGGTCGGGGCGCTGGGGGAGCACGATTCTCGACCTGCGCGTGCAGTTCGATCGCGCGTGGGACCTGCAGAAGGCGGCGACCGGATTCCCCAATCACGCAGCCGTCGTCGTTGGTAACCGCGGAACGACCTCCAAGGCAATGACCGCAGAGGTCGAGGCATGGTCGACGAAGGGCGCAAAGTCCAACGTTACCTGGGATGAAATGCTCCCGCGTCTGACACGAGATGTGACCACGGTCGGGGTGACAAGCGAAGAGGACGCAGCAGTCACATTCTCGATCTATCGGAAGAGGTTTCGTCAGGGGGCGGTGCTCGCTCCTCGAATGCTCACGTTCGTCGAGGAAGGAAAGTCGAGCCCGCTAGGAGCTGGCGCTGGGCGTGTTCCTGTCGTCTCCCGGAAGACGAACCAGGACAAGCCGCCGTGGAAGTCGCTGCCGCCGATCTCAGACGTAGTTGAGAAGACGTTTGTCCGCCCTGTTCATCTCGGTGAGACCACACTTCCGTTCCGGACTACGGCGCCGCTGAAGGCAGTGCTACCGATCTCACCGAAGACCGGGAAGCTTCTCTCATCCAGCGAGATTGCTGAGCATGAAGGCCTCTCGAGCTGGTGGGTTGCGGCGGAAGAACTGTGGAACGCGAACAAGTCGGCGAACGACCCTGGGTCGTTCCTCGATCGCATTGACTACATTGGTCAGCTTTCCGCACAGCTCCCGTCCGCGAGTCAGCGCGTCGTCTACACGAAGGCCGGCAACGCCATTACCGCGGCCCGGGTCGATGATGCCGATGTGATCATCGACCACAAGCTGTACTGGGCGGCCACAAACACCGTTGACGAAGCACGTTACCTCGTCGGAATTCTCAACTCCACAGCCGTGCTTGAGCGCGTCAAGCCGTTTATGGCCGTCGGCCTCTTCGGCCTACGAGACATCGACAAGAACGTGTTCCGCGCCTTGATCCAGCCATACGATGCGAGCAACGAGTCCCACGTCGCCCTCGTCAAGGCGGTTGCTGAAGCTGAAGACAATGCGAGCAAGGTCGACGTCAGCGGGGCAAAGACGTTCCAGGCGGCGCGCAAGCTCATCAGGGCGGATCTAGAGCAGAGGGCGCTCCTTCCGAAGATCGAGGCGCTCGTTCTTGACGTCGTGCCCACGGCCGTTCCCTAACGTCGCGTGCATGGCGGGAACGGAGCGCGCTCGCGACGCACGGATGTTGCTGATCAGCACCGGCGTTCTTGGTCTCGCCGCTGCGCGTCCTCCGAGCAGCCGAGTATACGGAGCATATGTGCTCGGACGACGCCGTCAAGAAGTTGGGCCACATCGTGGACGGCTTGGGCATCGTAGCCGCGAGCGCCGTGTGCGAGATCGTTGCGCACCAGCCGGAGGGCGTCGTAGCTGTTCGTCGGCTTCCTCGGATCGACCATAACCTCGGTCACCAAGGCTGAGCGTCCTAGCACTTCTGTGACGTCAACCGGCACAGCCGTCAGCGTCTCACCGAGAACCTGCTGCAGGCTGCTGGGTGGTCTGCGGGATAGGTGCGTCTTCAGAAACCTGAGGACCCCAACGCTGAGCGTCTCGGCAGCCTCCGCCAGTGCAGACTCGCGGCGTTCCGTGTGTTTGGTCACCCGCTCCGCAAAGTCGGCGGCATTCTCGTGGCCGTGCATCCCTTCGAGTGCTTGCAGGAGAAGTAGGAGCCGGGAACGTGGGTGCTGCTCCGGGGCGAACATCATCGACCCGTAGGTCTCTAGGAGCGGGTGGTGTTCGCCTCGCAACTGCTGCCAGCGGCGAAGGAGATCAAGGAGCGACATGTCTTCCGGGGACAACAGAAACGAGCGTTCGACTTTCAGCACGTCGTTGCCGCGTGACGAATACGGTGCTTGCTGCAGGGCGGTTCCGAACACTTGGAACAATCGAGAATCGCCGTCGTCGACGGCCAGGCGAACCGCGAGATAGGTGATCTTCTCTTTCCGGCCGGTCGCTAAGGAGACGATGCGACGCAGTGGCTCCACCCACTCCGAGAACACCTCGTCGAACGGGATGGGTTGAGAAGGGCGGATCCAGACGACCGGACTGAACGTGACACGGAAGAAGAACGCTTCGGGAGCGGTCACGGAACTGTAGAACTGCAGCTCGACCTCGGCATCATCATCGGTCCAGGTCTGGGTGCTGTCTGGGTTACCGACTGCCTCCCAACTCCAATCGAGGTAGCGTTTCCCCTCCTCCCGCTTCAACGGGATCTTGACCTTGCCGATCGGGCCAATCGCGGTGATCGCGTCCAATCCCTCGACCTGTACATCGACGCCGACTACCTGCATCGTGTCAGCCGCTACCGGTTCGCGTCCCAGCAGTGCAGCCCTCGCATGGATAACTGCGCGCTCGGACATCCAGATCTCTATGACCGCGCCGATAAGTATGACGGTGAAGCCATTGAGCAATCGGCCGACGATGGTGCTCGCTTCATAGATTTGCGGGAAGCTCGCGACTCCGCCGGCACCGGCCGTCTCCCACTTCACCGGAACATCCCCGAAGGCGTTTCCGCGTGGCGGTCGATCTGCTACAAGCTCCAGGTCTCCCTGGAGGGTTACCGTCCCGCCTGTCTGGGTGGGCAACTGCCACTCGACGCGGTACTCGCCAGGCTCAAGCAGCAGGTTCAGAGGGACGCCGTCAGCCACCTACGCCCCCAATCGGCCATCATCCGGTTTCTCACGAAGTCGTCGCGACCGGGCATCGTCAGAGCCCTCTAATTGGCTCGCGGCTGAGTCGCTCTTTGACTTGAGTGGGGAGGAGGCGATGTTCCCAGAGCAGCTTGGTGATTTCTGCTCTTGCCGCTTCGCCGCCGTCGGCCTGCACGCTTGTGCGAATTGCTGTCCAGGCGCGGTGCGCGTCATGGGCGATGTCCAGAAGAACGTCCGTGGTTGTGAGATACAGATGCGGCGCGGCGATCGGGACCGCGTCCGGATCTACCAGCCTGCTGTGCGCCGCGATCACACTCACCGAGTCAGCGGGTGGGGCCTCGACGTCGCGGTCGGCTGCGAGGGACGCCAGATGTGTGTTCGCTTTCCGCACATAGTCCATGCTTAGCCGCTCGGCTGTCTGTTCGCTCTTCGCCTCCACGGTCAGCCATAGCTCATCCCAAAGCCATGCCGCGTCGGTCCGGCCTTGGCCTGAGGGCTTGAACGACTCTGCGCCGAGGAGCCGGCCCAGCTCTACCAGACCGAGCTCGTAGGGTGTCGCCTCGTCTTGCGCGAGTTGCCCGAGCATCGTCTGCACGCGAGTGGAGAACGTCGTCGCCGACCGCAGTGAACCACCCAGGAGGGACAAGATGCCGGTCGCTGCGCTCGCATCGCTCGGTTCTGGGACGACGACGTCCGCGGGCAGCGGCTGGATCTCTCGAAGCCAGACCATACCCGTTGCGGCACGATGAGCTGTCGTCAGCAGTTCGGCAGAACGCTGAGCAGCCGCAGCGTTCCCTGCAGCCGCAGATCTGCCAAACCAAGCGCTCGCGAAGTAGGCCCACAGTGCCCTGTAAGCGCGCGCTTTCGAGGCGGTGATCCCTTCCAGTACCTCGACCGCGGCACGCCCCGCGGCTTCCCAGTCTCCAAGCCAGGCTGCTCGCCACGCCGCGACCTCGCGTGGTGCGCTGGCAGCGAGCTCGGCGGCGAGTGGTTGCGGGGTGCGGGTGGCGCGTGCGCGGCCGTCTGCGAGAGCCGGTTCACCGTGTGTGCGCCAATCTTCGTCCTGGGCGAGCGCGCTTCGGGTCAGGGCGACAACGTTGGAATAGGAGCCCGCGCTAGCCAGCAGGCCGAACTCGATCTCTGCCTGAAGCTCGACGGGCATTGAACGTGTGTTGTCGGGATCGGAGAGGTAGCGGAGAAGATCTTCGCCTTGAACGACCACTACCGCCCAGTCTTGTGGTCCTCTCGTGCAACGGCCGGCGCCTTGAACGATGCGGGTTCGAATCCGTTCCGCGAGTACGTCGCCGGCGCGGAGCTTCGAGCTGAGGAAGCGGTCCTGCAGATGGGAAGCGGTGGGCACGTCCTCCATGACCATGAACCGGCAGCTCTTGTCCGCGAGATCCATCCCGTCGTAGCGGTTCGGTGCCAACAACGTGCCCCGTTCAGCCTTCTTGAAAGCCTCGACCGTCGTGTCCGAGGCTTCGAACCTCTCCTGTGCGGGGACGTGCAGTTCGTCCGCGATGTCTGTGGCTGCTTCGCGTTGTTGCGTCAAGATCAGACGCTTCGCTGCGAGGTCGGCAAGGCGGTTCAGAAGCGATGGTTGCTCGAGTTCAGCGAGCCCGACCAACTGGCCGGGCTCGGATGGTGCCACGGTGACAGTGTCGGTAGCCGGGTCGAACTGGGCGAGGTCGGGGAAGACAAAGAACCTACGTCCGCTGCCGGTACGCTCCCAGGCCGGTGGTGACGGAATTCGCTCGACCGGTGACCGCCCGAACGCGCGCTCAAGCTCGCCCGCTTCTCCGAGCGTTGCGGACAAATACACTCGCTGGTCCGGATCAACAAACGCTGCGTGCTGGAACGTCGGCGGAATCATCGGTCGGATGTACCACTTGCCTCTCGAAACGTAGAACAGGCATGACATCAAGTTCTCGCGGAGCATCGAGAATCGATAGCGCGCAGAGGTGCGCGCCGTCAGCCCGGCATCGAGCACCGAGTCAATCTCGCTCAGGCGCGACGCGATAGCCGACATGGGAATCAATCGGACCTCGTGCCAGCTGGACGTATCGGCGCCTTCGCCGGTCATGCGGGTAACGAGATGCTGGTCGACGGTGTTGCCGAGGGCGTCGAAGAGGTCGTTGTAGCTCGAGTGAGAGCGAGGAATCTCGAGTGCCCATGCTTCGGCCACGTAGCCCTCCGCAGCATGTGCGTCGTCGAAGATCAGAGTCTTCGCGTCCGCCAAGTAGGAGTTGATGTTGAAGATGTGACTGTAGGTGGTCACGGCGATCGCTTCAGCGCGCGTGTACGCCGTCACCTGGCGCGGATCCCAGTCGTTGTGTGAGTCGATGAGGGCGTGCAAGTTGATGCCTTGCCGCTCGCCAGCGGCCACGACCTGAAGCGCGAGCTGTCGGGTGGGGCAGGCATAAACAACACGCTCCCGACGACTGCGTCGACGCCACTCACCGATCAACAGACCTACGAGGGTCTTGCCCGACCCAGTAGGCAGTTCAAGAGCGACATCAGGTGTGTTCAGGTGGTTCCCGCTGTATGTCCGCAGCTGATCGACCTGGTGCGACCACAGCGCACCGACCCCATCCCGCCGCCGCGGCAGCTCACCGAACAACGTCTCTGGGTCCGCAGCCGCCACCTGAGCTCGCGCCTGCTGCGGGAACACGGGTCGTGCAGGGTTCGGTGTGTCCGGCATCGTCGTCGTCCTCCAAGCGCTTGGCGTGACTCTCAATCTAGCGATTACGGCACGTTGTGGAGTGTTGATGCGCTGTGACGGCAGCGACACTGATCTCGCCAAAATGCCTGATCAGAGCGATATCTCGACATGCAAAATGTAGGGGGGATTGCAGCGAAGACGACACTGCTCGCCGCGCTGCTCGGACTCGCCAGGCCGCGCGAGCGGATCGTGCTCATTGAGGACGTCGCCGAGGCGCGGATCGTGCATCCGCACGTCGTGTCGCTCGAGACCCGGCAGGCGAATCTTGAGGGCGCCGGCGCGATCGACCTCGCCCGGCTCGTCCGGGAGGCGCTGCGCATGCGACCGGATCGGATCGTCCTCGGCGAGTGCCGTGGGGCGGAGATTCGCGAGCTCCTCGCGGCGCTCAACACCGGGCACGATGGCGGCCTCGGCACCGTGCACGCGAACTCCCTCGAGGACGTCCCCGCCCGGCTTGAGGCGCTCGGCGCGCTCGCTGGCCTTTCGCCGACCGCGATCGCGCGGCAGGCAGTCAGCGCGATCGACGCCGTCGTCCACCTGGAGCGGCATCGGGCAGGGCGCCGGGTCGCGGCGATTGGCGCGCTCGGGCTCGGGCCGGACGGGCGACTGGCGGCGGAACCGACGGCGGAGGGGCCGACCATGCGGCTTGAGGGATGAATGCGCGGGACGCCGACTCGGCAGCGCTTCCGACGCTCGTGCGTCGCGTCGCGGTCCTCCTCGAGGCGGGGGTCGCGCCGCAGGCGGTGTGGCGGTTCGCGGGGCACGGGCTCGGCGCGGCCGGGGTGCGCTCGGAGGAGGTCGCGGCCGCACCGCCGCACGAGCTCGCGGACGCCATCGCCCGCGCGGGCCGCGGCGACCCCGCCTGGCTCGCGCTCGCGGCCGCCTGGGCGGTGGCGACCGCGTCGGGCGCACCGCTGGCCACCGCACTGCGCGCGTTCGCGGAGCTGCTGCGTGGGTTCGCGGACGCTGCACGTCGGGCCGGGGTCGCGCTCGCGGGCCCGCGAGCGACCGCACGACTCGTCGTCGTCATGCCGCTCGTTGGCCTGGTATTCGGCGTGGCACTCGGTCAGGACTCGATCGGCGTGCTCATCGGGACGCCGATCGGCTGGGTGTGCCTCGCGCTCGGCGGTGGGCTGCTGCTCGCCGCGCTCGCCTGGAACCGCGCGCTGCTGCGCGTCGCTGCGATCGGCGACCGCTGGCCGGGCCTGGCCCCCGAGCTCATCGCGACGGCGATGAGCGGTGGTGCCAGTGTCGAGCGTGCGTGTGCGATTGTGCACACTGTCCTCACGCGGTACGGGATCACCCCCGACCTCGCGCGGGTGGAGGCGGCGCTCGCGGTCGCGACCGCGGCGGGTGCACCGGTCGCGGAGTTGCTGCGTGCCGAGGCGGACGAGGCCCGCCGCGCGGCCATCGCCGAGGCCGAGACGCGCGCCGAGCGGCTGTCCGTGACGCTCATGCTGCCGCTCGGGGTCTGCGTGCTGCCCGCATTCGTCCTGCTCGGCGTCGTCCCACTGCTGGTCGCCGTCGTCTCGTCCACAGTCGAGGTGATCGGCTGACACTCCACAGCTCGGCGCCAGTGCCGAGCGGGGGCCGGAGGAATGCGGGAGGATCGTCTCGCTCGTGCCCCTGAGCCCGCGATGACTGCCGACGCCCGTCGTGCCCCGTCATCGCAGAAAGGAGCACAGCATGTGGTGGAGCAAGTCGGCGACCGGGATCGTGCGGCCGAGATGGGGCGGCTGGCCGAGGTGGCGCGGCCGAGCCAGTTGGGGTGACGACCGCGGAGCGACGACTGCGGAGTTCGCGATCGTGACGATGGCGGCGGTCGGGTTCGCTGGGCTCCTCGTCGTCATCCTGCGCTCCGATCAGGTGCGGGCGATCCTCGAGGATCTCGTCCAGCGCGCGCTGAGCACCGGGGGCTGAGCAGTGCGCGAGCCGGTGCAGGTGTACGGGCCGGTGCGCGTGCAGCACCTTGTGCAGCTGCGTGGTCGGACGCGGCCGGACCGGGGTGCCGTCACCGCCGAGCTCGCCGTCGCACTGCCCGCGGTCGTCGCACTGGTCGCCGCCCTCGTCTGGGGGCTGCAGCTCGCGGCGACGCACGTGCGGCTCCAGGACGCCGCCGCGCTCGCCGCACGGGCCGTCGCCCGCGGGGACGCGCTCCCGGCGGGGGTCATCGCCGCTGCCGCGCCCGGGGCGACCGCAGCGAGTCACTGGGAGGGCGAGCTCATCTGTGTGCGGGTGACGGCCGGGGCCGCCGGGCCGCTCGGGGTCGTCGTCGCGCTCGGCGCCGCCTCCTGCGCCCTCGGGGCAGGGCGGTGACCGATGCGGGCGCAGCTGCCGATGATCGCGGCGCGGGGGCCGTCACCGCGATCGGGATCCTCGCCCTGTGCCTGCTGCTGGCGACCGCGCTCGCCTCCGCGACGGCGATCGCGCCGGCCCGGCACCGGGCCGCGGCTGCCGCCGATGCGGCCGCACTCGCCGCCGCGGACACCCGCTCGGGCATCCACGCGGGGGATCCGTGCGAGCAAGCAGCACGGCTTGCGGCAGCGCACGGCGCGGAGCTCAGCGCCTGCGTGACCGACGGCGCGGTGGTGACGGTCGAGACGGCGGTGCGCACCGCATTCGTCACCGTGGTCGCCGCTGCGACCGCCGGGCCGCCACCGTGACAGTTCGGGGTTTTCCTGGAACCGTGTGTATGTTTCTCCACGCGGGGCTCAAGCGGCGCGCCGCCAAGAGCGGGATCCCACCCGGGAGCGTCACGGCATCGCCGAGCGAGGTCGGGCTGGCCGCAGGAAGTGAAGGAGTGTCGTGTCGGGGAAGAAGCTCGTCATCGTCGAGTCGCCGGCCAAGGCGAAGACGATTGGGCAGTATCTCGGCCCGGAGTTCGAGGTGCTCGCGTCCGTCGGGCACATTCGGGACATCCCGAAGCCGTCGGAGCTGCCCACCGACCTCAAGAAGGGACCGCTCAAGGAGTTCGCGGTCGACATCGAGGCGGGCTTCGTGCCGTACTACGCGATCTCGCCGTCCAGCTCGAAGACGGTCACTGAGCTGAAGCGCGCCCTCAAAGACGCCGACGAGCTCTATCTCGCCACGGATGAGGACCGGGAGGGCGAGGCGATCGCGTGGCACCTCCTCGAGGTGCTCAAGCCGAAGGTCCCCGTCAAGCGCATGGTGTTCCACGAGATCACCAAAGAGGCGATCGCGAAGGCGAAGGAGTCGACGCGGGAGCTCAACACCGCCCTCGTCGACGCACAGGAGACCCGGCGGATCATGGACCGGCTCTTCGGTTGGAAGGCCTCCGACGTCGTGCGGCGCAAGGTGGGGCAGGCCGCGCAGTCCGCTGGCCGCGTCCAGTCGCCCGCCGTTCGACTCGTCGTCGAGCGCGAGCGGGAGCGCATGCGCTTCGTCAGCGCCGAGTACTGGGACCTCACCGCCACGATCGACCCCGGCTTCGAGGCGGGCCTCGCGCGCCTCGGCGGGGAGCGCATCGCCGGCGGCAACAAGGACTTCGACGACGAGGGCCGACTCACCGCGAAGGCCCGCGTGCTCGGTGAGGCCGAGGCGCAGCGACTGGCCGAAGTCCTCCGTGCCCCTGGCACCGAGTTCGAGGTGCTGAGCGTCGAGTCGAAGCCGTTCACGACCAAACCGGGTCGCCCATTCACGACCTCCTCACTGCAGCAGGAGGCGGGCCGCAAGCTTCGCTGGTCCAGCAAGCAGACGATGGATGTCGCGCAGTCGCTGTACCAGAACGGGTACATCACCTATATGCGCACCGACTCGGCGGCGCTGTCCGCCCAGGCCACCAGCGCTGCCCGGGCGCAGGCCACGGCGCTGTACGGACCGGCGACCGTGCCGGACAAGCCACGCGCCTACGCGGCGGCGAGCAAGAACGCGCAGGAGGCGCACGAGGCCATCCGCCCCTCGGGCGAGACGTTCCGCACCCCGGCGAGTCTCCAGGGCGAGCTGCGCGGCGATGCGTTCAAGCTGTACGAGCTCATCTGGAAGCGCACCGTCGCCTCGCAGATGATCGACGCGACGAAGTCCACGACGACGATCACGCTCGGCGTCGACGCGAGCGGTGAGCACGCTGAATTCACCGCGAGTGGCACGACGGTGCTCGTCCCCGGATGGCTCGCAGCGTACGACGTCAAGGCCGAGCCGCGCGCCGACGACGAGACGCAGGACGATGAGGAGCACACGCTGCCGAAGGTCGAGGTCGGTCAGCGCCTCGCGGTGCGCGAGATCGAGGCGAAGGGCCACGCGACGAAGCCGCCGGCCCGCTACACGGAGGCGTCCCTCGTCCAGAAGCTCGAAGAGCTCGGCATCGGCCGCCCCTCGACGTACGCGTCGACGATCCAGACGATCCTGAATCGCGCGTACGTGCGCAAGCAGGGCCAGGCGCTCGTGCCCGAGTGGGTTGCCTTCCCGGTCGTCGCGCTCCTCGAGGACGGCTTTGGCGACTTCGTCTCCTATCGATACACGGCGCAGCTCGAGGAGGACCTCGACCGCGTCGCCCGCGGTGAACTCGACCGCGTCGACTGGCTCCGCAAGTTCTATTTCGGTGCGGACGGTCAGGACGGCCTCCTCGATGCGATCAGCGAGGCGATCGAGACCGTCGACCCGCGGGTGCTCAACGGCATGCCGATCACGGACGCCATCACGGTGCGGGTCGGTCAGTACGGACCGTTCCTCGCCGTTGACGAGGGCGGCGAGAAGCCCCGCATCGTCAACATCCCCGAGGGTCTGCTGCCGGACCAGCTCACGGTCGACAAGGCCCTCGAGCTGGCGGCGGCCCCCGTCATCAGCGACCGCGTCCTCGGGGTCGACCCCGCGACCGGTTATGAGATCGTCGCGAAGGACGGCCGCTACGGGCCCTACGTGTCCGAGGTCATCCCGGCCCCGCCCGAGGAGCCGGTCGCCGAGGGAGAGAAGCCGAAGCGCAAGAAGAAGGCGGACCTCGTCAAGCCACGCACCGCCTCCCTGTTCAAGGACATGTCGGTCGACACGATCGATCTCGAGACCGCGCTCCGACTGCTCACCCTGCCGCGTGTGGTCGGCACCGACCCGGACTCGGGCGAGGACGTGACCGCGCAAAACGGCCGCTACGGTCCGTACCTCAAGAAGGGCACCGACAGTCGCTCGCTCGAGACCGAGGCGCAGATCTTCGACATCACCCTTGACGAGGCGCTCGCCATCTACGCGCAACCGAAGACGTTCGGGCGCCGCGCCGCCGCGAGTGCACTCGCCGAATTCGGCCCGGACCCTGTCAGCGGCAAGCCGATCAAGATCAAGGACGGCCGCTTCGGCCCGTACGCGACGGACGGCGAGACGAATGCGACGATTCCGCGCGGCGAGGATGTCGCCGCTGTGACCTACGAGCGGGCCATCGAGCTGCTCCAGGCGAAACGGGACCGCGGTCCCGCGACGCCGCGCGCCAAGAAGCCGGCCGCCCGCAAGACGACCACGAAGGCGAAGGCCAAGAAGCCGTGACTCGGGGCCGCGGGCTGTTCATCACCTTCGAGGGCGGCGACGGTGCGGGCAAGTCGACGCAGTCCGCCCTGCTCGCCGCGTGGCTCGAGGCCGAGGGGCACACGGTGGTGCGCACGCGGGAGCCAGGCGGCACCGAACTCGGCGTCGAGATCCGTCACCTCGTGCAGCACCGCCGCGGCCATGTCGCCCCTCGCGCCGAGGCGCTGCTCTATGCCGCCGACCGGGCCCACCACGTCGCGACGCTCGTGCGCCCGGCGCTCGAGCGCGGTGACATGGTCGTGCAGGACCGCTACCTCGACTCGTCGGTCGCGTACCAAGGCGCCGGGCGCGAGCTCGACGCGGCGCAGGTTCGCGAGCTTTCCCGCTGGGCCGTCGAGGATCTGCTCCCCGACCTCACGGTGCTGCTCGACCTCGACCCGGCGGTCAGTCGCGATCGGATGAATGCGGCCCCCCGCGTCTACGATCGACTCGAGGAGGTCGGTGGTGACTTCCCGACCCGGGTGCGAGCGGCCTACCTCGAGCTTGCGGCCGCGGAGCCCGAGCGATTCCTCGTGCTCGATGCGGCGCAGCCTGCTGACGAACTCGCCTCCCGCATTCGTCGTAAAGTCGCCACGCTGCTCAACTGAATGACCACGGTGGCTACGCTGGGTCCCACACCATTCGTCAAGGGGGACCCATGAGCGATATCCGGCCCAGTGCTGCCAGCCCAGCGCCGCCTGCCGCGAGCTACGCCGCGCTCACCTCGTTCATCCTCGGGGTGGTGGGGCTCGTCGCGCTGGTCGTCTTCTTCGTCAGCGCAGCTGGCTCACTCGTGCTCGCGTTTGCCGGTGCCCTCGGCCTGGTCGCACTCGTGTTCGGCATCGTGGCGCTCCGCCGAGGCCAGTGGCGGGAGATGGCGCTGGCCGGACTCATCGTGGGCGGGCTCACGGTGCTGGTGGTGCTCGCCACGGTCGTGTTCGCGCTGCTGTTCGTCGGCGCGTTCATCCTGCGGTAGGGCGGGCGAACGCGGGCGGTCACTGTCACCGCCGGCCGGTACCGTTGAGCCCGTGACCATCCGGGACGAGCTTGTCGGCCAGCGGGAGGCGATCGACGTCGTCGAGGCAGCCGCCGCTGACCCCGCGACGCTCGCTCACGCGTGGCTCATCACCGGCCCCCCGGGGTCGGGGCGTTCGACGCTGGCCTACGCCTTCGCGGGCGAGCTGCTCGCCCAGGGCGAGGCTGATGGGGGCGCCCACGCCCGCTCGCTCGTCGAAGCCCGCACCCACCCGGACCTCGCCGTCATCGCGACCGACCGGGTCGTCATCACGATGGAGGAAGTGCGTCGGCTCGTCGCGCAGAGCCAGTACTCGCCGTCGGTCGGGCGCTGGCGGGTCGTCATCATCGAGGATGCCGACCGGATGGCCGAGCGCACATCGAACGTGCTGCTCAAGGCGCTCGAGGAGCCGCCGCCGCGGACCATCTGGATCCTCTGCGCGCCGAGCGCCGCGGATCTGCTGCCGACCATTCGGTCGCGGGTGCGCACCGTGCGGCTGCGGGTCCCGAGCACCGACGACGTCGCCCAGCTCCTCATCGACCGCGATGGGATCGAGCCGACCCTCGCGCGGCGGGCAGCGCGGGAGGCACAGTCGCACATCGGCATGGCGCTCCGGCTCGCCAGTGACGAGGGGGCGCGGCAGCGCCGTGCCCGCACGATCGAGCTCGCGCTCGGCATTCGGACCACGAGCGACGCAGTCATGGCCGCCGCCGAGCTCGTCGACATCGCCAAGGCCGACGCGGAGGAGTACGGGCAGCAGCAGGCCGATGCCGAGCGGGCGGCGCTGCTGCGGAGCCTCGGCGTCGAGGCCGGGGCGACACTGCCGCCGGCGCTGCGGGCCGAGGTGCGGCGGCTCGAGGAGGACCAGAAGCGGCGCGCGACCCGGAGTCTGCGCGACGGGGTCGACCGGGTGCTCGTCGATCTGCTCTCAGTGTGGCGCGACGTCGTGCTGCTCGGGCTTGGCGCCCCGCTCGAGCTCGTCAACGCCGAGTCCGCTGTCCCGCTCGGCGACGCCGCTCGGCGGCTCGGCCCGGCCCGTGCGCTCGACGCGCTCGACGCGATCGCCCTCGCCCGGCGACGCATCGAATCGAACGTCCCACCGCTGCTCGCCCTCGAGGCGATGGCGACGAGCTTTCGTGGGTAGCCGACACGTCAGCGCGCGACGGTAGGCTCACGCCATGCCACGCCGCCTCGCCCTCGCCGTTGTCGCGGGGCTCAGCCTGCTCGCCCTCCTGAGCGGGTGTGTGTCGATCGGGTTCCCGGGTTCGCAGCCAGACGGATCGCGGACCCCGATCTCGAGTACCGCGCCGACCGCGGCGCCGATCGAGGCGACACTCGAGGGGTATTACGGGCAGCGGGTCGACTGGTCAGCGTGCGGCGCCGGGATGGAATGCGCCAGCGTCACCGCCCCGCTGGACTGGGACCACCCCGAGGACGGCCGGTCGATCCAGCTCGCGGTGACGCGCCACCCGGCGACCGGCAAATCGATCGGGTCGCTCCTGATGAATCCGGGCGGGCCGGGAGCCTCCGGGTTCGAGTACGTCCACGACTACTGGAGCTTCCTCTTCACGCCGGCCGTCGCCGAGGCGTACGACCTCGTCGGCTGGGACCCCCGCGGTGTCGGCCGCAGTGCGCCCGTCGAGTGCTACACCGATCCCGCGGACGTCGAGTTCTGGCTGTACGGTGAGCTCGAGGCGGACCCGCGGACGGATGAGGCCGCGTACCTCGCCGAGTCGAGGACGGTCGCACGTGACTACATCGACGCGTGCGTCGCCGGGACCGGCGAGGTCCTCGGGTACATCGACACCGCGTCGACGGTGCGTGACCTCGATCTGCTCCGCGCCGTGCTCGGCGACGAGCGGCTCAACTACCTCGGCTTCTCCTACGGCACCGAGATCGGGCAGCAATACATCGACGCCTTCCCGGAGCACGTCGGGCGCATCGTGCTCGACGGCGTGACCGACCCGTCGCTCACCCTCACCGAGGTGGTGCTCGAGCAGCAGGCCGGGTTCGAGCTGGCGCTGACGAACTTCCTCACCGAGTGCCCCGCGCGTCTCAGGTCCGACTGCGTATTCAGTGGCGATCCCGTCCAGGACAAGCAACGCATTCATGACCTCGTCCTGCGGCTCGGCGTGCAACCGTTGCCGTCGAGCGACCCCGGGGAGTCCCGCGTGCTCACCGCGGATACGTTCAGTACCGCCGTCTCACAGGCGCTGTACAACGAGGGCTACTGGCCGTACCTCAACGCGATGTTCGCCGAGCTCTTCCGGGCGAGCCCGTCGACGCGCACCGCATTCCTCCTCGCCGACGACTACTACGGCTTCGACCCCAAGACCGGCTGGGCCAACAACATGATGGACGCCTTCACCGCCATCAACTGCCTCGACTACGTGGTCGAGCGGGACCTCGACGTCATCGCCGCGCAGGATGAGGCGATCCGGGCGGCGGCGCCGACGCTGAGCGACTGGTGGCCAGTCCAGGTCGACCCGGTCTGCGGGCAGTGGCCGTACTCGTACGACGGCCCCGAGCCGCACCTCGTCACCGGGGAGGGCGTCGATCATCCGATCCTCGTCGTCTCGACGAAGGGTGATCCGGCAACCCCGTACGAATGGGGTGTGCGCGTCGCGAATGCGCTCCAGACCGGCGCGCTGGTCACCTACCTCGGCGAGGGCCACACCGCCTACGGGGCCGACGGGCCGAGCTGTGTCATTGCGGCGGTCGACCACTTCCTCCTCACCGGGGAGGCGCCCGCGACCGACCCGCAGTGTCGGCCGGACTGAGTCGGGCTCCGGTCGGCGCGGGCTCGTGGTGCCCGCGACCGGGCTGTGCCGATCGGGCCCGCGTGGCTCGCCGCGTCCGTTAGACTGTTCCGCGGTCTGCGCCCCGGTGTGGACCACGCCGCCCTAGCTCAGTCGGCAGAGCGATTCACTCGTAATGAATAGGTCGGGAGTTCGATTCTCCCGGGCGGCACCGTTTCCGGCTTCTTGTCTCGCGCTTCCGCTGTGCTGATGCGTGCTGACGCAATGCAGAAGATCCGCTGGCGATCGCCGTGTGGCGGGCGACGCCGTTGTTGCTTCGTCCGGTATAGGCGCCGCCTGTGGCCGCGCCCATACCGCGTCCAACGTCAGCTCGACGGGGACCAGTCGCGAGGCCCGGCCTCGGGTCGCAGCGGCAGCGGTTTCCTCGACCTTCGTGACGACGTTGCTCGTGATGCACCGGCCGGTGGACCGATAGGCGCCGACATTGCCGGGGAGTGGCGTCGGGCGGACCTGACGGGTCCCTCACCGTGGTATTCGCGGAGCCCTCGTCGCACGGCACGCCAGATCACGGTGTACATCAGCCAGAGCGACAGCCAGACGGCGCCCGCGATCGCCGCAAGCCACACGATGAGTAGGACGATGCCGACAACGATGCCGCCGCCGACGAGCAAACCCGGATCAAACTCCCCCATGCCGCCAGGCTATCGGCACTCCGCCGAGGCGCCGCCGCTCGATGTGCACGTTTTCACCGGGTGAGCATGAATATTCATGCTCACCCGGTGAAAACGTGCACATCCAACGGGGCCGGGCTCAAGCAGCCTCGCGCCCTCCGAGCGCCTCGAGGCAGTAGTCCCAGAATGCGGCGGCGCGCCGAGTGAGCTGGGCCCCGCCGGGGTGGGCGACGACGATGACATCGGGTGCGATGAGGTCGGACACCGGCACGGCGACGACGCCGTCCGGGGCGACCCGGCCATCGAGGCGGCGCCCCTGCACGACGAGCGTGTAGCCGAAGCCTCGGGCGACGAGCGCCCGGATGATCGTCATGTTGCGGCTGCGGAAGCGGACGTTCGGGGTGATGCCGATGGACCGCAGCGACTGCAGCACGAATTCGCGCCCCGGCTCGGCATCGATGAGCAGCAGCGGCTCCTCGGCGACTTCGTGCAGGCTCACGGGCGCCCGGCCGGCGAGCCGATGCCCGGCCGGGACGAGCAGGTGGGGCTCCGGGTGGGCCGCGACGGCGTAGCGCATCGCCGGGGTGACGGCGGCCTCGAACATGATGGCGAGCTCCGCCCGCCCGGTCTCGAGGGCGGCCGCGAGTTCCTGTCGGTTGCCGTCGATGAAGTCGATGTCGACGGTCGGGTACCGCTCGGTGAAGCCGCGCAGCAGTCGGGGGAGCAGCGCGGGGGCGAGCACGTCAAAGCAGGCGATCGTCAGGGGGCCCGCGAGCTCGCCCTGCAAGTGCTGGGCCGCGGTTCGGAGGTCCTCCGCGCCGGCGAGCAGCTCCCGGGCCATCGGCAGCAGGCTGCGTCCGGTGTCCGTGAGGCCGAGCCCTTTGCCGCGTCGCCGGACGAAGAGCTGCGTGCCGAGTGCGGCCTCGAGCTCGGCGAGTGCGGAGGACATGGCGGATTGGGAGACGAACATCTCCTCGGCCGCCGCCTGCGTCGTGCCGGCTGCGGCGGCCGCGACGAAGTACCGCAGCTGCCGGAGCGTGTACTCGCCCTGCATGCCGGCTCCTCGCTATCGGGTTTCTCGGTATCTGCGTCCGAACATATCAATTTTACAGGACCGGTCTCGCCCGCGAGAGTGGGAGCCAACCGACTGAGGAGTCCGCATGGCCACCGACGCCCCCCTGGTATTCACCGACGCGCACGAGCGCCTGCGCGCCGAGGTGCGCGCCTGGGGCGACACCTACGCCGACGGCTACCTCGAGCGGGCGATGAGTCTCGACTTCTTCTGGGACCTGTACCGCGACACCGGCGCCCGCGGTTACCTCGGCATGACGGTCCCGACCGCCGAGGGCGGCCAGGGCGCGACCGCGGTCGAGGCCGGCATCGTCATCGAGGAGGTGAGCCGCGCCGACTTCAACCTCGGCTTCGCGCTGTTCGGCGCCTACTCGGCGAACCAACTCCTCGCGCTCTTCGCGACCGACGCAGTGAAGGAGCGCTGGCTCGCCCCCGCGCTGCGCGGTGAGGAGGCGATCGGCTTCGCGCTCACCGAGCCCGGCGCCGGCTCCGACTCACGCAATATCCAGACGAGGGCGGTCAAGGTCGACGGCGGTTGGCGGATCACGGGCCAGAAAGCGTCGTCCGGCTTCACCGTCGTCGCCGGCGCGACGATCGTGTGGACGCGCACCAGCGACGACCCGCGGCGCGGGATCACGCCCTTCCTCGTCCCACTCAATAGTGAGGGGGTCACACGCGAGCGCATCCCGAATTCCGGCTTCCGCCCGACCGGCCGCGGCATGATCGGCCTCGAAGACGTGTTCGTCACCGACGAGCAGCTGCTCGGCGAGGTCGGCGAGGGCTTCACCAAGATCGCGAGCTCCTTCGACTTCACCCGCGGCATGATCGCGCTCGAGGCGACGGGCGCCGCCGCCCGCGCGCTCGAGGCGACCATCGCATTCGTCGCCGAGCGGGAGACCTTCGGTGACGTCCTCGCCACCCGCCAGGGCGTCACCTTCCCCATCGCCGAGCACGCGACCCGCATCGAGGCGGCCCGCCTCCTCGCGTACAGCGTCCTCGCCAAGGCGGACGCCGGCCTCCCCTTCACGAAGGAGGCGTCGATGGCGAAATGGTTCGCGACCGAGACAGCGACGAATGCGGTGCGCGACATGATCGTGCTGCACGGCTACCGCGGCTATTCCGACGAGCTCCCCCTCATGCAGCTCATGCGCGACCTGCAGGGGCTCGAGATCGCGGAGGGTGCGACACAGATCCAGAAGCTCATCATCAGCCGCGAGATCTTCGGTCGCGCGAGCGGCGGCCGGCGGTGAGCAGCGGTGACTGAGATGCGGGTGATCGACAACTTCGAGCGCGGGCTCGACACCGCGGGGCCCGACGCGCCCTTCCTCATCGACGCGGCGAGCGGGCAGGTCTGGAGCTACGGGACGGTCGACGCCTTCACCCACCGCTTCGCGCACGCGGCCGAGTCGCATGGGCTCGGCGACGGGGCCCGGATCGGGCTCATCTCGCGCAACAGCGTCCTCATGTACGAGGTCATGCTCGGCATCTACCGCTCGAACGCGGTCCTGGTGCCGATCAACTCCCGATCCGGCTCGGAAGAGGCGCTCGAGCTCGTCCGGCGCTTCGAGGTCGAGGTGTTGTTCTACGAGCCCGAGGAGCAGCACGAGGTCGCCGGACTCGTCGCCGCGGCCGAGGACCTCAACGTCGAGCTCGTCCCGCTCACGCGCGAGGCGGTCGATGCGTGGATCGGCCAGCAGCCGGACAGCGGCTTCGTGAACGCCGGGGACGCCGACACCTGGGTGGAGCTGCGGACGACGGGCGGGACGACGGGCCTGCCGAAGGGCATTCCATTCACGAACCGGACTGGGGACTACATCGCGAGCCAGCTCGGCGCCCTCGCGCCGTTCGCGCCGTCGAGCCGCTCCCCGCGGCCCATGTACCTCGCGACCGCGCCGCTCACCCACGCGGCCGGCCACGCGGCCTTCTACGCCCTCCGCGACGGCGCGACCATGGTCATCGTCGGTGCGGCGAGGCCCGCCGAGATCCTCGAGCTCATCGACCGCTACCAGGTGACGCTCATGTGGCTGCCACCGACCGTGGTGTACGGGCTCGTCGACGAGCCGACGCTCGGTGATTACGACTATTCGAGCCTCCAGCACATCATCTACGGTGCGTCCCCGATGTCGCCCGGCAAGCTGGCCCGGGCGATCGCCGCATTCGGCCCGGTCCTCTGTCAGATCTACGGGCAGAACGAGACGGGCTTTCCCAACCTCTTCATGTCTGCCGCCGATCACCTGCAGGACGGGGACCTCGACAAGGGGGTCGCGAGCGAGTTCCGGCTGTCGGCGGCCGGTCGGCGCACCCCCGGCACCGATCTCGTCATCCTCGACGAGGCGCACCAGCCCGTCGCGCTTGGGGAGACGGGGGAGATCGCGGTCGACTGCGCCGGGGTCATGCCCGGTTACTACGGCGACGACGCCGCGACCGCGGCCTCCCGGCACGGCCGCTACCAGCTCACGGGCGACATGGGCTTCGAGGACGCGGACGGCTTCGTCCACATCGTCGACCGCAAGAAGGACATGATCGTCACAGGCGGCTTCAACGTCTACTCGGCGGAGGTCGAGCGGCGCATCCTTGCCTTCCCCGGGGTGAGCGAGTGCGCGGTGTTCGGCGTCCCTGACGACAAGTGGGGCGAGGCGGTGACTGCCGTCATCGAGCCGGCTCCCGGGGTCGAGGTCGATCTCGACGCGCTGCGGGAGTTCTGTCGACGCGGTCTCGGCGGCGTCAAGTCCCCGAAGCAGTTCCACGTCCGGGCGGAGCTGCCGCGCTCCGGCGCGGACAAAGTGCTCAAGCGCGAACTGCGGGCAGAGTTTTGGCAGCATCACGAAAGGCAGGTCGGCTGATGACCACGGAGATCACCACGACGCGCGATGGCGACGTCCTCACCATCACCCTCAACCGTCCGGAGGCGCTCAACGCGATCACCCCGGCGATGGTGGCCGGAATGGGGGCGCTGCTCGATACGGCCGAGGCCGACGGCACGCGAGTCATCGTCATCACGGGGGCGGGCCGGGGTTTCTGTGCGGGTGCAGACCTCCTCGCCGTCGGCGCGGACCCGGTCGGCTCGACGAGATTCCTCGCCGACCTGCAGGCGCTCCTCGTGCGCCTTGCCGGGTACCCGATGCCGGTCATTGCGGCGGTCAACGGCACCGCGATGGGTGGCGGCACCGAGCTCATCCTCGCCGCCGACTTCGCGATCGCGGCGGAGAGCGCGAGAGTCGGCGATGGACATACGAATGTGGGGGTCATCCCCGGCGGCGGCGGCGCGACGATCCTGTCGCAGCGGGTGCCCTTGGCGATTGCGAAGTACGTCGTCTACACGGGCGACCGCCTCACGGCGCAGCAGTGGCTGCAGTACGGCCTGTTCGCCGAGGTCGTCACTGACACGGAGTTGCTTGAGCGTGTCGCGGTCGTCGCTGAGCGTCTCGCGGCGAAGAGCCCGCTCGGCCTCCGCGAGATCAAGTCGCTCATGTCGCACGGCCCCCTCGACCACGCGACCGGGCTCGCCATGGAGCTCGAGGCGAGCCGTCGCTACTCGTCGAGCGAGGACATGGCGGAGGGGCTGGCGGCTTTCGCCGAGAAGCGCCCGCCGCGGTTCACGGGGCGCTGACGGGAGCCGGGTGATGGGGGCGCCGATCGACTACATCGAGCGCATGCTCGAATTCCACCCCGAGGAGCCGCCGTATCGCTGGGCCGCGCCGGAGGAGCGCCCCGTGCCCGCGGGCCCACCCGTCGCCGCCACGGACACGGCGGTGGTCTTGGTGAGCCTCGCCGGCGTGCGGCAGCGTGACCAGGCGCCCTATGACCTCCGGGGTGACACGACGGTCCGCCGAGTCCCGATCGGCGCCACCCGCGCGGACCTCGCCGTCGACCACTTCGGCTTCAAGATCGAGCGGGCCGCCGAGGACGTCGACACGGTCGCCCCCTTCGCGGCCCTGCGCGCGCTCGCGGCCGAGGGCCGCATCGCCGCGGTCGCCGATCACGCGGTCTGCGCGATGGGCGCCACCTACTCGCAGCGCCGGGTCGTCACCGAGCTCGCACCCGCGGTCGTCGAGGCCGTGCGGGGGGAGCTCGAGGGGATGGGGGCGGGGGTCGCGGGTCCAGTGCCGCTCGCCGTCATCGTCCCCGCGTGCCCGCTCGACCACCAGACCGCCGGACTCCTCGCCCGCGCCGTTGAGGCCGCCGGGGTCCGGACCCTCGTGCTCTCGGGTGCCCGCGACGTGTCCCGCCGGGTGGCCGCGCCGCGGACGGTGTACCTGCACGCCCCGCTCGGGTGGCTCCTCGGCCTGCCGGGCGACACCGAGGGCCAGCGGGAGCGGCTCGCTGCGGCGGTCGCGGCGGGCGCCGCGCTCCCCGGCACCGGCGAACTCATCGACCTCGACCCCGGCTATCCGACCGGCGCGTCGGGCACGCCGCATTCCTCCCGCTTCCCGGACCTCGCCGACTGGGAGTCCCGCGAGTTCATCCCCGGCTACGACACCGGCGCCACCCGCTAAGCGGTTGCCCGCCGCCCCCCGCGCCGCCGCAGCACCACCGCGACACCAAGCAACCCGAGCGTCACGACGGTCGCGATGACCTGGAGGAGCCCGAGGACGACGCCGTCGGCGCCGAACACCACCGCCACGATCCCCGCGATCGAGGCGGAGACGGCGAGCTGGGCAGCCCCGGCGATGGCCGCGGCCGTCCCGGCGCCCTTCGTGAAGGGCTCGAGGGCAAGCGCGATCGCGAGCGGCACCGCGGTCGAGGCGATGAAGACGGTGACCCAGACGCTGACCATGAAGGCCCACAGCGGCAGGTCGAGCGCCGAGGTCGTCAGGACGCCGGCGGCGGCCGCGAGGTTGACGACGAGGAGCACCGGGAGGACGCGGCGCCCACCGAGTCGTCGCTCGAAGATGGGGGCCGCGAAGCCGCCGAGGGCGACGCCGACGCAGTTGAGGAGGTAGAGGAGCGCGAAGCCGCCGTCGTCGACGCCGCGCTCGACCTTGAGCACGAAGGCGATGAAGGTGAGGTACGCGGTGAGCGAGGTGGCGGACCCGACGAGGACGAGCGTGTTGACGAGGAAGGCGCCGTTGCGCAGCGGTGCGATCCAGGCGGCGCGGCGCTCCGCGGAGCGGCCGTGGATGCGCAAGCCCTCCGGCAGGCTTTCCCGGAGACCGAGGGCGGATGCCGCCAGCACGATCGTGCCCATGGTCGCGACCGCGAAGAAGGTCAGGCGCCAGTCACCGAGCTGGAGCATCGCGGTGCCGACGAGCGGGCCGACCATCGTCGTGAGCCCGAAGACGACCGCGAGATGCCCGTAGATGCGCGGCAGCTCATGGTCCGGGTAGAGGTCACGGGCGACCGAGCGGCCGAGGACGACCGCCGAGGACGCGGCGAAGCCGAGGAGGAGGCGCCCCGCGAGAAGCACCCAGATGTTTGGCGCGAATCCCGCGATGATCGCCGCGACGACGAAGAGCCCGAGCCCGAGCATGAGCGGCGTGCGTCGGCCGATCCGGTCGCTGATGGGCCCCCAGATGAGCTGCCCGCCGCCGAGCCCGATCTGGAAGACCGTGATCGTCAGCTGCGTCAGCCCGACCTCGGCGCCGAGCCCCGCGGCGACGTTCGGCATCGCGGGGATGTAGGTGTCGTTGGCGAGCGGGCCGCCGGCGGTGAGCACACCGAGGAGGACGACGAGCCAGAACCGCCGCACGGGGGTCGCGGCGGCGCCGTTCCAAAACGTGATGAGCGGTCTCATGGCATCGGCCCGGTGACCGGCTCGCGCCGCGGTCGCCGCATCGGGCCGACGATGGCGATGACGAATGCGAGGGTGACGGCCGTCAGCAGCAGGGTCGCCATGACCTCGCCGTGCGAGCCGAAGACGGCGCTGACGATCGCGGTCGTGATCGACGCCCCAAGGAACTGCATACCCCCAAGGATCGCCGACGCCGTCCCCGCGCCGCGCGCGAAGGGCTCGATCGCGAGGGCGATCGCCGTCGGCTGGATCGTTGCGATCTGCAGGATCATGATCCACAGCGCCAGCAGCAGCGCCCAGTCGGGCCAGTCGAGCGCGACGGCGAGGAGGACGAATGCGGTCGCGATGATCGCGATCCCGTACGCGACGCGCACCACGGTGTGCCCGGGCACCCGGCGCGCGAGAAGGCCGGCGAGCTGGCCACCGACGAGCACGGCGATGGCGTTGAGCGCGAAGAGCCAGGCAAAGGACACGTCGTCGATGCCGCGCTCGACCTGCAGGACGAATGGGACGTAGCTGACGTAGCCGAACATGACGACCGAGGAGGCCACGAGGAGCAGCGCGTTCGTCATGAAGACCCGGTGGCCAAGCGGCGCGAGCCACGCCTCCCAGCGGGACGCTGGCCGCCGGTGCGACTGGCTGAGCGTCTCCGGGAGCAGCAGGAGGGTCATGACGAGGAAGATGACCCCGAATGCGGCGAGTGCCCAGAACGTGCCGCGCCAGCCTGCAAACTGCATGATGCCGGCCCCGAGGAGCGGCCCGATGATCGGGGCCATGCCGAAGATGATGGCGAGCAACCCGAAGATCCGGGTCAGCTCGCGCCCCTCGTACAGGTCGCGGACGATGGCCCGCGAGATGACGATGCCCGCCGATCCCGACAGTCCCTGCAGGAGTCGGGCGGTGAGCAGCACCTCGATGCTCGGCGTGATCGCGCAGATGATGCCCGAGACGATGAAGATCCCGAGGCCGAGCAGCAGCGGCCCGCGGCGGCCGAGCCGGTCGGCGACCGGGCCCCAGACGAACTGACCGACCCCGAGCCCGAGCAGGTAGCCGAGCAGCGTGAGCTGCGTCACCGAGTCGGTGGTGTCGAGGTCACCAGTGACCGCCGGCAGGCCCGGCAGGTACAAGTCGGTGCCGAGTGGGCCGAGCGCCGTCATGGCGCCGATGAGGACGAGGAGCGCGCCGCGATGCTGCCTCATTGACGCTGCCACCGCATATGTCTACTCCAGCACGCCCGGTGACGCGAATCGGCAGGTTTCCTGCGACTAGGCTCACGTGCATGACTTCGACGTCGCCGCGCACCAGGACGGCGACGGTGCTGGTGCTCATCACGATCTTCCTCGTGTCGATGAATATGCGGGGCACGATCACCGCGGTCGGTCCCCTCATCGAGCAGATCGCGACCGACACGGGGTACTCGCTCACCCTGCTCGGTGTGCTCGCGAGCATCCCGATGTTCATGTGGGGCATCATCTCGCCGTTCGTCCACGCGCTGACCGTCCGGTTCGGGCTCAACGCGACGATGGGCTGGGCGCTGGCGGTGCTCGGCGCCGCGACGGCGCTGCGCTCGGTCGCCTTGCCGGGCGAGGTGGGGCTCTGGGTCGGTACCGTGCTCATCGGCGCGGCGCTCGCCGTCATCAACGTCCTCATGCCGGTGGCGACCCGACGGGACTTTGGCGCGAAGTCCTCGACGGTCATGTCGTTCAACACGAACATGCTCGTCATCATCGCCGCGGCCTCGAGCGGGCTCGTCGTGCCGCTGTCGTATCTGCCGCTCGGCGACGGCGTGCTCGGCTGGCGGCTCGCGCTCATGGCGACGGGCGTCCTCATCCCCTTCGGCCTCATCCTGTGGCTCACGACGCATCGTGCCCGCCGGGCCGGGCGCGAGCGTGTGGACGCCGCCGAGGCGACGGGACCGACGGCCAGCCACGAGGTCCTGGCCGCCCCGCTCATGGCGGTCGCCCCCGCGTCGGTCGCGCGTGCCGTGTGGAAGGACCGTCTCGCCTGGCTCATCGCCTGGTACATGGGGCTGCAGTCGATGCAGTTCTTCGTCTTCTCCTCGTGGTGGCCCAAGATCGAGATCGACCGTGGCCTCAGTGAGACCACGGGCGGGCTCGAGGTCATGACGATGCAGCTCGTCGGCATGATCGCGACGTACTGTCTCCCGCTCATCAACCGGACGGTGCTGCGCGACCGGCTCCCCGCATTCATCACCATCCCGGGGATCGTCGCCGCCATCGGCATGCTCGCCTGGCCCGAGCTCAACCTGCTCTGGGTCATGGTGCTCGGCCTGTCGTCGGGGCCGATGCTCGCGATCCCGCTCATCCTCATTGGCGACCGCTCGCGCGACACGTCTGCGGCGACCGCGGTCTCCGGGATGTCGCAGGCCTTCGGCTATCTCTTCTCGGGCTTCGGACCGATCATCTTCGGCTGGCTGCACACCGTCACCGGGGCCTGGCAGGTGCCGCTGGGGATGTACCTGGTCAACATGATCGCGATCGGCGTCGTCGGCTGGTTCATCCGGCCCGGCTGGTTCGTCTTCGACGGGAAGCGGCAGCCCGAGCTGCCCGTCCCGACTCAGTCCTCGTGACGCAGTAGCGCCTTCTGCACCTTGCCGCTGGCGGTCCGGGGCAGTTCGTCAACGATCTCGAGCGTCTTCGGCACCTTGTAGCGCGCCAGTCGCGCGGAGCAGTGCTCGATGAGGGTCTCCACATCGAGGCTCGCGCCCGGCGCGAGGGTGACGATCGCGTGCGGCACCTCGCCCCAGCGATCGTGCGGCACCCCGATCACGGCGACACCGGTGACGCCGGGCAGTTGCGAGATGACGATCTCGACCTCGGCGGAGTACACGTTCTCCCCGCCCGAGATGATCATGTCCTTGACGCGATCGGCGATCGTGATGAAGCCGTCCGCATCGCTGTAGCCGACGTCGCCCGTGCGCAGCCAGCCGTCCGCGGTGAAGGCTTCGGCGGTCGCGTCCGGGCGGCCCCAGTACTCGAGGAAGATGTTCGGCCCTGAGGCCTCGATCTCGCCGCGTGCGCCCGGCTCGGTGACGATCTCGCCGGTGTCGGTGTCACGAATGCGGTACTTCGTGAAGAAGTGGGCGAGCCCGGAGCTGCCGAGCTTCTCCATGCCGTACCTGGCGGGGAGCGCGGTGATACCGGGGGAGGACTCGGTCATGCCGTAGCCGCCGGAAAACTTGAGACCGCGCTCGCCGTACGCCTCGAGGACCTTGAGCGGGACGGGCGAGCCGCCGCACGTCATCCGCTCGAGGCTCGAGATGTCAGTGGTGGCCCAGGCCGGGTCCTCCATCATGAGCTGGTAGGTCGTCGGCACCCCGGAGATGTAGGTCGCGCGATACCGCTGAATCGCGGCGAGCGCCTCGGCCGGCACGAAGCGCTCCTGCAGGAGCACGGTCCCGCCCTTGAGCAGTGTGGGCAACAGGCCCATGCTGAACGCCGCGACGTGGAAGAGGGGCGAGATCATGAGGGCGCGCTCGCCGTGGCCCTGCACGTCGTAGTCGATGAGGGCGTTGAACGAGTTCCAGGTGAGATTGCCGTGCGTGAGCACCGCGCCCTTCGGTCGTCCGGTCGTGCCGGAGGTGTAGATGATGACGGCACGGTCCTCGAGCGTGACCTGCGGCACCTCGCCGAGCGCGGGCGCGGAGGCGAGCGCGTGCTCGTAGTCCTCCGCCTCCGCGGGGAGCGGCTCGACGTGGGAGCCGTCGTCCTGGACGACGAGCCGGCGCAGCGGGAGCGATGCGCTGGCGCCAGCGGCCGAGGCCTCGAGCGCCGAGCTGTTGATGAGCAGTTCGACGCCCGCGTCACTGAGCTGGAACTCGAGCTCGGGGACCGACAGCCGCGTATTGAGGGGGACGAAGACGGCGCCGAGGAGCGTTGTCGCAAACAGCGCCTCGATGAAGGACGGGTGGTTGTTGCCGAGATACGCGACCCGGTCACCGCGGCTGACTGCGCGCTCGCGCAGCGCGGCGGCGAGCCGGTCGATCCGTGCGGCGAGCTCCTCGTAGCTGAGCTCCTCGTCGCGGAAGACGACCGCGGTGTGCCCCCGCGACTTCACCGTCCGACGGTGGATCCAGTCGCCGATGCCGTCCGGGACCATGCGCGCTCGTTCCCCTCCCCGTTCAGGCGTAGACGCGGGAGATCGACTCGACGACGACCGCGGGGCGCTCCTGGCCCTCGATCTCGATCGTGCCGTCGACGTGGAGCTGGTAGCCGCCCTTGACCTCGGCGACGGTCTTGAGCACCGCGTTGAGGCGGATCTTCGAGCCGGCCGGGACGGGCGAGACGAAACGGACCTTGTCGGTGCCGTAGTTGACGAGCGTCGACGCGTCGGTCACCTCGAGGATCTCGGACCACATCGGGATGTAGAGCGAGAGGGTGAGGAAGCCGTGGGCGATGGTGCCACCGAAGGGGCCGTCCTTCGCGCGCACCGGGTCGACGTGGATGTACTGGTGGTCGTCGGTCGCGTCGGCGAAGGTGTTGATCCGCTCCTGCGTGACCTCGAGCCAGGAGGAGGTGCCGAGGTCCTTGCCCTCGAGGCTGGGGAGTTCGGCGACCGTGACGTTGTTGAGTGCCATTGCTGGGGTTCCTTTGCGATGTGTGCCGAGTCGGCTCGGCGGGTCGTCAGAGTCCGAGGAGTCGGACCGCGTTGTCTTTGAGGATCTTGGAGCGGACGGTGTCCTTGAGCTCAAGCGTCTCGAAGTCGCTGAGCCACCGCTGGAGGGTGAGGGCGGGGAAGTCGGAGCCGAAGAGCACCTTGTCCTGCAGGTACGAGTTCGCCGCCCGGACCAGCTGTGGCGGGAAGTACTTCGGGCTCCAGCCGGACAGGTCGATCCACGAGTTTGCCTTGTGGGTCGCGACGGAGATCTGCTCGTCGACCCACGGCACGCTCGGGTGGGCCATGATGATCTGCAGGTCCGGGTGGTCGGCGAGCACCTCGTCGAGGAGCATCGGGTCTGAGTACCGGGTCTTCAGTCCCCGACCGCCGGGCTGTCCCGCGCCGACCCCGGTCTGGCCGGTGTGGACGAGCACGGGGACGCCGAGCTGCTCGAATGCGGCCCACAGCGGCCGGTACGCGTCGTCGCTCGGGTCGAAGGCCTGGGCCGTCGGGTGCAGCTTGAACCCCCGGACGCCGTGGTCCTTGACGAGCGCGTGCGCGAGGTCGACGGCCGCCTCGCCCTGCCGCGGGTCGACCGAGCCGAAGGGGATGAGGACGTCGGCGTGGTCGGCGGCCTGCTCGGCGATCTCGGCGCTCGAGATCGGCGGGTGCCCGAGGCCCGTGGTCGTGTCGACGGTGAAGACGACGGCGGCCATGCCGTGCTCGCGGTAGTAGGCGGCGACGCCCGGCAGGTCGGGGTTGGGCCCGTCCTGCTTGAAGTACTTCGCGAACGCCTCGACGATGTCCGCCGGCATCGAGCGGTGGCCATCTTGGCCGACCTCGATGTGGACGTGGATGTCAATCGCGGTGACCTTGGCGGGGTCGACCTCGCAGCGATACATGTCCGATGCCTCGTGTCGTCCGGCCGTCAGCCCTGCTGCGAGCGGTCGAGCTCCGCGGGCAGTGCCGGCCACGGCGGCTCGCCGACGGACTGCAGGCGCCCGGCGATCTCCCCGCCGAGCTCGGTCTCGATCGTGTCGGCCTGCCAGCCGCCCTCGTGGTACCAGGTCTCGATGGCCTCCGGGTGGCTCCAGAGGCGCAGGCGGTCGCCGCCGGCCTCAAGGACCTGACCGGTGACGGACTGGGCGGCATCGGAGGCGAGCCACACGATGAGCCCGGCGACATCCTCCGGGGTGCCGAAGCCGAGGTCGTGGCGGAAGAACGGGTGCATTGCCTCGCCGCGCTCGGTCGCCTCGACGGCCGCCGCGAAGTAGGGGATCGTCTTCGTCATCGCGGTCGCCGCGACGGGGACGACGACGTTGGCCGTGACGCCCGCCTTCTTCATCTCGATCGCCCAGGTGCGGGTCATGCCGACGATGCCGGACTTCGCGGCTGCGTAGTTCGTCTGGCCGAAGTTGCCGCGCTGGCCGGTCGGCGAGCCGATGCTGATGATGCGGCCGGCGACCTCGTGCTCCTTGAAGTACGCGAAGGCGGCGCGGGTCGCGGTGAAGGTGCCGCGAAGGTGCACGTTGATGACGAGGTCGAAGTCCTCGTCGGTCATCTTGAGGAGCGACTTGTCGCGGAGGATGCCCGCGTTGTTGACGAGGATGTCGAGCCGACCGAACTCCGTGACGGCGGTGTCGACGAGCTGCTGCGCGGCCTCGGCGGAGCCGACCGGGGCGATGACCGCGGTGGCGCGGCCGCCCGCGGTCGTGATCTCGGCGACCACCGCATTCGCGGCGTCAGCGGACACATCGTTGACGATGACCGCGGCACCCGCGGCGGCGAGTGCCTTCGCGTAGGCGGCGCCGAGTCCCGCGCCGCTGCCCGTGACGATGGCGACCTTGCCCTGAAGGGAGATGCTCATGACTGCTCCTTTGCGTCCCGGGCCCGCGCGTCACGGTCCCATCGGGGAGAATGTGTTGGCAGATTATCAGGTTTCCTGGCATTCTGTCACCGTGGATGAGGGGCGTCAGGACGCGCGGGCATCGCTGCTCTACCTCATCAAGCGCGTCGAGCTCGCGGTGCGCAAACGGCTCGACGAGGTGCTGAGCGAGCACGGCCTCACGACGACGCAGTACACCGCGCTCACCGCGCTCGAGGGCAATCCGGCGATGACGGCCGCGGCGCTCGCACGGCACACCTTCGTCGCGGCGCAGACGATCGCGCAACTCGTCCGCACGCTCGAGGAGCGCGGCTGGGTCGAGCGCCGCCCCGACCCGAGCTCGCGTCGCCAGGCGCTGCTCGCGCTCACCCCGGCGGGGGCACAACTACTCGCCGAGCTGCGCGGGCCCGTCGCCGCCGTCGAGCGTCGGATGACCGAGGGGCTTACCGCTGCCGAGGTGCGCGCGGTCGAGGGTCGCCTCCGGGCCTTCCGAGTGGCGCTTGAGCCCTGACGGCGCATGATTACGGCAGCGGCCACCCCGTGTACGCCTCCGCGAGGTAGGCGGCACCGCGCTGGCTCGACGCCACGCTGATGAGCTCGGCATGGCGCCGCTGCTCGTCGAAGGGCGTCGCCTCCGGCGCCGCGTGGAGCATCGAGGTCATCCACCACGAGAAGTGCTGCGCCTTCCAGATCCGGTCGAGCACGGTCGACTCGTAGGCGTCGAGCCCGGCCTCGGAGCCGCTCGTGATCTGCTCGACGATCGCGCGGTGCATGACGACGATGTCGGCGATCGCGAGGTTCATGCCCTTCGCCCCGGTCGGCGGGACGGTGTGCGCGGCGTCGCCCGCGAGGAGGATGCGGCCCTTCCGGAGTCCCGCGGCGACGAAGGAGCGGAAGCGCAGGACGTCCCGCTGGAAGATCGGGCCCTCGGTGAGGCCGCCGCCGGTGCGCGCCTGGAGCTCGTCCCAGATGAAGTCGTCGGACCACGTGGCCGGGTCGAGCTCCGGGTCGCACTGCAGGTACATCCGCTGCACGGTGTCGGAGCGCTGTGAGATGAGCGCGAAGCCGCGGTCGGTCGTCGAGTAGATGAGCTCCTCGGAGCTCGGCGGCGCCTCGCAGAGGATGCCGTACCACGCGAAGGGGTACTCGCGGAAGTAGCCCGCGAAGGGGTCGCCCGTCACCGCGGCGCGGACGACGGAGCGGGAGCCGTCGGCGCCGATGAGATAGTCGGCGGCGATCTCCAGGGCCTGGCCGTCGGCGGTCTCCGCACGGACGATCGGCGCGTTCGGGTCCGAGCTGTCGACGTCGACCGCGTGCACGCCGAAGCGCACGTCGCCGCCGTCGGCGAGCCGCTTCGCAACGAGGTCGATGAGGACCTCGTGCTGCGGGTAGAGCCAGACGGAACGGCCGACGAGCCCCTGGAAGTCGATGCGGTGGCCGATACCCTCGGAGCGCAGCTCGACCCCGTCATGGCGGTGGCCGACGGTGTCGACGCGGGTGTCGCCGAGGTCGCGGAGCACCTCGACGGTGCCCTGCTCGAGGATGCCGGCGCGGATCGTCTGCTCGACCTCCTCACGGCTGCGCGACTCGATGACGATCGATTCGATGCCGTCCCGGTGGAGGAGGGCGGACAGCAACAGCCCGGCGGGGCCAGCGCCGACGATGGCGACGCGGGTGCGAATGGTCTCGGACATCCTGCTCCTTTGCGATGAATGCGCGGGGCGCGCACGTCGGCAGACTCCCGCATTCCTCCCCTCGTCCGCGACCGGACTCTCACTCAGTGGGAGCAGCGCGTCCGCCCGCGAGCTCGCGCGAGATCCCCGCGGCGGCGAGCCGGACCGCGAGCTCGTGCGCGGGGTCGAAGGGGCGATCGCTCGGCACGATGATCGATAGCGCCGCGACGACCGTGCCCGTGCCGTCCCGCAGCGGCGCCGCGATCGATGCCGAACCGGGGGTCATCTCATCGCGCGTGCGGACGATCCCCTCCCGGCGGATCGCCGCGAGCCTGGGCGTGAGCGCCGCAGCCGTCGCCGTCGTCGCCGGAAGGTAGCGGCGCGGCTCGGCGGCGAGCACCTGGCTCAGCAGCCCCGGGCCGCCAAAAGCCAGGAGCACGAGCCCGACGCCCGTCGCGTGCAGCGGCAGGCGGCGCCCGATGTCGGCGAGCACGACGACCGAGTCGCGGGCCATGAGCCGCTCGAGGTAGAGCGCCGCGAGGCCGTCGCGGACCGCGAGCTGCACGTTCTGCCGCGTCAGCTCGAGCAGGTCCTCGAGGTACGGCAGCGCGACCTGCCGCAGGGCGCGTGTCGTCGGCTGCCGGGTGCCGAGCCGCCACAGCTTCAGGCCGAGCCGGTAGCCGCCCGGTACCCGCTCGAGGCCGCCCCACTCGACGAGCCGGGCGATGAGCCGGTGTGCGGTCGACTCCGGCAGGTCCGCGCGCGCTGCGATCTCGGCGAGACCGAGCACGCCGTCGCCGCCCTGGTCGAAGGCATCGAGCACGGCGAGGAGCCGATCCGCGACCCCGCGCGCGTCGCGGGCTCCACCGGCCATCGTGCTCACCCCATTCCTGGCTGGTCAGTCGTCAGTGACTGAGGATCCCGTAGTCGGCGATCGACCCGGCGATGCTACGGGCCGCCGCGCGCAGGCCATCGAGCGTCTCCCGCTCGCGCCGCCAGCCGTGCGGCACGATGGCCGACAGTGCCGCAATCGTCGTGCCGGCGCGGTCGACCACCGGCACCGAGATGCCGGTCGCGACCGACTCGATCGAGCCGGCAAGGACCGCATAGCCGTCGCGGCGGACCGTCTCGAGGCGGCGCCGGAGCGTCGCGGGGTCGGTGATGGTCTTCGGTCCGACGGCGCGCAGCGTACCGCCGAGGATCCGGTCGCGCAGCTGCTGCCGACCGAAGGCGAGAAGCACGAGCCCGGAGGAGGAGGCGTGGAGCGGGAGCCGGCCCGCGACGGCCGCGACATTGGAGACGGCGGTCGTGTGGGAGAGCTGCTCGAGGAAGAGCACGTCGTTGCCGTCGACGACGCCGAGCTGGACGTGCTCGCGCAGCGTCGCCTGCACCCGCTCCATTTCCGGCAGCGCCGCCTGCCGGAGCGCGAGTGCCCGGGAGCCTCGCGTCGTGAGCTCCCACAGCCGCATCCCGATCCGGAGCCGGCCCGAGGCGTCCCGCTCGAGGAGGCCCTCGGTCGTGAGCTCCGTGGTGATGCGGTGCGCGGTCGACACCGGGAGCGCGGCCCGCCGGGCGAGCTCGGAGACGGTGAGATTGGTGTGCTCCGCGTCGAAGGCGCCGAGGATGCGCACGATCCGGACGACCATCGTGTCACCCGATGGGGAGTTCGCCATACGCGGCAGTATCTCATTCATCGGGAAGGAACGATCGACGCGGCGCGCGGGGTGGCACGATCAAGGGGCACCGCACGTCTGGGATGCGCGCCGTCGGCGCGGGACGGTGGTCGAAGGAGACACGGTATGGCCCAAGTGCAGGAGGCACGGAAGCCCGAGGACATGCTCGCCTCGGACGACTTCCCGCCCCAGAGTCAGATCAATGATGAGATCGCGGCGATTCATGCTGAGCGCCAGCGCGAGGTCGAGGCCGGGGCGAAGATCGACCTGCCGACGCTGTACGACTTCAAGCCGTACCGCTCGAGCATCCTGCGCCACCCGACCAAGAACCCGCGCCTCGTCGACCCCGAGTCGATCGAGCTGTGGAGCCCCGCCTACGGGCAGCGCGACGTCTCCGAGATCGAGGCCGACCTCACGCTGCAGCACCGCGGCGAGCCCATGGGGGAGCGGATCACCGTCACTGGTCGCGTGCTCGACGGCTGGGGCCGCCCGGTGACGAACCAGCTCGTCGAGGTGTGGCAGGCGAACGCCGCGGGGCGATACATCCACCAGCGCGACCAGCACCCCGCGCCGCTCGACCCGAACTTCACGGGTGCTGGGCGGACGATCACCGACGACCAGGGCTGGTACAAGTTCACGACCATCAAGCCCGGCCCGTACCCGTGGAAGAACCACATCAACGCGTGGCGCCCCGCGCACATCCACTTCTCGCTCTTCGGCTCGAAGTTCACGCAGCGCCTCGTCACCCAGTGCTACTTCCCCGGCGACCCGCTCTTCGCGCTCGACCCGATCTACCAGTCGATCCCCGAGCAGCGCGACCGCGACCGCCTCGTCGCGACCTACGACCACGACCTCACCGTGCCCGAGTTCTCGATGGGCTACCGCTGGGACATCGTGCTGACCGGCAAGCACGCCACCTGGTTCGAGACCGAGGAGGACCACTGATGATCATCGAAAAGCAGCTCCCGGTGGGAGACACGTACCTCCGCGGCACGCCCGGTCAGACGATCGGCCCGTTCTTCAAATTCGGCCTCGAGTACGACGACGGCCCGTACATCGTACCGCCGCACACGCCCGGCTCGCTCTTCCTCCGGGGCAACGTCTACGATGGCGCCGGCTACGCGATCCCCGACGCGCTCGTCGAGATCTTCGGCGCCGACACGGACGGCACGATCCCGCAGACGCGCGGCTCGTTGCACCGCGACGGCCACGCCTTCACCGGGTGGGGCCGCAGCGCGACGAATGACGAGGGGAAGTACTTCTTCTGGACGCGTGAGCCGGGAGCGACCGACGAGGGGCGCGCGCCGTTCTTCGCCGTCATGCTCTTCGCTCGGGGCCTGCCGCACAAGCTCCACACCCGAATCTACCTGCCGGACGACGAGGCCGCGCTCGCGGCGGACCCGCTGCTGAGCTCCCTGAGCCCGAGCGAGCGCGCTACGCTGATCGCGACCCGCGACGAGGACGGCTCGCTGCGGCACGATCTCTGGATGCAGGGGGAGAAGGAGACCGTCTTCTTTGCCTACTGACTCGGCGCAGGAGCCCGGCATCGATGTCGGGCTCCTCAGCCCGGTCAGCGCCGGCAGGGACGCGCTCGTCTCGGACGCCGCATTCGTCCATGCCCTCGTGCAGGCGGAGGTCGCGCTCGTCAAGGCGCTCGGCTCCGTCGGGGTCGCCCCGCCCGCGACGATGCATGCGGTGCTCGCCGTCATCGCGAAGGCCGAGATCGACGCGGCGGAGCTCGCGCAGGAGGCCGTCGCCGACGGCAACCCCGTCATCCCGCTCGTGGGGCGCCTCCGCGCGCTCGTCGCCGAGGTGCCCGACGGGCCAGCGTGGGTCCACCACGGCGCGACGTCGCAGGACATCGTCGACACCGCGCTCGCGATCGTCGCACAGCAGGCGATCGGCAGGATCACGGCGCAGCTCGATCGCGTCGTCCGCGCGCTCGCCGACCGCGCCGAGCGGTACCGCGACACCCCGGCCGCCGGCCGCACCCTCACGCAGCACGCCGTGCCGACGACGCTCGGCGCGCGCTTCGCCGACTGGCTCGTCCAGGTCGCCGACGCCCGGGACGCGCTCGCCACCGCGGGCCTGCCCGCGCAGCTCGGCGGCGCGGGCGGCACGCTCGCGGCGCTCGTCGAGGAATTCGGCCCCGCGCGCACCGCGAAGATCGCCGTCGCCTACGCCGGCGCGGCGAAGCTCCCGCTCGCCGAGTTCCCCTGGCACGTACGCCGTGACGCGGTGACGCGCCTGGGCGACGCGCTCGTGCGCACGCTCGACGCGCTCGGCCGGATCGGCGCCGATGTCGCGACACTGTCGCGCACCGAGATCGGGGAGCTCGCCGAGCCCTCCGGTGGCGGCTCCTCCGCCATGCCGCAGAAGCAGAATCCGGTCCGCTCCGTGCTGCTGCGCTCCGCGGCGCTCCGGGCACCGGGTCTCGGCTCCACCCTCCACCTCGCCGCGGCGGCCGCCGTCGACGAGCGTCCCGACGGCGCCTGGCACGCCGAGTGGCCGACGCTCCGGGAGCTGCTCCGGCTCGCGCTCGGCGCCTCGGCCGTCGCCGCGGAGCTCACCGAGGGCCTCATCGTCGATGAGGCTGCCGTCGCCCGTAACCTCGCGCACGGCGGCGGCACCATCCTGTCGGAGCGGCTCATGCTCGTGCTCGGCCCGAAGCTCGGCCGCCCCGCGGTCCAGGTCATCGTCAACCAGGCGGGGGAGGGCAAGCCACTGTCCGACCTGCTCGCCGCCGAATCCGCACTCACCGCCGACGACGTCGCCGCGCTCCTCGACCCGGCGGGCTACCTTGGGATCGCAGGGGCGATCGTCGATCGTGCGCTCGCCCGCGTGCGACCCTGAACGGAGCCCACATGACCGTGCCCACCCTCGTCGCCACCGGCATCGAATCCAATCCGGACGGCCCGCTGCTCGTCCTCGGCCCCTCGCTCGGGACCGCGAGCGCGGTGCTCTGGGAGCCGGTCATCCCGGCGCTCGCCGATCGCTACCGCATCATCGCCTGGGACCTGCCCGGCCACGGCGCCTCGCCCGCGACGACACAGCCCTACACGATCGAGGAACTCGCCGATGGGGTCATCGCGATCCTCGATGAGCTCGGTGTGGCTTCTGCGCTCTACGCCGGCGTCTCGATCGGCGGCGCGACCGGGCTCGCGCTCGGGATCCGACACCCGGGCCGCTTCACCAAGCTCGCGATCCTCGCTTCCGCGGCCAAGATCGGCACCCCCGAGGGCTGGATCGAGCGCGCCGCACTGGTGCGCGCCCAGTCGACCTCGACGCTCGTCGTCGGCTCGGCGCAGCGCTGGTTCGCCCCCGGGGTCATGGAGGAGCACCCGGTCATCGCCGGCCGGCTGCTCCACAACCTGCAGGACGCGGACGACGAGTCGTACGCGCTCGCGTGCGAGGCGCTTCGCGACTTCGACGTCGTGGACCAGCTCGGCCGCATCGACGTCCCCGTCCTCGCCCTCTACGGCGACCACGACGAGACGACGCCGCAGGCCGCTGCGGAGCAGATCGCCGCTGGTGTGCAGGACGGCCGTGCGGCGCTTATCGCCGGCAGTGCGCATCTGCCACCGGCGAATCAGCCGGTGGCGACGACGCGCGAGCTCCTCGCATTCCTCGGCTGATCCGATCGGGAGCCCCCGGATGACTGACGCCCGCGCTGCGCACCTCATCACCCCGGCGGAGCTCGAGGCGCGGCTACGCACCGGGGCGCCGACGAGTGTCATCGACGTGCGCTGGCGGCTCGACCTGCCTGACGGACGCGGCGAGTATCGGGCTGGCCACATCCCCGGTGCCGTGTATGCCGACATGGACACGCAGCTCAGCGAACACGGCGAGCCCGCCGACGGGCGGCATCCGCTGCCGAGCCGGGCCCGGCTTCAGGCGGCGCTCGTCGCCTGGGGCGTCAACGACGGGGATGAGATCGTCGTGGTCGACGACCACGGTGGCGTCGCTGCCGCGCGCCTCTGGTGGCTGCTGCGGTGGGCCGGGCTCACCCGCGTCCGGGTGCTCGACGGCGCTCTCGCCGCGTGGCGCGACGCCGGATTCGAGGTCGAGACCGGGGAGGTCATCCCCGCGCCGGGGACCGCGGTGATCGCCTCGCTCGGGCACCTGCCGACGGTCGACGGCGACGGTGTGGCGGCGCTCGCTGAGCGGGGCGTGCTCATCGATGCGCGCGCCGCCGCGCGCTACCGCGGTGACCACGAGCCCATGGACCCGATCGGCGGGCACATCCCGGGCGCGGTCAACGTGCCGATCGACGGGACCGTCGACGCCACCGGCCGGTATCTGCCGAGCGAGGAGCTCCGGGCGCGATTCGCCGCGGTCGGGGTCGTCGATGGCGTCGAGGTCGGGGTGTACTGCGGCTCGGGCGTCAGCGCGGCGACGAACGTGCTCGCCCTGGCCCTCGCCGGTCACCGTGCCGCGCTCTATCCGGGATCGTGGTCATCCTGGTCGAACACCCCCGGCCGTCCGGTGGCGACCGGGCCCGAGCCGTAGGTCGATGGGCCGACGCGGGGCCGGGTGCGGGATGATGGGTCGCATGACGAATTTGAGTGACGACGCACGTCGCGAGCAGGGCTTTGCGGTCCGCCGCGAGGTGCTGAGCGACGAGCACGTCGACCGTGCGATCGCCGGGACGACCGACTTCACGCGGGACTTCCAGGACTTCATCACGCGCACGGCGTGGGGCGACGTGTGGTCGCGACCGGGACTCGAGCGTCGCGGGCGGTCGATCGCGGTGCTTTCCGTGCTCATCGCGCTCGGGCACCACGAGGAGCTCGCGATGCACGTCAAGGCGGCGCTGCGCAACGGACTCACCCCCGAGGAGATCAAGGAGGTCATCCTCCAGTCGGCGATCTACGCGGGCGTCCCCGCCGCGAACACCGCCTTCAAGATCGCCAACGAGATCCTCACCGCCTGACCCCGCCGCGGTCGGGCTCGGCGCGGCGCGGCTTGGGGGTCCCGCCGCGCCCGTCTCCGCCCGACCGCGTCAGGGCGTAGACTAGCGCCGTCATGCGAACGTGCGTTCGTAGAGCGAACAGGAGACTGGATGATCGACAAAGTCGTCCCGGACATCGCCAAGGCGTTGTCGGGCATCGGAGACGGGTCCTGCATCATGATCGGCGGCTTCGGTCGCGCGGGACAGCCGGTCGATCTCATCGACGCGCTGATCGACAGCGGCGTCGGCGACCTCACGATCGTCAACAACAACGCGGGCAACGGAGATGTCGGCCTCGCCCGGCTCATCGGCCTCGGCCGGGTGCGGAAGATCATCTGCTCGTTCCCGCGGCAGGCCGACTCGTGGCACTTCGACGAGAAGTACCGCGCGGGCGAGATCGAGCTGGAGATCGTCCCGCAGGGCAACCTCGCCGAGCGCATCCGCGCCGCGGGCGCCGGCATCGGCGCCTTCTTCACCCCCACCGGTGTCGGCACCGAGATCGCCGCGGGCAAGGAGCAGCGCACGATCGACGGCAAGGAGTACATCCTTGAGTACCCGATCCACGCGGACTTCGCGCTCATCCAGGCCTTCCGCGGCGACCAGCTCGGCAACCTCGTCTACCGGCGAACGGCGCGCAATTTCGGCCCGATCATGGCGACCGCCGCGAAGGTGACGATCGCCCAGGTCGACGAGGTCGTCGAGGTCGGCGCACTCGACCCCGAGGCGATCGTGACACCGGGGCTCTTCGTCGACCGCGTCGTGCCGGTCGGCTACCGCCCCTGGCTCGATGAGACCGGCGCATTCATCGGCGGCGTCGATGTGAACGGCGAACCGCTGACCACCGAGGGAGAGGACGCCTGATGGCCACCAAGATCAGCCGGGTCGCGCTCGCCAAACGACTCGCCGCCGACATCCCCGAGGGCGCCTACGTGAACCTCGGCATCGGCGCGCCGACGCTCGTCGCCGACCACATCCCCGAGGGACGCCAGATCATCCTCCATACCGAAAACGGCATGCTCGGCATGGGCGAGGCGCCCGAGGCCGATCAGGTCGACCCCGATCTCATCAACGCGGGCAAGCAGGCGGTGACGGCGCAGCCGGGCGCCGCATTCTTCCACCACGCCGACTCGTTCGGCATGATGCGCGGCGGGCACCTCGACGTCTGCGTCCTCGGCGCCTTCGAGGTCTCGCAGGCCGGCGACCTCGCGAACTGGTCGACGGGCGCGCCCGGTGCGATCCCCGCGATCGGCGGCGCCATGGACCTCGCCATCGGCGCGAAGGACGTCTACGTCATGACCGACCTCCTCACGAAGGATGGCCAGCCGAAGCTCGTCGCCGAGTGCAGCTACCCGCTCACCGGGGTGCGCTGCGTGAGCCGGGTGTACACCGACCACGCGATCTTCCAGGTGACGCCCCACGGCTTCGCCGTCACCGAGCGCTTCGGCGACACCACCCACGCGGAGCTCGAGTCGCTCACGGGGCTCACCCTCATCGACGCGACAGGAGCCGCAGCATGACCGCCTCATTCGTCTACGACGCCGTCCGCACCCCGTTTGGCCGGGTCGGCGGCGCGCTGTCCGGCGTCCGACCCGACGACCTCGCCGCCGTCGCGATGCGCGCCCAGGTCGAGCGTCTCGACCTCGACCCCGCCCGCATCGCCGATGTCATCTGGGGCGACGCGAACCAGGCGGGTGAGGACAACCGCAACGTCGGCCGCTTCGGCGCCCTGCTCGCCGGCTTCCCGACGAGCGTCACGGGCGTCACGGTGAACCGACTCTGCGGCTCGAGCCTCGAGGCGCTCTTCCAGGGGTCACGGGCGATCGAGTCCGGTGACGCCGACCTCGTCCTGACCGGGGGCGTCGAATCGATGTCCCGCGCGCCATTCGTCGTCGAGAAGTCGCCGAAGGGCTGGCCTGCCGTCGGCAACCAGACGCTGTGGAACACGTCGATCGGCTGGCGGATGGTCAACCCCGCGCTGCCCAAGGACTGGACCATCTCCAACGGCGAGTCCGCCGAGCTCATCGCCCGCGAATTCGGCCTGAGCCGCGAGGAGCAGGACGCGTTTGCCGTGCGGTCCCACGAGCTCGCGGCGAAGGCCTGGGCCGACGGCATCTACGACGGCGAGATCGTCCAGGTCCCCGGCGCCGAGCTCGCGCGTGACGAGGGCATCCGTGACGGCTCGACCGTCGAGAAGCTCGGCGGCCTCAAGGCGCTCTTCGCGAAGGACGGCAACGGCACGGTCACCGCCGGCAACTCCTCCTCGATCAACGACGGCGCCGCCGCGGTGCTCCTCGGCGCCGAGGGCGCCATCGATGCGGAGCCGCTGGCTCGGATCGCCGGGCGCGGCTGGTACGGCAACGACCCCGACCGCTTCCCGATCGCGCCGGTCGAGGCGGCGAACCAGGCACTCGCGCGTGCGGGACGCACCTGGGCGGACGTCGATGTCGTCGAGCTCAACGAGGCCTTCGCCTCGCAGTCGCTCGCCTGCATCAAGCTCTGGCCCGATCTCGACCCGGAGCGGGTCAACATCCACGGCGGTGCGCTCGCCATGGGCCACCCCCTCGGTGCCTCCGGCGCGCGGGTCGTCGGCCACGCGGCGCACGAGCTGGGGCGTCGCGGCGGCGGCGTCGCGGTCGCGGCCCTGTGCATCGGCGTCGGCCAGGGCCTCGCCGTCGTCCTCGAGCGCTGACCCGGGCGCGCAGCTGAGGAATGCGGGTGAGCGACGAGCGGGTCGGTGCTGAGCGGGAGTGGGTCGAGTCCTTCGCGCGGGGGCTCGCGGTCATTCGCGCCTTCGACGCGGAGCACCCGGCGCTGACACTGTCGGAGGCGGCGACGCGCGCGGGCATCAGCCGCGCCTCGGCGCGCCGCCTGCTGCAGACGCTCGAAACGCTCGGGTATGTGCGGGCGGAGGGGCGCGCATTCGTCCTCACGCCGCGCGTGCTCGAGCTCGGCACCGCGTACCTGTCCGCCTCGAGCCTCGCTGAGCTCGTGCAGCCACACCTCGAGCGGCTGAGCCGCGACCTCGACGAATCCGTGTCGGCGGCGGTGCTCGACGGCGAGGACATCGTGTACATCGCGCGGGTCGCGACGCGGCGCATCATCTCGGTCGGCATCACGATCGGCACGCGGCTGCCCGCCGACCGGACCTCGATGGGCCACATCCTCCGCGGGGACGAGCAAGAATGGGCGCTCGCCGACCAGGAGCTCGAGCCCGGGCTGCGCGCCATCGCGGCGCCGATCCACGGCCGCGACGGCCGGATCGTCGCGGCGATCAACGTCTCGACCGCGACGGCGCGGGTCAGCCTCGAGGAGCTGACGACCCGACACCTGCCAGCGCTGCTTGCCACCGCGGCGGCGATCGATGCGGACCTGGCGGCGGCGCGGCACTGAGGCGCGACCGCGCATTCGGGCGGCCCGGGCTCTGCGCGCCCAGCCGAATCGACGTAGGCTAGTCGGCGATTTCGTCAGTAACGCTGAGGAGGCGGGCCATGTGCGTGGCGACGACGTGCGAGGTGTGCGGCAAGACGACATGGATGGGCTGCGGCGAGCACATCGACTCGGTCAAGGAGACGGTGCCGGCCGAGGAGTGGTGCGAGGGCGCGGTCGCGCATCAGGCGCCTGAGTCCGTCCCCGCGTGAGCGCCCCGGACCCCGAGGCGGCCCGCGTCGGCGCGGGGCGGCGTGCCCTCTTCGTCGTCGACGTGCAGAACGACTTCACCGAGGGCGGCGCGCTCGGCGTCGTCGGCGGCGCGCAGCTCGCGAGCCGCATCACCGACTTCATTCGGCGGCGCCACGACGACTACGACGTCGTCTTCGCCTCGCGGGACTGGCACACCGCCGACAGCGATAACGGCGGGCACATCGCGCTGCCGCCGGCCGAGCCCGACTTCGTCGACACCTGGCCGCCGCACGGCATCGCCGGCAGCTGGGGTGCCGAGTACCACCCCGGCCTCGACGTCGAGTGGCTCGATGTCCATATCGTGAAAGGCCAGGGCGAGCCCGCGTACTCGATCTTCGAGGGGCACACGCATGACGGTCGCGACTTCCCCGAGGTGCTCGGCTCGCACGGGGTCTCCACGATCGACATCGTCGGCATCGCGACCGACCACTGCGTGCGGGCCTCCGCGCTTGACGCGCTCGCGTCCGGGCGGGCGGTCCGTGTCCTTACCGACCTCGTCGTCGGCGTCGCCGAGGCGTCGTCGGCGGCCGCGCTCAGCGAGATCGCCACCGCCGGTGTCGTGCTGGTCGACTCAGAACCTGGAGGATAGTGACATGCAGATCCATCACCGCGGCTATGTGTCGGCCGACCCCCGCATCAAACCGGCCGCCGGGTACGGCATCGACCGGTCCCCTGACCTGCCCGACGAGATGGATGTCCTCATCGTCGGGTCGGGTCCCGCCGCGGTGGTGGTCGCCGCACAGCTGTCTCGCTTCCCGTCGATCAATGCCCGCATGATCGAGCAGCGCCCCGGTCGGCTCGACGTCGGTCAGGCCGATGGCATCCAGGCGCGCTCGGTCGAGACGTTCCAGGCGTTCGGCTTCGCGGATGAGGTCATCCAGGAGGCGTACCGCAACGTCGAGATGTGCTGGTGGAAGCCAGACCCCGCCGACCCGAGCCGCATCGTCCGCGTCTCGCGCGCGCCCGACGACGCGGAGGGCATCAGCGAGTTCCCGCACATCTATGTCAACCAGTCGCGCATCCTCGACTACTTCATCCGCGACGCGGAGCGCGCCCCCGGCCGCATCGTGCCCGACTACGGCATCGAGTTCCTCGACCTGGAGATCGACCCCACCGCGGAGTACGCGGTCGCGGCGCGCGTGCGCTACACGGCGGGCCCGTGCCAGGGTGAGGAGCGCACCGTCCGGGCGAAGTACCTGGTCGGCGGCGACGGCGCCCATAGCAAGGTCCGCGCGGCGCTCGGCCACCGCCTCCACGGCGAGTCCGCCATGCACGCCTGGGGCGTCATCGACATCCTGGCGAACACGGACTTCCCCGACATCCAGGTCAAGTGCTCCATCCAGTCGCACGACGCCGGCAACATCCTCCTCATCCCCCGCGAGGGCGGCTACCTCGTGCGGATGTACGTCGACCTCGGCGAGGTCGACGAATCCGACCCCGGCGCCGTGCGCTCGACCCCGCTCGATTCGATCATCGCGAAGGCGAACCGCATCCTGCACCCGTACACGCTCGACGTGAAGCAGACCACCTGGTGGTCGGTGTATCTCGTCGCCCACCGGCTCACCGACGGCTTCGATGACGTCCCGGCCGAGGAGGCGGGCACCCGCGCGCCCCGCGCATTCATCATGGGCGATGCCTGCCACACCCACTCGGCAAAGGCCGGCCAGGGGATGAATGTGTCGATGCAGGATGGCTTCAACCTCGGCTGGAAGCTCGCCGCGGTCCTCGAGGGCCGTGCGCCCGAGATGCTCCTGGCGACCTACGGCGAGGAGCGCAAGGTCGTCGCGCAGGATCTCATCAACTTCGACAAGGAGTGGTCGAGCCTCATGGCGAAGCCGCTCGAGGAGTGGGAGGACCCGAGCGAGCTCGAGGCGTACTACCTGCGCACCATCGAGTTCCCTGCCGGCTTCATGACCGACTACGCCGAGTCGATGATCACCGCCGGCGAGGAGCACCAGCACCTCGCGGTGGGCTTCCCGATCGGCAAACGCTTCAAGTCGACCGAGGTCATCCGCCGCGCCGACAACCGCTGGCGCCACATCGGACATGAGCACGAGGCGGACGGGCGCTGGCGCGTCTACGTCTTCGCCGACGCGGCGGCGCCGGCGCGCACCGGCACGCCGACGGCCGAGTTCGCGACCTGGTGGGCGACCGCCCCCGACTCGCCGCGGGTGCGCTACACGCCCGCGGACGGTGACGAGGACGCGATCTTCGACACGAAGGTCATCTACCAGCAGGACTACACGCTCGTCGAGCCGGGTGACGTGCCGGACGCGTTCCGCCCGGTCAAGGTGCCGTTCGGGCTCATCGACCTCAACCAGGTCTTCGCTTCGGGGCACGGCCGTGACATCTTCCGGGACCGTGAGATCGACCCGGCCGGCGCGATCGTCGTCGTCCGCCCGGACCAGTACGTCGCGGGCGTCTTCCCACTGACCGCGCGGCAGTCGCTCAGCGACTTCTTCGCGGGCAACATGCTCGAGCCCGCCCAGTAGTCACCGGGAGGAATGCGGGGGCTCGCGTCCCGGCACACGGCCGCTCAGGCGAGCAGCTGGTGGCGGGCGAGCTCCCGGTACAGCGGCGTCGAGGCGACGAGCTCCTCGTGCGTGCCGACGCCGACGACGCGGCCGTGGTCGAGCACGATGATCTGGTCCGAGTCGACGACGGTCGACAGTCGGTGCGCGATGACGAGGAGGGTCCGCTCGGTCGCGACCGCGTCGATGGCCTCCCGCAGCAGCTGCTCGTTGCCGCCGTCGAGGGAGGCGGTCGCCTCATCGAGGAGGAGCACGGGGGGCGCGGCGAGGAGCGCGCGCGCGATGGCGAGGCGTTGCCGCTCACCCCCGGAGAGCATGATGCCGTCCTCGCCGACCTCGGCGTCGAGCCCGTCGGGGTGGCGGTCGAGCACCTCACCGAGGTTGACCGTGCGAAGCACGCCGGCGCATTCCTCATCACTGGCGGACGGCCTGCCGAGCAGCAGGTTGTCGCGGATGGTGCCGGCGAGGACGGGCGCGTCCTGCTCGACGTAGCCGATGCGGGCCCGGAGGTCGCGGCGGTCGATGTCGCGGACGTCGACGCCGTCGAAGCGCACGGCCCCGTCGCTCGGGTCGTAGAAGCGCTCGACGAGGGCGAGGATCGTCGACTTGCCGGCACCGGACGGGCCGACGAGCGCGGTCCGCTTGCCGCGCGGCACCCCGAAGCTCACCCCGCGCAGCACTGGCTCCGGTGAGCTCGCATACGAGAAGTGGACGTCATCGAAGGCGATGGTGTTCATCGATGCGATCGAGCCCGTGATGACGGGCACCTCGTCGCGCCGTCGCTCCCGGACGTCCACCTGCTCGCCCTCGGCGGGCAGCTCGATGATCTCCTGGATGCGGCCGAGTGCGCCGAGTGCCTGGTTGACGGCGGCGACCGCGCCGATGACCTGGGTCACCGGCATGAGCAGCATGAAGAGGAACAGCAGGAATGCGGCGAGCGCGGCGACATCGATGGCGCCGGCGGCGACGCGCAGGCCTCCGACGCCGAGCGTGGCGAGGAGGGCGAGCTGGAGCGCGATGCCGGCGACGGGGACGACGGCGGCCGAAGCGCGGGCGACGCGCAGGCCCGCCCGGTACGCGCCGAGCGACTCCAGGTCGATGACCGCCTCCTCGCGCTCCGTCGCATTCGCGGCGCGGACGGTGCGGATGCCGCTGATGGCGCGTTCGACCGCGGAGGTGAGTGAGCCGACGCGGCGCTGGGCCTCGGCGCTTGCCCGCCGGATGAGCCCGGACAGCGCGCCCACGACGCCGAACGCGACGACGAGCACCCCGAGGAGGATGAGCAGCAGGGTCCAGTCGATGATCGCCATCGCGATGATCGCGCCGACGAAGGTGAGGGCACCGCCGATCGCCTCGACGAGGCCCTGCGTCAGCACGGCGCGCAGCAGGGTCGCATCCGCGCCGACCCGGGAGACGAGGTCCCCGGTACGGCGGACATCGAACTCGCTGATCGGCAGGCGCAGGAGCTTCGCGACGAGCTGGCGCCGGGTGGAGAGCACGACGCCTTCGCCCATCCGCTGCAGCAGGTAGTGCTGGAATGCGGTGAGGACCGCGCTGATGACGACGAGCACGACGAGGGCCGTCACGAGCACCCAGTCAATGTCCTGGTGCGCCTGGACGCGGGCGACGATCAGGCCGACGAGGAGCGGCTGTGCGAGGGCGGCGAGGGAGGCGAGAATCGACAGCGTGATCGCGAGGGCGAGGGGACCGCGCTGCGTGGTCAGGTGGGGAAGCAGCTGGCGGAAGGTCGCCCGCGGGCCGGTCTCAGCATTCGTCCGGTTCGCCAGTCTCGCCACCGGACCATTCTCCCCCGTGGCGGCTGGGGCGCGACTCAATGGAACGCCGGCACGATGAGCCAGATGCCGTAGAGGACGATGGCCGCGAAGGCGACAAACGATACCCACGCGAAGATGGTGGCGATCAGCGGCCGCCCGTTGTGGTTGACGTCGTCCTCCTCCTCATCGGTCGCCTCGCCGACCGGGCCGGGCCGGGTGGGGACGGCGAGGAGTCGGATGCCGAGGCCGACGACGCTGACAATCGCGAGCGAGGCGACGACCGTGACGACGAGGACGAGGAGGAATGCGGACCAGTCGATCACGATGCCTCGCCTCGTTCCTGCTGCTTCGCGCTGGCCGGCTGCTTGGTCTTGGTGTGGGGCTTCGCCGGTTTGGCCTTCTTCGCTTTCGCTTTCGCTTTCGCTTTCGACTTGGCCTTCGCTTTGGCCTTCGCCGCCTTCGCCTGCTCAGCCCGCTTCGCCTTTGCCGCCGCGCGCTTGGCCTTCGCGGCGGCGCGTCGGGCCGCGGCGGCCTCGCGACGACGCTGCACCGGGAGCGAGACGGCCTCGGCGGCCTCGGCGACGTCACTCATGACGTTGCCGGCGTCGATCCGGTTCCGGCGCGCGATGATGAACATGATCGCGAGGGCGAGTAGCCCGACCGCGGTGCCGATGATGACACCGGACTCCCCGAGCAGGACGAGTGCGGCGAAGGCCGCGCCGATCGCGGCCGAGGCTGGCAGCGTGAGGAGCCAGCCGGTGGCGATGCGCCCGGCCGTCCCCCACTTCACTCTCGAACCGCGGCGGCCGAGGCCGGAGCCGATGACCGAGCCGCTCGCGACCTGGGTCGTGGACAGCGCGAAGCCGAGATGGGAGGAGGCGAGGATCGTCACGGCGGTCGAGGTCTCTGCGGCGAATCCCTGCGCGGGCTTCACGTCGGTGATGCCCGTGCCGAGCGTCTTGATGATCCGCCAGCCACCGCTATACGTCCCGATCGCGATCGCCAGGGCGCAGGTCGCGATCACCCAGAACGGGACACCGTCATCGCGCGAGATCGCGCCCGCGGAGATGAGCACGAGCGTGATGATGCCCATCGTCTTCTGGGCGTCATTCGTGCCGTGCGACAGTGCGACGAGGGAGGAGGAGAAGATCTGCGCGATCTTGAAGCGGCCGCGGCCATTCGGATTGCCGTCGCGGCGCCGGGTGATCCGATAGACGAGCCGCGTCGCGAGGAATGCGGTGCCCCCGGCAATGATCGGGGCGAGGACAGCCGGGAGCAGGACCTTGTCGAGGAGCCCCTCCCAGCTGATCGCGCCGAGCCCGGCCCCGACGAGCGCGGAGCCGATGAGTCCGCCGAAGAGGGCATGGGACGAGGAGGACGGCAGCCCGAAGAGCCACGTCGTGACGTTCCACAGGATGGCGGCGAGCACGGCGGCGAAGATGAACTCGGGTGTGATCGCGACGCCCCCGCCGGCCGGGTCCTCGTTGATGAGCCCCTTGGAGACGGTGAGCGCGACGTGGGTGGAGAGGAAGGCGCCGACGAGGTTGAGCACCGCGGCGAGCGCGACGGCCGTGCGCGGTTTGAGCGCGCGCGTCGCGATCGGGGTCGCCATCGCGTTCGCGGTGTCGTGGAAGCCGTTCGTGAAGTCAAAGAGCAACGCGAGGACGATCACGAGGATGACGACCCACTCCACCGGTCCAGGGTAGTCCCTTGCTCACCCCCCGTTCACCCGGTTCCGAGGCGGTCCGGGTGCCGCGGAGTTCAGCGCAGGCGCTGCAGCAGGATCGCGGTCTCGAGCGCCGCGCGCGCGGCCTCCGCGCCCTTGTCCTCCCGGGAGCCGGGAAGCCCGGCTCGGTCGAGTCCCTGCTGTTCGTCGTCGAGCGTCAGGACGCCGAAGCCGACCGGCTTGCCGTGGTCGATGGCGACCCGGGTCAGGCCGTCGGTTGCCGCATTCGAGACGAACTCGAAGTGCGGGGTGCCACCGCGCACGATGACGCCGAGCGCGACCGCCGCGTCGGCGCCGGCGGTGAGCACCGCATTCGTCACGACTGGCAGCTCGAATGCGCCGGGCACGTGCACGACCTCGACGTCGGCGCCGCTCGCGTCGAGCACGCGGCGGGCCCCGGCGAGGAGCCCGTCGGCGATCGCCTCGTGCCAGCGGCCGGCGACGATCGCGATCCGCAGCCCGCGCCCGTCGAGTGCGGCGGCCTCCGGCCGCCCCGCCCCGCTCACTCGGCCACCTCGGCGAGGACGACGTCGTCGGGCAGCAGGTGCCCCATCCGGTCGCGTTTCGCGCTGAGGTAGCCGCGGTTGCTGTCGTGGACCCCGACGAGCTGCGGCACCTGCTCGACGACCTCGATGCCGTGGGCCTCGAGCTGGTGGACCTTGTCCGGGTTGTTCGTGATGAGGCGGACGCGCTGGGCGCCGAGGTCCTCGAGGATGCGCGCGGCCCCCTCGTAGGAGCGGCGGTCGACCGGCAGCCCGAGCGCGGTGTTGGCATCCACGGTGTCGAAGCCGTCCTCCTGCAGCCGGTAGGCGCGCAGCTTGTCGACGAGGCCGATGCCACGGCCCTCGTGGCCGCGCAGGTAGACGACAATGCCGCCCTCCTTGGCGATCGTGTCGAGCGCGGCATCGAGCTGCGGGCCGCACTCGCACTTCATCGAGCCGAAGGCCTCACCGGTCAGGCACTCCGAGTGGAGCCGGACCAGGGGCGTGTCGCCGATGGGGTCGCTGATGAGTGCGAGGTGGTCGTAGCCGGTGCCGGCGTCCCGGTAGGCACGAATGCGCAGCGGCCCGTGCGTCGTCGGCACGGTCGTCTCGGCGCGCAACGACACGGGCGGGGGTCGACGCACGATCTCGCCCGTGGGTCGGCCCTCGAGGTGGGCGATGAGGTCGGCGATGGTGATGACGGGATAGCCCGTCGCCTCGCCGAGCTCGAGGATCTCGGGCAGGCGCATCATCGTGCCGTCGTCGTTGACGAGCTCCCCGATCGCGCCGACGGGTGGGAGCCCGGCGAGCTGCATGAGTTCGACCGCGGCCTCCGTGTGCCCGGCGCGCTCCCGAACGCCGCCGGGGACGGCGCGGAGCGGGAGGATGTGGCCCGGACGGATGAGGTCGGCGGGCACGGAGCCCGGGTTGGCGAGCACGTTGAGCGTGCGGGCCCGGTCGGCGGCGGAGATGCCCGTCGTGATCCCGGAGGCCGCGTCGACGCTCACCGTGTACGAGGTGGCGCGCGGGTCCTGGTTGACGGCGACCATGGGCGGGAGGTCGAGCCGATCGGCGAGCTCGGCCGGCATCGGGGCGCACAGGTAGCCGGAGGTGACGCGCACCATCCAGGCGAGGACCTCGGGGGAGGCGAGCGAGGCGGCGATGATGACGTCGCCCTCGTTCTCCCGGTCGGCATCGTCGACGACGAGCAGCGGGCGTCCCTCGGCGAGCGCCTCGAGGGCGTCGGGGATGTCGGACAGCGGCATTCAGGCCTCCGTGGTGGTGCGGGCGTCGTCGCCCGGCTGGTTCGATTTCGAGGAATGTGGCAGCCCCATCCCGAACTCGGCGAGTCGCGCGATGTGGCGGGCGAGCAGGTCGGTCTCGAGGTTGACGACGTCACCGACGACGAGGTCGCCGAGGGTGGTCGCGACGAGCGTCTCGGGGATGAGGCTCACCTCGAACCAGTCGGGTCCCGCGTCGCTGACGGTGAGGCTGACGCCGTCGACCGTGACGGAGCCCTTCGCGGCGACGAGCGGGGCGAGGTCGGGGGTGAGGGCGAAGCGGATGACCCGCCACTTGGCCCCCGGGCGCACGTCGAGGACCCGCCCGGTGCCGTCGACGTGGCCCTGCACGATGTGGCCGCCGAGCCGCCCGTTCGAGGGCATGGCCCGCTCGATGTTGACGCGCGCGCCGGGGCCGCGGCGACCCATGGCGGTGACGTCGAGCGTCTGGCGCATGATGTCGGCTGTGAAGCCCGTGTCGTCGTGGTCGACGACCGTGAGGCAGACACCGCTGACGGCGATGGAGGCGCCGTGCTCGGCGTCGGTCACGGCGTTCGGGGCCCGGACGGTGACGCGCGCGCCGTCGCCGGATGGTTCGACCGCGACGATCTCGCCGATCTCTTCGATGAGTCCCGTAAACATCTCAGTCACGTCCCCGTTTCAGGTGTGTCGGGCGGTTTGCAGGTGGAGCAGCCACCTCGTGCCTCCATTCGCCCGAATCTGAGCCCGCAGGCCTGAAAACGGGGCGTGCCGTGAGGGCGAGGTCGGGGCCGAGTCGGCGGACGTCGAGCAGCTCGAGCCGGATCGCGTCGCTGATGCCACCCAGCCCGAGGTCGCCGATCGCGACGCCGGGGCCGCCGAGGAGCGCCGGTGCGAGGTAGACACGAAGCTCGTCGGCGAGACCCTCGCGCAGCATCGCGCTCGTCAGGGTGGGGCCCGCCTCGACGAGGACCCGGAGCTCACCGCGCTGGTACGTGTCGCTGAGCACCTCGGCGAGGGGCCGGTCGCCCGCTTCGACGAGCCCGGCGGGGTGGGCGCGGAGCCGGGCGGTCGCGGGGACCAAGCGGTGGCCGACGACGATGGGGACGGGCTGGTGCGGGAGCAGCGCGCCGTCGGCCGCGCGGGCGGTGAGCGAGGGGTCGTCGGCGAGCACCGTGCCGGTCCCAGTGAGGATCGCGTCGGAGGTGCCGCGCAGCAGGTGGCCGTCGCCGCGCGCGTCCGGCCCGGTGATCCACTGGCTCGTCCCGTCGGCGGCGGCGGCACGACCGTCGAGCGTGCTCGCCCACTTCACGGTCGTCCACGAGCGGGCCCGGCGCTGTGCGACGAGCCACCACTCAAGGAACCGGGCGACCTCATCGGCGAGGACACCGCCGATGACGTCGACGCCGGCGTCGCGGAGCCGGCTCGCGCCGCCACCCGAGTCGGCGCCGGGATCATCGACCGCGTAGACGACGCGCTGCACTCCGGCCTCGATGAGGGCGAGCGCGCAGGGGCCGGTGCGGCCGGTGTGGTTGCAGGGCTCGAGGGTGACGATCGCGGTGTGTGGGCGGCGGGTGCCGAGCTGCGAGATCGCGTCGACCTCAGCGTGCGGGGTGCCCGCGCCGCGGTGCCAGCCCTCGGCCATGACATTGCCGGCGTCGTCGAGGAGCAGGCAGCCGACCTGCGGGTTGCCGCCGGTGAGCGGGCCGTTCGCGGCCAGCGCGAGCGCGTGCGACATGGCGAGCTCGTAGCGGGTGCGCACGGCGGGGAGCGCGTCGGGCGACCAAGCGGCGTGCGATGGCGTCACTGCGTCGCGCAGCTCGTCGTTCATTGCTCGCCTCCCATGCTGCCTCCCATCCGGACTTGATGTGCATCGCGTCCGACCTTGCGGGACGCGATGCCACCATCACCGTCGGTGCCGGAATTCCACCGGCTCGGGCCTGCGTCTGCAGGCGTCGCGGACTGTGACCGCCGGTTCGGATTCTCACCGACCCTGGAGCATGTGCCCGACGAGTGTATCGCTCCCGGCCTCCCGCCTATTCCCACCTCTCCCTGGTGGTTGCCCACTTCTGCTGGTGGTCGCGCGCGACCAACCGCAGAAGTGGGCAACCACCGGGTGTGGCCGGGGCCGGGGCCGGGAGAGGAGGGGGCCAGGCAGGCGCGGCGGCTCAGCGGCGCTTCGGGAGGAAGCCGATGCGGTCGTAGACCTTAGCGAGGGTCGCCTCGGCCACCTCGGCGGCCCGGTCCGCGTTCGCCGCCAGGATGCGGTCGAGCTCGGCGGGGTCGGCGAGCAACTCGAGCGCGGTCGCGCGAATGGGCCCGAAGGTCTCCGCGACGACCTCGGCGAGCCCGGACTTGAAGTCGCCGTAGCCGCGGCCCGCGTACTCCTGCTCGATCGAGCCGATGCCGCGCCCGGTCAGCGCCGAGTAGATCGTCAGCAGGTTCGACACGCCGGGCTTCGACGCCGGGTCGTACCGCACCGAGCCCTCGGAGTCGGTCGTCGCCGACTTGATCTTCTTCGCGCTGACGGCCGGGTCATCGAGCAGCCAGACGACCCCCTTCTCGCTCGACGCCGACTTCGACATCTTCGAGGTCGGCTCCTGCAGGTCGTAGATCCGGGCCGAGTCGGCGGGAATCATCGGCTCCGGGATGACGAAGGTCTCGCCGAAACGCGAGTTGAAGCGCGTGCCGAGGTCCCGGGTCAACTCGACGTGCTGCTTCTGGTCGTCGCCGACGGGCACGACCTCGGCGTCGTAGAGGAGGATGTCGGCGGCCATGAGGATCGGGTAGGTGAAGAGCCCGACGCTCGCCTTGTCAGCGCCCTGCCGCGCGGCCTTGTCCTTGAACTGCGTCATCCGGCTGGCCTCGCCGAAGCCCGTCATCGTGCCCAGCACCCAGGCGAGCTCGGCGTGCGCAGACACCTGCGACTGCACGAAGAGGACTGCTTTCGCCGGGTCGATGCCGGCCGCGATGTACTGCGCCGCGGTGCGGCGGGTGGCCTCGCGCAGCTGCGCCGGGTCCTGCTCGACGGTGATCGCGTGGAGGTCGACGACGCAGTACACCGCGTCGTACGTCTCCTGCAGCTCGCGCCACTGGAGAAGCGCCCCAATGTAGTTGCCGATCTGGAGCGAGTCGGCGGAGGGCTGCATTCCGGAGAACAGGCGGGGCTTCGTCACCCACCCATTCTTCCAGGTGTCTCGGTCGGGGGAGGAATGCGGCGGTCGCTCGACAGCTCAGATGGCGTAGTCGACGATGACGGGGGCGTGGTCGGACCACCTGGCGTCATACGAGGGGTAGCGGTCGACCCGGTAGTCGACGACGCGCTCCGCGAGCTGCGGCGTCGCGACGTGGTAGTCGATGCGCCAGCCGGTGTCGTTGTCGAAGGCCTGACCGCGATTCGACCACCAGGTGTAGGGGCCCTCGACCTCGCCCGCCCAGCGGCGGCCGACATCGACCCAGCCGAGTCCCGGGGCGACCGAGCCGTCGGGCCCTTCGGTCGGCTCGCCCGCCGTGCCGAAGAATCGGGCGAAGTATGCGCGCTCCTCAGGCAGGAAGCCCGACTTCTTGCGGTTGCCCCGCCAGTTCTTGATGTCGAGCTCGGTCGCGCCGACATTGAGGTCGCCGAGGACGAGCGCGTACTGACTGTGCGCGGCGAGCTCGGGGAGCCGGGCCGTCATCGCGTCAAGGAACTTGTATTTCTCCACCTGCTTCGGGGTGTCCGCCTCGCCCGAGTGCACATAGGTCGACACGATCGTGATGCGCGCGTCGCCGACCGTGAAGTCGGCCTCGAGCCAGCGCCCCGCGGTGTCGAAGTCGGCGTCGCCGCTCAGCGCGACACGGTGGATCTCGGGCTCCCTGGGCCCGTTGTCGTCGCGGCTGGCGAGCGCGACCCCCGCGCGTCCTTTCGCGGTCGCGGCATCGTGGAGGATGTGCCAGCCGTCACCGAGGAGCCCGACGACGTCCTGGGTCTCCGCCCGGACCTCCTGGATGGCGAGGATGTCGATGTCGCTGGCGGCGAGCCAGTCCGCCATGCCTTTGCGATAGGCAGCGCGGATGCCGTTGACGTTGATCGTCGCGATGCGCAGTGGTTTCGTCACGGGCTCGAGCCTAGTTCGCTCCTCCGGCCTCGCCCTCGTGGCAGCCCACCGGCTTCGGCCGTCCACGCGGCCGCGATGAGGATGACCTGATTCACCAGGTTGAACCAGATGAGCAGCCCGATGATCGCCGCGAAGGAGGCGAGCAGCGGGTTGGAGGTCGCGCCGCCGAGGAGGAGCCCGCCGAGCAGCTTGAGCAGCCCGAGTGCGAGCGCACCGAGGCCGCTGCCTTCCAGCAGGGCGCGGCGACTCGTGCGCACCCCGGCGCCGAACCGCAGGAAGCACGAGAGCACGATCCAGTCGACGGCGAGGACGACGACGGCGCTGGCCCCGCGCGTCATGAGCGGGGCGATCCCGGCCGTCTCGTCGATGCCGATCCAGGCATAGACCGTCCCGAGGAATGCGGTGCTCGCGAGCGACAGTGCCGCGGAGACGAGCACCGCGATGCCGAAGATGAGGGTGAGGCCCGCGTCGCGAAGCTTGAGGAGGAGGAATGGGCCGGCCACGCGCGGGAGCCCGGAGATCGACCGCACCGCCGCGCGTGCCGCGCCCAGCCAGCCGATCGCCGTCCAGATGAGGCCGACCGCGGCGATCGCGCCGGTCCAGCCGAGCGCGCCGATCGACAGCAACTGGTCGAGCTTGATCGCGCCGCCGTCACCGGTGTCGAGGAGGCCGGGGACCGTCGTCGTGAGCCCCTCGATGAGCGCGTCTCGCAGCGGTGACGGCTGCCGGAACCAGAACCCCGCGATGGCGAAGGCGACCCAGAGTGCCGCAAATGTCGCGAAGACCGCCTGCCAGGACAGCCCTTGGGCGAGGATCGGGCCGTTCGCGTCGCTGTAGCGGCGCAGGACCCGCGCGGGCCGGGTCCGCTGGACCCACTCGACGATGGCCGTGAGGCGTGTTCGCCGAGCTTCCACCGAGGGAGCGCGGTTCAGGGGCGACCCCGCATGATCGCCTGCTTCACCTCGGCGATCGCCTGCGTGATCTGGATGCCACGGGGGCAGGCCTCAGTGCAGTTGAAGGTCGTGCGGCAGCGCCACACGCCCTCCTTGTCGTTGAGGATGTCGAGGCGGACCTGTGCGGCGTCATCGCGGTCATCGAAGATGAAGCGGTGCGCGTTGACGATCGCCGCCGGGCCGAAGTACTGGCCGTCCGTCCAGAAGACGGGGCAGGACGAGGTGCACGCCGCGCACAGGATGCACTTCGTCGTGTCGTCGTAGACCGCACGCGCCGCGATCGACTGGTGTCGCTCCTTGCCGTCTTTCGGCGTCGAGTTCGCGATGAGGAAGGGCTGGATCTCTCGGAACGACGCGAAGAACGGCTCCATGTCGACGACGAGGTCCTTCTCGAGCGGCAGGCCCTTGAGCGCCTCGATGTAGACGGGCTTCGTCAGGTCGAGGTCCTTCATGAGCGTCTTGCAGGCGAGTCGGTTGCGGCCGTTGATGCGCATCGCGTCGGAGCCGCAGATGCCGTGTGCGCAGGAGCGGCGGAAGGTGAGCGAGCCGTCGACGTCCCACTTGATCTTGTGGAGTGCGTCGAGCACGCGGTCGGTCGAGTAGACCTCGACGTCGTAGTCGACCCAGCGCGGCTCCTCGTCGACCTCGGGGTCGAAGCGCCGGATGATGATCGTCGCCGTGTATTGCTGGACCGTACCGAATTCTGCGGCCTGGATGTCGTGACCGCCGACCTCCTCGCGGGCTCCAGTCGCCGGCAGTGCGGTGGCCATCAGTACTTCCTCTCCATCGGCTGGTAGTTCGTGATGACCACGGGCTTCCAATCGAGCTTGATGTGGTCTTCCGGGTCGGCGGACTTCGGGTCGCCGACGAGGTACGCCATGGTGTGCCGCAAGTACTTCGCGTCGTCGCGGTCCGGGTAGTCGTCGCGCATGTGCCCGCCGCGAGACTCCTTCCGGTTGAGCGCGCTGTATACGACGACCTCGGCGAGGTCGAGCAGGAAGCCGAGCTCGATCGCCTCGAGCAGGTCGGTGTTGAAGCGGCGACCGCGGTCATGAATGCCGATGTTGCGATAGCGCTCGCGGAGCGAGTGGATGACGCTGAGCACGTGCCGCAGCGACGCGTCGGTGCGGAAGACCTGCGCGCCGCGGTCCATCTCGTCCTGCAGTTCCTTGCGGAGCACGGCGACCCGCTCGGTGCCGGTCGAGTCGCGCAGGCGCTGCACGAGCTCGCGGATCTCGGCGGCCGGATCGGCCGGCAGCGGGGCGTGCTCGACGGTCGCGGCATACTCGACCGCGTTGTTGCCTGCGCGCTTGCCGAAGACGTTGATGTCGAGGAGCGAGTTCGTGCCGAGGCGGTTCGAGCCGTGGACGGAGACGCAGGCGCATTCGCCGGCGGCGTAGAGCCCCGGGACGACGTCGGTGTTGTTCCGGAGCACCTCGGCGTTGACGGTCGTCGGGATGCCGCCCATCGCGTAGTGCGCGGTCGGCATGACCGGGACCGGCTCGACGACGGGGTCGACGCCGAGGTAGGTCCGGGCGAACTCGGTGATGTCCGGCAGCTTCGACTCGAGCACCTCGGCGCCGAGGTGGGTGCAGTCCAGCAGCACGTAGTCCTTGTGCGGTCCGGCGCCGCGGCCCTCCGCGACCTCCTGGACCATGCAGCGCGAGACGATGTCGCGCGGCGCGAGGTCCTTGATCGTCGGTGCGTAGCGCTCCATGAAGCGCTCACCCGAGGCGTTGCGCAAGATCGCGCCCTCACCGCGGGCACCCTCGGTCAGGAGGATGCCGAGTCCGGCGAGTCCAGTGGGGTGGAACTGGAAGAACTCCATGTCCTCGAGCGGCAGGCCCTTGCGCCACACGATGCCGACCCCGTCGCCGGTCAGCGTGTGCGCATTCGAGGTCGTCTTGAACATCTTGCCGAAGCCGCCGGTTGCGAAGATGACCGACTTGCCCTGGAAGACGTGGAGCTCACCGGTCGCGAGCTCGTAGGCGACGATGCCGCTGGCCCGGCCATCGTCCGAGAGGAGGAGGTCGAGGGCATAGAACTCGTTGTAGAACTCGATGCCGAGCTTGACGCAGTTCTGGTACAGGGTCTGCAGGATCATGTGCCCCGTGCGGTCCGCCGCGTAGCAGGCGCGGCGCACCGGCGCCTTGCCGTGGTCGCGGATGTGCCCGCCGAAGCGACGCTGGTCGATCTTGCCCTCGGGCGTGCGGTTGAAGGCGAGCCCCATGTTCTCAAGGTCA
>Ga0182742_1000537_pt1 | contig 58830 bp, 60 predicted proteins | sample eDN5th37CBELigMG_FD_128880 | JGI IMG/M metagenome (GOLD analysis project Ga0182742, IMG submission 128880) | Enriched Miracle-Growth compost microbial communities from Emeryville, California, USA - eDNA 5th pass 37_C BE-Lig MG (version 2)... ...
AAAATGGTGGTCGAGCTGATTGCGCCGATCGCGATGGAAGAAGGCCTGCGCTTCGCCATCCGTGAAGGTGGCAAGACGGTCGGCGCCGGCGTCGTCGCCAAGATCATCAAGTAATCGATTCAACGGGCGCCGGCGGACCAACCCGCCGGCGTTTAAGAGACAAATCATGGCTACGAACCAGAACATCCGCATCCGCCTGAAAGCGTTCGATCACCGCCTGATCGACAACTCGGCGCGTGAAATCGTCGAGACCGCCAAGCGCACGGGCGCCACGGTGCGTGGCCCGGTGCCGCTGCCGACGAAGATGGAGCGCTTCACCCTGCTGGTCTCCCCGCACGGTGACAAGGACGCGCGCGATCAGTACGAGATCCGCACGCACAAGCGCCTGATGGACATCCTGAACCCGACGGACAAGACCGTCGACGCGCTGATGAAGCTGGAATTGCCGGCCGGCGTGGACGTTCAGATCAAGCTCAACTGATAGCTCGGGTTGCCGGCTGGTCCGGCAACCTTCGCGAACAGGTCCGCATGGGTTGCCGGCTCCGCCGGCAGACCGGACCAAAGGAAGCGCCGGATTTGCCGGCAAAAGGGACGAAAGCTGACGTAAGTTAGCAAGGCGCTTGCAAAGTCGGTTTAGCTGACTATAATTCGCGCCTCTTTCGCGCCGAGGTCTGGCCCTGACGGGGTACCGCTCGAGCGGCATGATCGGGATCCTCCCGGTCGTTCCTCTCGAATTCCTGTCGCCGATTTCACTGCATAGACAAAGTTTTACCGTTCGCGGCCAATCGTAGTCGCGGGCGTGGATCAGCGCGGTGTCGCACTGTACCGGTCATGAGCCGGGACGGGCGGTGTCGCCGTAATTAACGAGGAATCACGATGAGCGCTGCCAAGACCCCAGGTCTGGTCGGTCGTAAGGCGGGTATGACGCGCGTCTTCACTGAAGCGGGCGAGACCGTGCCAGTGACCGTCATCGAAGCCGTGCCGAACCGCGTTACGCAGGTTCGTACGCTCGAGGCCGATGGCTATCGCGCCGTGCAGGTCGCCGTGGGCGATCGCAAGGCCTCCCATACCAACAAGGCCCTTACCGGCCACTACGCCAAAGTCAAAGTCGCTCCCGGCAAGCAGCTGGTCGAGTTTCGTTTGAACGGCGAAGACATGAAGGACGTGACCGCCGGCTTCGAGCTGAAGGTCGACGCGTTCGAAGTGGGCCAGGTGGTCGATGTCACCGGCACCACGATCGGTAAAGGCTTCGCCGGCACCATGAAGCGCCACAACTTCGGCGGTCTGCCGGCCACGCACGGTGTGTCCGTGTCGCACCGCTCGCCGGGCTCCATCGGTCAGCGTCAGACTCCGGGTCGCGTGTTCAAGGGCAAGCGCATGTCGGGTCACATGGGCCAGGTCCGTCGCACCATCGAGAATCTCAGCGTCGTGCGCATCGACGCCGAGCGTAACTTGATCCTGATCCGCGGCGCCGTTCCGGGCGCACCGGGCAGCCAGGTGATCGTGCGTCCGTCGGTGAAGGCTGCTGCGCAGCTGCGCCGCAAGCGCGTTGCCCCGGCGAAGAAGTAAGAGTAGTCGCCCATGAACCTCAAACTCATTAGCAAAGGCGCGCAGGCTCAGGACGTCCAGGTCTCCGACGCGACGTTCGCCCGCGAGTACAACGAATCCCTGGTGCACCAGATCATCGTCGCTTACATGGCGGCGGGTCGTGCGGGCACCAAAGCACAGAAGACCAAGGCCGAAGTGCGCGGCGGCGGCATCAAGCCGTGGCGCCAGAAGGGCACCGGTCAGGCGCGTGCCGGCTCCATCCGCAGCCCGATCTGGGTTGGCGGTGGCCGTGCGTTCGCCGCGCGTCCGCGTGACTTCTCGCAGAAAGTGAACCGCAAGATGTATCGCGCGGCGCTGCAGGCGATGTTGTCGCAGCTGGCCCGTACCGATCGCCTGCAGGTGGTCAACGGCATCGAGCTCGAAGCCCCGAAGACCAAGCTGCTGGTGCAGAAGCTCAAAGATCTGAACCAGGGCGACAACGTGCTGGTGCTGGTCGAGGCCTTCGACGAGAAGTTGGAGCTGGCCTCGCGCAACCTGCCGTATGTCGACGTGTTGGAGGTGAGCGCGCTCGATCCGCTGAGCCTCGCTCGTCATGACCAAGTGCTCGCGACGGTCGGTGCCGTTCGCCTGCTCGAAGAGAGGCTCGCATGAGTCAGGAAAAGCTGATGAACGTGCTGCTCGGACCGCATGTGTCCGAGAAGAGCGCGCGTATCGCCGAGACGGCGAATCAATTCGTGTTCCGCGTGCGTCGCGATGCGACCAGCACCGACATCAAGGCCGCCGTCGAACTCATGTTCGAAGTCAAAGTGGCGGACGTGAATGTCGTGAACGTCGGCGGCAAGCAGAAGCGCTTCGGCCAGCGGCTCGGTCGCCGGCAGGACTACAAGAAGGCTTATGTGCGCCTGGCCCCGGGTCAGAGCATCGACCTGACCGGTACCGAGGCCTAACGGCCCGACCGGCAGCATCAGGAAATCAGTCATGGCATTGATCAAGTCCAAACCGACCTCGCCGGGCCGCCGCTTCCAGGTGAAGATCTCGCGCGATCACCTGCACAAGGGTGGCCCCGAGACTTCGCTGGTCCAGCACAAGAACTCGACCGGCGCGCGCAACCACTTCGGCCGCCAGACCGTGCGTCACCAGGGCGGCGGTCACAAGCAGAAGTACCGCGTCATCGACTTCCTGCGCGACAAAGACGGCATCGCCGGCAAAGTCGAGCGTCTCGAATACGATCCGAACCGCACCGCGCATCTGGCGCTCGTGCTGTACAAGGACGGCGAGCGCCGTTACATCATCGCGCCGAAGGACGTGGCTCCTGGCGACGCTGTGATGTCGGGCGCAGAGGCGCCGATCAAGGCTGGCAACGCGCTGCAGCTGCGCCACATTCCGATCGGCACCACGATTCACTGCATCGAGCTGAAGCCCGGCAAGGGCGCGCAGCTGGCGCGCAGCGCCGGCGGCTCTGCACAGCTCGCCGCTCGCGAAGGCATGTACGCGACGATCCGCCTGCGCTCCTCCGAGATGCGCAAGGTGCACGTCGACTGCCGCGCGACCGTTGGTGAGGTTTCTAACGGCGAACACAACCTGCGCAAGTACGGCAAGGCCGGTGCGATCCGTTGGCGCGGCGTCCGCCCGACGGTGCGCGGTGTGGTCATGAACCCGGTCGATCACCCGCACGGTGGTGGTGAAGGCAAGTCCGGCCAGGGTAATCCGCATCCGGTGAGCCCGTGGGGCTGGAACACCAAGGGCAAGAAGACGCGTCGTAACAAGCGCACGGCGGGCATGATCATCCGCCGCCGTAACTGAGCTTAAGAGGATTGCAACGTGCCTCGTTCCGTAAAGAAAGGTCCGTTCGTCGACCTGCACCTCGCCAAGAAGGTGCGCGTCGCCGCCGAGAAGAACGATCGTCGTCCGATCAAGACCTGGTCGCGCCGTTCGATGATCCTGCCGGATTTTGTCGGCCTGACGATCGCCGTGCATAACGGCCGCCAGCACATTCCCGTGCTCGTGTCCGAGAACATGGTCGGTCACAAGCTGGGTGAGTTCGCGCCGACCCGGACCTTCAAGGGTCACTCGGGCGACAAGAAGACGGAGAAGTAACAGCATGCAAGTCGCTGCCAAGCTGAAATACGCACGTATTTCTCCGCAAAAGTGCCGCTTGATCGCCGATATGGTGCGCGGCAAGCCCGTGGGCCTCGCGTTGAACACGCTGAAGTTCACGCCGAAGAAGGGCGCGCGTCTGGTCCTGAAGGTGCTCGAGTCCGCCGTTGCCAACGCGGAGAACAACCTGAGCGCGGACGTGGACGAGCTGAAGGTGCAAACCGTTACTGTCGACACCGCCCCCGTGCTGAAGCGTTTCCACGCGCGCGCCAAGGGCCGCGGCAATCGGATTTGGAAGCGCAACAGTCACATCATCGTGACGGTCGGCGACGGTAAGAGCGAGTAAGAGCCATGGGTCAAAAAGTCAATCCGGTCGGCATCCGCCTCGGTATCACCCGTGAGTGGACCTCGAAGTGGTATGCATCGAGCAAGAACTTCCCGGCGCACGTGTACACCGACTTCCAGGTGCGCGAGCTGCTGAAGAAGAAGCTGTCCGAAGCTTCGGTGAGCCGCATCCAGATCGAGCGCGCCGCGCGCAAAGTGAACATCACCATTCACACCGCGCGTCCCGGCATCGTGATCGGTAAGAAGGGCGAGGACATCGAGAAGCTGCGTGGCCAGGTCTCGAAGATGATGAAGATGCCGACGGCCGACGTGCGCATCAACATCGCCGAGATCCGCAAGCCCGAGCTCGATGCAATGCTGGTTGCCGAAGGCATCGCACAGCAGCTCGAGCGTCGCGTGATGTTCCGTCGCGCCATGAAGCGCGCCGTGACCAACACCATGCGCATCGGCGCTCTGGGTATCAAGGTTCGCGTCGCGGGCCGCTTGAACGGCGCCGAAATCGCGCGCACCGAGCAGTACCGCGAAGGCCGCATTCCGCTGCACACGCTGCGCGCGGACATCGATTACGGCCTGGCTGAAGCCCGCACCAACTACGGCGTCATCGGCGTCAAGGTGTGGATCTTCAAGGGCGAAGTTTTCAACACGCAGGAACAGCCGGCTGAAGCGGCTGACGGTCAGGCGGCCGGCGCGGAAGCGACTGCCTGAGGTAATCCAACATGATGCAACCCAAACGCACCAAGTACCGCAAGGCGTTCAAGGGCCGTAACGCCGGCCTCGCGCAGAGCGGCAACTACGTCGCCTTCGGCGAGTTCGGCCTGAAGGCCACCAGCCGTGCGCACATGACCGCTCGTGAGCTGGAAGCTGCGCGTCGTGCCATGACCCGTTACGTGAAGCGTGGCGGTCAGGTGTGGATCCGCGTGTTTCCGGATCTGCCGATCACCAAGAAGCCGCTGGAAGTCCGAATGGGCTCCGGTAAGGGTAACGTCGAGTACTACGTTGCTCGCATCAAGCCCGGCAAGGTGCTGTTCGAGATGGAAGGCGTGACCGAAGCCGTGGCTCGCGAGGCGTTCCGCCTGGCGGCGTCCAAGCTGTCGGTGGACACGCAGTTCGTGACCCGCCACGTGTCCGCAGGTTGAGAGTCGAGACATGAGCACCGCTAAAGAATTGCGCGCCAAGTCGCCCGCTGATCTGCAGAAAGAACTGCTGGAGCTGCGTCGCGAACAGTTCAATCTCCGCATGGCCCGCGCCACCGGCCAGGCCGCGAAGCCGCACGAGTTCACTCGCGTGCGTCGTGACATCGCGCGCTTGAAGACCGTGGCTGCTGAACAGCGCCGTGCGGCCGCGAAAGGTAGTAATTAATCATGAGCACCGAGAAGACTGACAAGAAGGCTGCACGTCAGCTGACCGGCAAGGTCGTCAGCAACAAGATGCAGAAGTCCATCACGGTCGCTGTCGAGCGCTACGTGCCGCACCCCGTGTACGGCAAGTATCAGCGTCGCACGACCCAGTATCTCGCTCATGACGAGAACGATGAATGCCGTGAAGGCGACACCGTGGCCATCGAAGAGTGCCGTCCGCTGTCGCGTCACAAGTCCTGGCGTCTGGTGAAGATCGTCCAGCGCGCCGTGCAGGTCGAGACTGTGGAGGCCGCGTCATGATCCAGATGCGCACGTTGTTGAATGCCGCCGATAACAGCGGCGCCCGCAGCCTGATGTGCATCAAGGTGCTCGGTGGCTCGAAGCGTCGTTACGCGACGGTCGGCGATGTCATCAAGGTCAGCATCCGTGATGCCATTCCGCGCGGCAAAGTGAAGAAGGGCGAGGTCTATGACGCCGTGGTCGTGCGCACCCGATTCGGTGTGCGTCGTGCCGACGGCTCGCTGATCCGCTTCGACGGCAACGCCGCTGTGTTGCTGACCAACAAGCTGGAGCCGGTGGGCACCCGTATCTTCGGACCCGTGACTCGTGAGCTGCGCACCGCGCAGTTCATGAAGATCATTTCGCTGGCTCCCGAAGTTCTTTGAGAGTTGGGTCATGAACAAGATTCGTAAGGGTGACGAAGTCGTCGTGACCACGGGCCGCGATAAGGGCCGCCGTGGCACGGTGACCAAAGTTCTCGAAGGCCGCGTGGTCGTCGAGGGCATCAACATGGTCAAGCGGCACACCAAGCCGAACCCCCAGCGCAACGTGCAGGGCGGCATCATCGAGAAAGAAACCTCGATCGATGTGTCCAACGTCGCGTTGTGGAATCCCGTGACGAAGAAGGGCGATCGCGTGGGCTTCCGCACGCTCGCCGACGGCAAGAAAGTGCGCTTCTTCAAGTCCAACAAGGAAACCGTCGACGCTTAATGGCGTCGGAGCGGGTCCACAGGTAAACGAAGATGGCAAAGGCAAGACTCGAACAGTATTACCGCGACACTATCGTGTCCCAGCTCAAAGAGACGCTGGGCCTCGCGAACGTCATGGAAGTGCCGAAGATCACCAAGATCACGGTCAACATGGGCGTCGGCGAAGCGGTCGCGGACAAGAAGATCATGGACAACGCGGTCGGCGATCTCACCAAGATCACCGGTCAGAAGCCGCTGGTCACTCGCGCACGCAAGTCGGTTGCGACCTTCAAGGTCCGCGATGGGCTTGCGATCGGCGCCAAGGTGACGCTGCGCGGCTCGCGTATGTATGAGTTCCTCGATCGTCTGGTGAGCATCGCGATGCCTCGTATCCGCGACTTCCGCGGCGTGAGTGCACGCTCCTTCGACGGCCAGGGCAATTACAACTTTGGCGTCAAGGAACAGATCATCTTCCCGGAAATCGCATACGACCAGATCGATGCGATCCGCGGCATGGACATCACGATCACCACGACCGCCAAGGACGACAAGTCCGGCCGCGCGTTGCTGGAAGCGTTCAATTTTCCGTTCCGCAAGTAACGGCGGGAGTTAGGTTATGGCCAAGACATCGATGGTCAATCGCGAAGACAAGCGTGCGAAGCTCGTGAAGCGCTACGCCGCCAAGCGCGCGAAACTGAAAGAGATCATTCGGAAGCCCACTTCCACGCCGGCGGAACGCGAAGCTGCTGTCGCTCAGTTGCAGGCACTGCCGCGCGACTCGAGCAAGAGCCGCCTGCGTAATCGCTGCGCAATCACTGGCCGTCCGCGCGGTTTCTACCGCAAGTTCGGATTGGGCCGCACGAAGCTGCGTGAAGCGACCATGCGCGGCGAAATTCCGGGCCTCGGCAAGGCCAGCTGGTAATCCCAGCTGGTACCTCTGGAGCACGAACAAAATGAGCATGACGGATCCGATCGCCGACTTCCTGACCCGTATTCGTAACGGGCAGTCTTCTGGCAAAACCGAAATCAACGCCCCCACCTCCAAGGTGAAGCTGGCGATTGCCAAGGTGCTGAAGGACGAAGGCTATATCGAAGATTTCACCGCGACCGACGTCGAGGGCAAGCCGACGCTGGCAGTACAGCTGAAGTACTACCAGGGCCGCCCGGTCATCGACCGCCTCGAGCGCGTGAGCCGCCCTGGCCTGCGCGTCTACAAAGGGAAGGACGAGTTGCCTTCCGTTCTGGGCGGGCTGGGCATCGCCATCGTTTCCACGTCGCAGGGCGTGATGACGGATCGCCAGGCACGTGCCTCCGGGCACGGCGGCGAAGTCATCTGCGTCGTTTCCTAAAGGGACGCACAGCAAATGTCTCGAGTAGCTAAACAGCCGGTCCCCCTGCCGCAGGGCGTGACCGCCACGATCAGCGCCGACAGCATTAGCGTCAAGGGCGCCAAGGGCACGTTGAGCCTCGCGCTCAACAGCAAGCTGGTGAAAGTGGTGCAGGACGCCTCCGAGCTCAAGGTCGAGAAGGCCATCGACGGTCGCGAGGCCGACATGGTCGCCGGCTCCACTCGCTCGCATCTCGCCAACATCGTGCAGGGCGTGAGCAAGGGCTACGAGCGCAAGCTCGAGCTCGTCGGCGTCGGTTACCGCGCCGCTGCGCAGGGCAAGAACCTCAACCTCACGCTGGGTTTCTCGCACCCGGTCGTCTACACGGCGCCCGAGGGCATCACGATCGAAACCCCGACCCAGACCGAAATTCTGGTGAAGGGCTCGGACGTGCAGAAGCTCGGCCAGGTCTGCGCCGACATCCGCGCGTTCCGTCCACCCGAGCCGTACAAGGGCAAGGGCGTGCGCTATGCCGGCGAGAAGATCGAACTGAAGGAAGCCAAGAAGAAGTGATATCGGGCTCAGGCCCCTCCGAAATCGGAGTGGAGCCGCAGAGTACCGGGCATTTCTCAGGAAACTAGTTATGAACAAAAATGCTCAACGACTGCGCCGTGCGATCCGCTCGCGCGCCAAGATCCGCGAACTGAAAGTTCTGCGGCTGTCGGTGCATCGCACGTCACAGCACATCTACGCCCAGATCTTCGACACCGAGTCGAAGGTGCTGGCCGTTGCGTCGACCCTGCAGAAGGACGTGCGCGAAGGTTTGAAGGGCACCGGCAATGCGACCGCCGCTGCCGCGGTCGGCAAGGCAATTGCCGAGCGCGCCAAGGCGAAGGGCATCACCAAGGTGGCCTTCGATCGTTCCGGCTTCAAGTTCCACGGTCGTATCAAGGCGCTGGCCGATGCCGCGCGTGAGAACGGTCTGGAATTCTAAGAGAGACACCACATGGCCAGAGTTGAAAAGAACCAGGCGGGCGACGAGTACATCGAAAAGCTCGTTGCGGTGAATCGCGTCGCCAAAGTCGTGAAGGGCGGCCGCCAGTTCGGCTTCACCGCACTGACCGTGGTCGGCGACGGTCGCGGCAAGGTCGGCTTCGGTTACGGCAAGGCGCGTGAAGTGCCGGTCGCAATCCAGAAGGCGATGCAGGCGGCTCGCAAGAACCTGTCGACGGTGTCGCTGAAGAACGCGACGCTGCACTTCGCGGTGCACGGTCGGCATGGCGCCACGCGCGTGTTCATGCAACCGGCCGCCGACGGTACGGGCTTGATCGCGGGCGGCGGTATGCGCGCCGTGTTCGAGTGTGCCGGTGTCCGCAACGTGCTCGCCAAGAGCTACGGCTCGCGTAATCCGATCAACATCGTGCGCGCCACGATGAATGCGTTGAACAGCGCGCAGTCGCCCGATGACATCGCGGCGAAGCGTGGCAAGAGCGTCGAGGAGATCCTCGGCCAGTAAGCCGAGCGATCCCCTGCGCGAACTTAATAGGAAGTCGTCATGGCAACCAACAAGGGCTACAAAGTCACGCTCGTCAAGAGCGTCTTCGGCCAGCTCAAGGCGCATCGCGCCACCGTGCGCGGCCTGGGCCTGCGCCGTATTCGTGACACCGTGACCGTGGCGGACACGCCGGAGATCCGGGGCATGCTGACGGCCTCGCGTCACCTGCTGAAAATTGAAGAGTTGAAGGGCTAACACATGCGCCTCAATGAAATGTCGCCCGCTCCGGGCAGCAAGAAGCCGCGTCTGCGCGTGGGTCGCGGCGCTTCCGCCGGCCAGGGCAAGACCTGCGGCCGCGGTGTGAAGGGTCAGCGCGCGCGTAAGGGCGGTTACCACAAGGTCGGCTTCGAAGGCGGCCAGATGCCCCTGCAGCGCCGGCTGCCGAAGTTCGGCTTCCGCTCCAAGATTGCGCCGACCGTCGCCGAAGTGCGCCTGTCGGAGCTTGCAAAGGTCAAAGCCGACGTCATTGATCTGGATGCGTTGAAGGCTGCCAATGTGGTTCATGCCACGGCCGAGCGCGCCCGCATCGTGTCCTCGGGCGGCATCAGCCGCGCCGTGACGATCAAGGGCTTGCACCTGACCAAGGGCGCCAAGGCGGCGGTGGAAGCTGCCGGCGGCAAGATCGAAGCGCTCGAGGCTGCCAAGTAAGCAGCCTCCGACGCTCCGAGCGACCTCAACGTATCACTGAACGACAAGGACTCCGTGGCCACAAAACCCGCCACCGCTGCGTCTCTGTCCGCCTTCGGCGAGATGACCCGCTTCGCAGAGCTGCGACAGCGGTTGTTCTTCTTGCTGGGCGCGTTGATCGTGTATCGCACCGGTACGTTCATTCCTGCGCCGGGCATCGATCCGGTGGCGCTCGCGCGCTTCTTCGAGGAGCAGAAGGGCACCATCCTGGACATCTTCAACATGTTCTCCGGCGGTGCGCTGGAGCGGTTGTCGATCTTTGCGCTGGGTGTCATGCCCTACATTTCCGCGTCCATCATCATTCAGATGATGGCGGTGGTCGTGCCGTCGCTGGCGGCGATCAAGAAGGAAGGCGAGTCGGGCCGTCGCAAGCTGACTCAGTACACGCGCTACGGCACGGTGCTGCTGGCAGCGGTGCAAGGCGCTTCTGCGGCGATCGCGTTCCAGAACCAGGGCGTGGTGGTGAATCCCGGTCCGCAGTTCGTGTTCATCGCGACCATGACCCTGATCGCCGGCACCATGTTCCTCATGTGGCTGGGTGAGCAGATCACCGAGCGCGGTCTGGGCAACGGCATTTCGATGATCATTCTGGCCGGCATCGTCGCGGGCTTGCCTGCGGCCATCGGCGGCACGCTGGAACTGGTGCGCACCGGTGAGATCAACCCGGCGCTGGCGCTGGTGCTGTTCGTCATGGTGATCGCGGTGACCGCGTTCGTGGTGTTCGTGGAGCGCGGCCAGCGTCGCATCCAGGTGAATTACGCGAAGCGTCAGCAGGGCCGTCGTCTGTACGCCGGTCAGAGCACGCACCTGCCGTTCAAGCTGAACATGTCGGGCGTGATCCCGCCGATCTTTGCGTCCAGCCTGTTGCTGTTCCCGGCCACGATCGCCAGCTGGGGCGGCACGTCGGGCAGCTTCTCCTGGCTGCAGAACGTGTCGGCGGCGCTGACGCCGGGTCAGCCGGCCCACATGATCCTGTACGGCGGTCTGATCATCTTCTTCTGCTTTTTCTACACCGCGCTGGTGTTCAACTCGCGCGAGACGGCGGACAACCTGAAGAAGTCGGGCGCGTTCATTCCGGGCATCCGTCCGGGTCAGCAGACCGGCGAGTACATCGACAAGGTGCTGACGCGGCTGACGGTGTGGGGCGCGCTGTATGTGACTGTTGTGTGTTTGCTGCCTGAATTCCTAATCTCGCGCTTCAGCGTGCCGTTCTACTTCGGTGGTACCTCGCTGCTGATCATGGTCGTGGTGATCATGGACTTCCAGGCGCAGGTCGCGGCACACCTCATGTCGCACCAGTACGAGGGCCTGATGAAGAAGGCCAACCTGCGCGGCTACAACCGTCCGGGATCAACGAGTTAAGTTCGTGGCGGGACGGCAGGCCGCGGTGGCGGGGACAGATTTGAAATCTGTTCCCATTGAAGATTTGGAGTGAGTCATGAAGGTCCGTGCATCAGTCAAGAAGATCTGCAAGAACTGCAAGGTCGTGCGCCGCCGCCGCGTGGTGTACGTAATTTGCTCCGACGCCCGGCACAAACAGCGCCAGGGCTGATAGACGGCCCAGGGCCAGTCTTTAAAGCATTGAGTTACTAGGTTTTTTAGTTTAAAGTTCCGCGCTTTTCGTCGCGGGGAGTAGTCCGCAGATGGCTCGCATTGCCGGCGTCAACATTCCGATGAACAAGCATGTGTGGGTTGGCCTCACGCATATCTATGGTGTCGGTCGCACTCAGGCCCAGAAGGCCTGTGAAACTGCAGGCGTCAAGCTGAACACGCTGGTGAAGAACCTCACCGACGCGGAAGTGGCTGCGCTGCGCTCTGCGATCAGCAAGCTCACTGTCGAAGGCGACCTGCGCCGCGAAGTGTCCATGAACATCAAGCGCCTGATGGACCTCGGTTGCTATCGCGGCATCCGTCACCGTCGTGGTCTGCCGTTGCGCGGTCAGCGTACGCGCACCAATGCCCGCACCCGTAAGGGTCCGCGCAAGGCGGCAGTGAAGATGAATGTCGCGGCCGGCAAGTAACGGCTGAACCAGAGGATTTATGGCTGAGCAGAAGCAACAGGGCGGCAAGGGCGGCGCTCGCAAAAAGGTCAAGAAGCATGTGACCGATGCGATCGCCCACGTGCACGCGTCGTTCAACAACACCATCGTCACCATCACCGATCGCCAGGGCAACACCCTGTCGTGGGCGACGAGCGGTGGTTGCGGTTTCCGCGGCTCTCGTAAGAGCACGCCGTTCGCCGCGCAGGTTGCCGCCGAGAAGGCTGGCAACGCCGCGCAGGAACACGGCGTGAAGATGGTGGAAGTGCGCGTCAAGGGCCCTGGCCCGGGCCGCGAATCCGCCGTACGTGCGCTCAATGCCTGCGGCCTGAAGATCACCAACATTTCCGACGTCACGCCGATCCCGCACAACGGCTGCCGTCCGCCCAAAAAGCGCCGCGTCTAACGCGTCGCAAGGAAGTCGCATGGCTCGTTATCTTGGTCCGAAGTGCAAGCTGTCCCGCCGCGAAGGCACCGACTTGTTCTTGAAGAGTGGCGTCAAGTCGCTCGAATCGAAGTGCAAGCTGGAAGTGCCGCCGGGTGGCATCAAGGGTGAGCGTCGTGGTCGCCTGTCCGACTATGGCCTGCAGCTGCGTGAAAAGCAGAAGCTGCGCCGTATGTACGGCGTCCTTGAAAAGCAGTTCCGTAATTACTACATCAAGGCGACTGGCAAGTCCGGCTCGACGGGTTCGATCCTGTTGCAGCTCCTGGAAGGCCGGCTCGACAACGTGGTCTACCGCATGGGATTCGCTGCCACCCGCAACGAAGCCCGTCAGCTGGTCAGCCACAAGTCGATCTCGGTGAATGGCGAAGTGGTGAACATCCCTTCGTACCAGGTCAGCGCCGGTGACGTGATTCAGGTACGTGAGAAGGCGCAGAAGCAGCTGCGCATTCAGACCGCGTTGCAGATCAAGTCCCAGGTCGGTTTCCCGGCATGGGTTGAGGTCGACGAGAAGAAATTCACCGGCACGTTCAAGCAGCTGCCCGACCGCGAAGAGATTCTGCCCGAGATCAACGAGAACCTCGTGGTCGAGTTGTATTCGAAATAAGTTTGCGTTGGGGGCAGATGTTTCAAATCTGCCCCCAGCCCATATCTTCCGGGGCCCGATATCGAATCTGTCCCCAACACTTACCTAAACAGGTGAATGGTCCATGCAGGCATCCGTTGGCGAATTCCTGAAGCCTCGTGTCGTCAAAGTGACTCCCACGACCGCCAAGCAGGCAAAGGTCGTGATCGAGCCGTTTGAGCGCGGCTTCGGACACACGCTGGGCAACGCCCTGCGCCGCGTGCTGTTGTCTTCCATGCCGGGCTGCGCGATCACCGAAGCGGAGATCGACGGCGTACTGCATGAGTACACCAGCATCGAAGGCGTACAGGAAGACGTTGTCGATATTTTGTTGAATCTGAAGCAGGTTGCAATCCGCCTCAACGCGCGCGAAGAGACCGAGCTGCGCCTCCACAAGAAGGGCCCGGGCCCCGTGACCGCGGGCGACATCCAGCTCGATCATGACGTGGAAGTGCTGAACACGGACCTGGTGATCGCGAATCTGACCAAGGCCGGTGAATTGAACATGACGCTCAAGGTGGAGCGCGGCCGCGGCTACCGTCCGGCCATCCAGCGCGCCACGTTTGAAGAGTCCAGCGGCCCGATCGGCCGTCTGCAGCTGGATGCTTCCTTCAGCCCGATCCGCCGCGTGACCTACACGGTCGAGAGCGCGCGTGTCGAGCAGCGTACGAACCTGGACAAGCTGATCCTGGACATCGAAACCAACGGCACGATCGACGCGGAAGAAGCGATCCGCCGCGCCGGCTCGATCCTGAAGGACCAGCTGTCGGTGTTCGTGGATCTGCAGGGTCAGGACGAGGGCGCTTCGAAGGCTGCCGAGCAGCAGTTCGATCCGATCCTGCTGCGCCCGGTGGACGAGCTCGAGCTCACGGTTCGCAGCGCGAACTGCTTGAAGGCCGAGAACATCCATTACATCGGTGACCTGGTGCAGCGGACCGAAGTGGAGCTGCTGCGCACGCCGAACCTCGGCAAGAAGTCGCTCACCGAGATCAAGGAAGTGCTGGAGAGCCATGGCCTGTCGCTCGGCATGCGCCTGGACAACTGGCCGCCGGTCAGCTTGAAGCGCGACGACGATCGCGATGTCATCTGATCGGCTTCGTAAGAGATAAAAGACCGGGGTCTCCTCAAGAGACCCCGGATTGCGTAAGGACTGAAGAACAATGCGTCACCAACTTTCTGGCCGGCAGCTCAGCCGTAATGCCCCGCATCGCCAGGCGATGCTGCGTAACATGGCAGCCTCGTTGCTGCGTCACGAGACCATCCGCACCACGGTGCCGAAGGCCAAGGAATTGCGTCGTGTCGTCGAGCCGTTGATCACGCTCGGCAAGGACGACAGCGATGCCAACCGTCGTCGTGCGTTCTCACTGCTGCGCGATGCCGAAGTGGTCGTGAAGCTGTTCGAGACGCTCGGTCCCCGTTTCCAGGCGCGTCCGGGTGGCTACACCCGCATCCTGCGCATGAACCCGCGTCCGGGCGATGCCGCCCCGATGGCTCTCATGCAGTTGCTGGATCAGCCGGAACTGGCCGACGCCGACGCCGCTCCGTCCACCGAGGGCGAAGAAGCCGCGCCGAAGAAGGCTGCTTCCAAGAAGAAAGCTGCTTCCAAGCGCGTCAGCAAGAAGGCCGTGAAGTCCGACGCCGAGAAGGCCGAGAAGAAGGCCAAGGCCGAGAGCAAGGCCGCTGCCAAGGCCAAGAAGGTCGAGGCCGCTGCTGCGAAGAAGACTGCCGCCAAGAAGACCGCGCCGAAGAAGAAAGCTGGCGCCAAGAAAAAGGCGGCTGCGAAGAAGTAACTTCGACGCAGATATCGATACAGAAGGCCCTCTCGAGCGATCGAGAGGGCCTTTTTCATGTGTGCGCAGAAGGTATAGGTTTATCGCGGGTCGACTCGGACGCGCGAGGGTTGATGGCGCCGCGATCTGCTACGGCGGCGTGAGCCCCTCGGTGTAGAGCACCTTGCCTTCGGGCGTCACCAGCACGGCATCGATGTCTTCGAGGCGGTTGTATATTTCGATCGCTTTCTCGGGCCCAAGGATGAATGCCGTCTTCGACAAACCGTCCGTGCGCGTAGCCGTCGGACCGATGATCGTGGCGCTTCTGACCTTGCTCGCCGAGTGCCCCGTTTTCGGATCGATGATGTGGTGATAACGCACGCCGTCCTCGTCGAAGTAGCGCTCGTAGTCGCCCGACGTTGAGAGCGCCGCATCTTCCAATGGAATGCGGGCGATCACTTCATCCTTCCGATCGGGATGTCGAATCCCGACGACCCATGGCTGACCGAAGCGGTCGCCGATGATCCGGCTGTCGCCTCCAGCAGTGACCAGCGCGTGCTCGATGCCGCGGGCCTGCAGGACGGCGATGCCTCGATCCACCGCATGTCCTTTGCCGATACCGCCCAGATCGATGCGTACACCCGGCCGGGCGAAATGCACGGTGCTGTTTTTCCTGTCCAGCTCGACGTGGCGATAGTTGATGCCCGGCAGCGCTGCGGCGATTTGTTTGTCGTCCGGACGCACGTGCTTCCGGAAGTCGTACATATAGCCGACGCTCGCGTAAGTGATGTCGAACGCGCCGTCGGTGATACGTGAATATTCGAGCGAAGTGGAGAGCAGATCGAACAGCTCGGGAGTGATCTTGATCGGCTCCTCAGCGGCCCGCGCGTTGACCATGGACAGCTCGCTGGTCGGCTTGTAAGTGCTCATCGCTGCATCGACACGTCGCATCTCCGCGAGCACAGCTTCGATGGCGGCATCGCCCTGCGCCTTGTCGGTGGCCCACAGCTCCACGACGATGCGCGTCCCCATGATTCCGTCCTCGACGCGCTCCATCCACTCGGCACGGGCGGGCTGAGCGACGGCGAGCAGCGTCAGGAATATCGATAGCAGCTGTTTCATGCCGTGCATGGTAGCGCAAAGAAAAGGGCGGCCTGGTGATCAGGCCGCCCTTGCTCCTGCGAGCGTGTCGATGCTTATCAGAACTTGAATCGGGCAGTCACACCGTAGGTCCGCGGCGCGCCGAGGAAGCCGTTGAGCGTGCTCTCGGAGCGATTGGCTGCGGTCGATGAGCCCTGCAACGTGGCGTCGAACAGCACCTGGTAGTACTCCTCGTCCGTCACGTTCAGCGACCACAGCTCGACCATCCACTTCTCGTCGGCCGCGCCGAAGCCCAGGCGCAGGTTCACCAGCGTCATCGCGTCCTGGATCTTGCGCGGATCCAGGTTGGAGCCGGTGTTGTACTCCGACGTGTAGCGCGCACCGATGTTGCCGCGGATGAGCAGGTTGTCGCCGATCGGCTGCTCGTAAGTCGCCGACAGGCTCGCCGAGATTTCCGGTGCGAACGACAACGTGTCGTCCTTACGCTCTGGCCGGAAGAAAGCCAGGTTGCCCGGGCCGCCGAAGTCTTCGATCTGCGTGTCGGCATAGGTCACGCCACCTTGGAAGGTCAGCTGCTCGAGCGGCGTGTACCACACGAAGTCGAGGTCCACGCCCTGCGACACCACCTGCGGCAGCGAAGTCACGATGAACTGCAGGCCGGTGAACGTGTTGAGCTGGAAGTCGGTGTAGTCCTGGTAGAACACGGCGCCGTTGATCAGCAGGCTGTTGGCGGCCCACTGCGTCTTCACGCCCAGCTCGTACGAATCGACGAGCTCCCTCTCGAAGCTCGTGTCGGTGTCCACCGATGGGCCCACCAGCGTGCCGACCCCCGGCAGGGTCAAGCTCGTGCCTGGCTGCAGGAAGAAGACGCCGTTGCGCTCCCGGTAAAGATTGAAACCACCGGCTTTGTAGCCCCGCGCATAGGAGAGATAGGACATCACGTCATCGCTGAAGCGATAGGCAATCTTCGCCGTGCCGCTCCATTCCTCTTCATCGAGCGACTGCGCGGTCGTGACATCGTTGAAGATCGGATCGGCGTAAGTGACGCTACAGCCGATGCCATAGAGCGTCTGTACTCCTGGGTTGGTCAGCGCGGCCGTCTGCAGTGCGGTGATACTGCGCAGCGTGGCGCAGCCCAAACCGCCATGCTCGTTCAGATAGTGCGAATCGAGATCCTTCGATTCATCGGTGTAGCGCAGACCCAAGGTGAGCTCCAGCGCGTCGGTGAAGCGGATGCTGTTGTTGGTGAACAGCGCCCAGTTCTTCGACTCCTGCGCATAAACGTCACGCGTAGCGCCGCCGCCCGGGTACAGCCCGGCTGGCAGGCCCACGATCGGACTGTTGGGACCGCCGGTGAGTCCGACGAAGTAACGCTGGAAGTCGTTGCCGATGATCAGCTGGTCGCGCGAGTCCAGATCTTCGTTGGCGTAGAACAGACCGACCAGCCAGCTGACCTTCTCGCTTTCGCCGGCGAGCCGGAATTCCTGCGTCAACTGTTCGAACGAGTTGCCGAAGTTGCCATCGGGGTTGCGATACAGGATATCGGCAGTCGTGAAGTCCGCGTCCTGACCGTTGATGGTTTCCCAGTCACGCCAGGCGCTGATCGAGGTGAGGGTCGCGCCGCCGAGTCCTGCGATGTCCCAATTCAGCTCGATCGAACCGCCTTTCTCCTCGACTTCCTGCCGGGTCGAACGATTGGAGTAGGCGACGCGATCGAACGGATCGGCGGGATTGCGGAACGAGTTCGGACCGCCGATCGCGGTGAGCACGGTGATCACACCGGGGTTGGGCGAGAGTACGGCTTGCGGAGCCGCGCAGCAGTGTTCGTCGCGATCGGTGTAATCGGCCGTCAAGCGAATATCCAGCGCTTCGCTCGGCTGAAACAACAACTGACCGCGCGCGGTCTTGAACTTGCGATCGACATCTTCGTCTTCGGTGCGCGGACCGGGGCCACGCACGATGTCGAGGAAGCCGTCTCGCTCACGCGAGGCGACATATAAACGTCCAGCCACTTTATCCGAGAACGGACCGGTCACCGACGCGGCGCCTTCCATTGCGCCGTAGTTGCCGGCGGTGAGCTCGACGTTGGCGCCGAAGTCGAAGGAGGGGCGCTTGGTCACGACGTTGATCACGCCGGCCGAGGTGTTCTTGCCGAACAGCGTGCCCTGCGGACCTTTCAGCACTTCGATCCGCTCCAGCTCGCCGAGGTCGCCGAAGCCCACGCCATTGCGCGGCCGATAAACGCCGTCGATGACCACACCGACCGACGACTCCAGGCCAGCGTTGTCGCCCACCGTGCCGATACCTCGGATACGAGCGGTGGTGACCGACTCGTTCGAGGTCGATGTCACCAGCAGCCCGGGCGTCAGAATGGTCAGATCTTTGATGTCTTTGACGCCGGTATCCAGCAACAGTTGCTCGGAGACCGCGGTGACCACGATCGGCACATCCTGCAAGCTCTGTTCACGCTTCTGCGCCGTCACGATGATGGTGTCGATGGTGCGCGATTCCTGCTGCTGCTCCGTGGCTTGCTGGCCAAACGCAGGTACTGTCATTAGAGCCAATGCACCTACTACTGCTCGACGCAGCAGCACGCTTCGATCTTTCATGGATCCCCCTTGTTTAGATCCAACTATCTCTAGGTCCAGTTTTGAGAACTTGTCATGGCGGGGCTGCAGAGCCCGCGGCTGATACCCTGCTCGTGAAGGGTACTTAGTTCGGAGCGCCAACGAAAGGGACTTTGCGCAAAAGCAACGTGCACTCAGGCACCAAAATGATTCAATCACGCCGGTTGCGGGCCGGGGTATTCGGGTATTGCGCTCCGCGCTCCGGGCTACCCCCGAGTGAGGTCCGCAGCGTGGGCGATCCGGTTGCGTTCTGCAGGCCTGGACTGTTGTTCCTCGACAACGAGTCGGGGATGATGCACGGCTCGATAGGCTGAATCAGAGTTCGAGACCGAGCATGGCGACTGAACAATTTGATGTGGTGGTCATCGGCAGCGGCCCTGCCGGGGAAGGCGCGGCGCTGACGGCTGCCAAGAGTCATCGCAGTGTGGCCATCGTCGAGCGCTATTTCGAGGTGGGCGGCGGTTGTACACATTGGGGCACCATCCCTAGCAAAGCCCTGCGTCACGCTGTGAAGATCCTTCATGACCTGCGCCGCAATCCGCTGCTGCGCGAGTTTCACGATGCTACGAAACTGACGTATCCGCAGTTGCTGTCTTCCGCGAGCAAGGTGATCGAAGCGCAGGTGGCGAGCCGGCGGCGCTTTTATGAACGCAATCGTGTGCCGGTGTTCTTCGGCGAGGCGAGCTTCGTGGATGCGAACACGCTGGAGATTCAGCCGCCGACCGGCAAGCCGACGCTCATTAGCGGCAAACAGATCGTGATAGCCGCAGGCTCGCGGCCCTACCATCCACCGGAAGTGGACTTCAGCCACGAGCGAATTCGAGACAGCGATTCCATCCTGCGCTACGACCAGCATCCGTTCTCCGTGACCATCTATGGTGCAGGAGTCATTGGTTGTGAGTACGCCTCGATCTTCATCAACTTAGGCGCGAAGGTGACGCTGGTCAATACTCAGGATCGATTGTTGTCATTCCTCGACGATGAAATCGCGGAGGCTTTGTCATATCACCTGCGAGAGCAGGGCTGCGTGATCCGGCACAACGAGCAGTTCAAGGCGCTGGAAGCGCGCGAGCGCGATGTAGTGCTGCATCTCGAATCGGGCCGCAAGATCAAATCGGATCTGCTGCTGTGGGCGAACGGCCGCACCGGCAACTCCGACAAGCTCAAGCTCGACCGCGTCGGCCTGAAGGCGAACAGCCGCGGCCAGATCGAAGTGAATGCGCACTACCAGACGGCGGTGCCTCACATCTACGCGGTGGGTGATATCGTCGGTCCGCCGGCGCTGGCCAGCGCCGCGTACGTGCAGGGATCGCATGCCGTACAACACATGCTCGATCCGTCGATCGAGCCCCACAGCACCGCGACCATTCCGAGCGGCATCTACACCATCCCGGAAATCTCTTCGATCGGCCGCACCGAGCGCGAGCTGCAGGAGGCCAAGGTGCCGTACGAAGTCGGGCACTGCGCGTTCAAGAATCTGGCGCGAGCGCAGATGACGAACGAGCGCGTCGGCGTGCTGAAGATCATCTTCAACGCCGAGACCATGCAGGTGCTGGGCGTACACTGCTTCGGCGACAACGCATCCGAGATCGTGCACATCGGTCAGACCGTGATGGCAAGCTCGAACAACGATATCCGCTACTTCACCCAGACGACGTTCAACTATCCGACCATGGCCGAGGCCTATCGGGTCGCCGCCTATAATGGGATCAATCGTCTCACCTGATGGGCATGCAGGGGACGGACTAAGCATCTGTCCCGATCTCTCCATCTCAAGTTCGAGCATGCGTGCGGGCACTTTGTAAATCTGTCCGGACGGCTCGTTATGGCGTATCGTTCGTTGCGCTAACAACTCCACTCGAGGTGGCTAATGAGCTTCGTCAAGGAATTCCGGGAATTCGCCGTCAAGGGCAATGTGGTCGACATGGCTGTCGGTATCATCATCGGCGCTGCGTTCGGCAAGATCGTCAGCTCGCTGGTCAGCGACGTGGTCACGCCACCGCTCGGCTACCTCATCGGCGGCGTGGACTTCACTCAGCTCGCCATCACTTTGCCGTCTCTTCGGGATGGTGTGGACCCGGTGACGATTCGTTACGGTGTATTCCTGCAAGCGACGTTCGATTTCATGATCGTGGCGTTCGCGATCTTCCTGCTGGTGAAGCTGATCAACCGGCTGCGTCGCGCCGAGGAAGCCAAGCCTGCCGCGCCCTCGGCGCCGCCTAAGCAGGAAGTGCTGCTCGAAGAGATTCGCGATCTGCTGAAACAGCAGCAGCGCTGAATTATTGCTCGGTTGATGGCGATGGCTTTGAGGCGTGCGCTTCGGGCCGTCGCATTGAGCTGTCGCCTGGGGCTTATCGCGTCGAGGTGTCGCTTCGGGTTTATCGCTTCGGATTTATCGCTTCGCGCTGGCGCTTCGCGTTGCGCGCAGCCTTCGGCAGAGCTGGGACGCAGGTGGGGGTCTTCGGGAAACTCGCGAGCGTCTTCACTGTTGGTGGGCTTTGCTTCGATGGCTGCCGCACGATTGGGTCTGCTGCCGTTTCACCCTGGGTATCGCTCGCTGCGCGCTAACGCGCTGCGAGCTGCAACGCGCGTCGGCGGGGGTACTGCCGACGTGCAACGGTTTGCTCGAATGGCGGCGGGCTTACAGTCACTGTGGTTGCGAACTTCCCGAAGACCCCCACCTACGCCCCAGCTCGAGGATGCGCGGCTCGATGCCGGGCATCGAGCGCCAAGGTGGGCGTTACGAACGAGTGTTCGTTGAGGGCAGTGACCCTCACGGCGTGGAACGCTAGTTAACAGTGGCGAACGCGGGACGCGTCAGGTTTTCGGGTTCGCCTGTTGTCGTTGCGACATTGTCTTCGACGCGGATGCCGCCGTAGGGCTTGAAACGTTCCACCTGCTGCCAGTTGATCTGCTTGCCGAGCGGCGAGGTGCGTGCCTTTTCCAGCAAGGGCTCGATGAAGTACAGGCCGGGTTCGATCGTTACGACGAAACCTGGCTCCAGCGTGCGTGTCAGTCGCAAGTACGGGTGACCTTCCGGGCGCGCTTTCTGTTTGCCATCGGGCGTTACGGTAAAGCCGGCGACATCGTGTACTTGAAGTCCAAGCAGGTGGCCGACACCGTGCGGGAAGAACACATTGCTCAGGCCGCTGGCCAATGCCTCATCCGGCGTCGCCTTGATCACATCGAAGTCGCGCAGGATCTTTGCGATGCGTCGGTGCGCGCTGAGATGGATATCGGCGTAGTCGACTCCCGCTCGCACTTCGCGGCCCAGAGCTTGCTGCTCGCTATCCATCGCTTCAATCAACGCGGCGAAGTCGTCGTTCTCTCTCGAGTACGTGCGAGTGACATCCGATGCGTAACCATGGAACTGCGCGCCGGCGTCGATTAGAAATGAGCGTGACTGCGCGGGCGCGGTGCGCTCCTGATTCTGATAGTGCAGGATCGCACCGTTGGCGTTGAGGCAGACGATGTTCGGATAGGGCAGCTCGTTCTCTGTTTGCCCGGTTGCGCGGATATAAGACATGTTGATCTCATATTCCGACGCGCCGGCACGAAACGCCGCTTCAGCAGCTTTGTGACCGCGAGCAGCCATGAGTGATGCGCGACGCATGCACTCGAGCTCGTACTCCGTCTTGAATGCACGCACGTAGTGCAAACGATGCATGAGTGCTTCGGGATTGCGCCCCGTGAAACCCCAATCGGTAAATTCCTCTCGCCATTCACCGATGAACGCACATCGGGTGACGCCCGCGAGGTGCGTCTTGGCTTCCGAGGCTTCGCGAATGATCTTGATATCGAACTGATCGGTCCAGAATTCGTTCGGCGTCTCGGGCGGCTTGTACCAATAGTCCACCGGCTGCAGGAACACGAGCTGCGGGCGCTGACCGGGGCGATAGACGATCCAGCAGTCGGCGGGCTCGGCCAGCGGCGTCCACAATCTGAAATGCGGGTTGACCTTGAACGGGTAGGGCTGATCGTCCAGGAATTGCATGTGCTGGCCGCCAGCATAGATCGCTAGCGCGTCGAAGCCGGTTGCGGCGAGTGCCTCGTCGGTGTGGCGGCGCTGCGTTTGCAGGTGTGCGAGGAACGCAGCTCTCAGCGATGCGGTGGCTTGGGCGTTCATGGTCATTCCGTCACGTTGATCTCGAGCGATGGCCATTGCGTAGCGCCCGAATGGTAACTCGCGACGCAATGCCCTGTCGTGGCGGGCAACATCCGACCCAGCGAGCCGGTGAGCAGGATCTGTCCGGGCTCGAGTTTCCAGCCGTGCTCGATCGTTTTGTTCACCAGGAACAGCGCCGCGCTCCATTGATCGCCGAGCGAGTCGGTGCCGCTGCCGGTGAACATTTCTTGGTCATTGCACACCAGGCGCACCTGCGCCGAGTTCGGATCGCGTTCGTGAGGCGCTGCGAATTCGCCGACGATGTATTTCGCAGCCGCGACATTGGTGGCGACGATGTCGATGACGTCGAGTGCCTGCGGCTGTGCGTAGTCGAGATTGGGGAGCTCGATCGCAGGTGCGATGCCGTCGATGTGAGTGCGTAGAGCGGCAACGTCGTCAAGTGGCCGATCGATGGACTTGCCGATGCGCATGGCGATCTCGACTTCGATGTGCAGGCCACGCATTTCGTGCAGGCTCACCGTGCTCGCGGAATGCAATGCACCTTGCGCGAAGAGTACGCCCGCTACTGCGTGATCGGCTTTGAAGCGAGCCTGCGCTGGAGCAGAGGTGAGTCCTGCTTTGAATCCTGCCGGAATTGCGCCATCGAGTTGTTTGCGCACGCTGCGCGTTTGCACGCGATAGGCGGAATCAATTGTCAATGTTTCGTCAATGTTTGGTAACGCGCGCTGCTCGCGCCATGATGTCACTATTTCGTCAACGACGCGATGCTCCGGCGAGCTGCACGCGCCGAGCACGAGAAAGATCAATGACATCGACGCGACGTTGCATGCTGTTGTGTTCTTCATGTTTGTTTGTTTGTGTCTTCGTGCAGCGACGATGCTGCTCAAGGGTTGCGTAGCTGTTTGCAATGTAAGTGAAACATCTTAGACTGCCGCCGCCGCATTGGAACGGTGGCGCGAGCCGCACGATCCGTTGCTGTTCAATCAACCTACATCACATTGGGGTGATCGTTCACATGAACATTAAAATGATCCTCGCCGCCCTGGCGTTGTCGCTCTCGCTCGCTGCTTGCGCCAAGAAGGAAGAAGCTCCTGCGGATGTCGCCGCTCCTGCTGCGACCGAAGAAGCTCCTGCTGCCGCCGAGGCTCCTGCTGACGCCGCTGTTCCTGCAGAAGGCGAAGCTCCTGCCGACGCCGCCACTGCGCCGGCTGAAGAGACCACTCCGCCTCCGGCTCAGTAATAGAGCGCGAGGCTCGCGGGGACGGATCTCGAATCTGTCTCCGGCGTCTCATCGATACCGGGCGGATTTTCCGCCCGGTGTCGTTTTGAGGGTTCATCGGCAGCCCCGTGGCGAACACCGATAGGCGACTGCGCCTCGACAGTACTGTAATCTAAGGATCGAACTTTCGATCAGTCGGAGGTGGCAAGGGAGCGCCAACAACCCGTGCCTGTCAGAATCCGCGATGCTTTGAATTCTCCGCGCGACCGTCAATGGATCCAGGCTCAGTATCCTGAGTACCTGGAAGACCTGTCGCAGATGAGCATGAACACCGGCGTGTTCCCGGCCACCCGTGAGGTGCAGACGGAGCTCATGGCCCGATGGTTCGCCGATGACAGCTCCTATCCACTGATCATTCTGAAGAACGAGCAGCCGGCAGGCTTCGCGCTCGTGAGTCGCCCGCCTCGAAATCGCCGAGATCTGGTCGATTACCGCATGGCCGAGTTCTTCATCGCCTCCCGGTCACGACGCCTGGGCATCGGCCGCGACGCCGCTCAGCTCATCTTCAATCGCTTCGCCGGGAGCTGGGAAATCACCGAGTTCCAGCACAACAAAGCCGCCGTCGGCTTCTGGCGCGCCATCCTCACCGAGTACACCGGTGGCAAGTTCCAGGAAAAGGTGGCCCATGGCGAAGTGCACCAGACCTTCACGTCGGCGAATCGGCTGCGGGTGCGCTGAACTTCGGTGGGCTCACGCCCGCTTGCGCATCGCCGGCTGCTTCTTCTTCTCCAGCATCGGCTTCAGATACTTGCCGGTGTATGAGTTCTTGACCTGAGCGATCTGCTCGGGCGTGCCGGTCGCCACGATCGTGCCGCCCCCGCCGCCGCCTTCGGGGCCGAGGTCGATGATCCAGTCCGCCGTCTTGATCACATCGAGATTGTGCTCGATGACCACGACCGTGTTGCCCTCGTCGCGTAGACGATGCAGCACACCGAGCAACTGCTCGATGTCGAAGAAGTGCAGGCCCGTGGTGGGCTCGTCGAGGATGTAGAGCGTGCGCCCGGTCGAGCGCTTCGACAGTTCCTTGGCCAGCTTCACGCGCTGCGCCTCACCGCCCGAGAGGGTCGTGGCGTTCTGGCCCAGGCGGATATACGACAAGCCAACGTCCATCAACGTTTGCAGTTTCGGCGCGATCACCGGTGCGTGGCGGAAGAACTCCAGCGCATCTTCGACCGTCATCTCGAGCACTTCGCTTATGTTCTTGCCCTTGTAACGGATCTCCAGCGTCTCGCGGTTGTAGCGCTTGCCTTTGCAAACGTCACAAGGAACGTAGACGTCCGGCAGGAAGTGCATCTCGACTTTGATGACGCCGTCGCCCTGGCACGCTTCGCAGCGGCCGCCTTTGACGTTGAAGCTGAAACGGCCGGCCTCATAGCCGCGCGCCCGCGCTTCGGGCACGCCGGCGAAGATGTCGCGAATGGGAGTGAACAAGCCGGTGTACGTCGCAGGATTCGAGCGAGGAGTGCGGCCGATGGGGCTTTGATCGATGTCGATCACACGATCGATTTCATCCAGGCCCTCGATGCCATCGCTCGGCGCCGGATCCGTCGATGCATCGTTCAGCTGGCGCGCGACAAACTGATACAGCGTATCGTTGACGAGCGTCGACTTGCCCGAGCCGGACACGCCGGTCACGCAAGTCATCACACCGAGCGGAATGTCGACCGTCACGCCCTTCAAGTTGTTGCCGCGTGCATTGACGATGCGCAAGTGGCGGCCTTCCTGCAACGGCGTGCGCGTCGGCGGAATGGCGATCTCACGTTTGCCCGAAAGGTACTGGCCCGTGATCGAATTCGCGTCCGCGGCGATTTCGGCAGGCGTGCCTTGTGCAATCACCAGGCCGCCGTGCACGCCTGCGCCCGGGCCCAGATCGACCACGTGATCGGCATGGCGAATCGCATCTTCGTCGTGCTCGACGACCAGCACGGTGTTTCCCAGATCGCGCAGTCGGTTCAACGTCAGCAGCAGCCGATCGTTGTCTCGCTGATGCAAGCCGATCGACGGCTCGTCCAGAATGTACATGCAGCCGACCAGGCCCGAGCCGATCTGACTCGCCAGACGAATTCGCTGTGCTTCGCCGCCCGATAACGTATCGGCGCTGCGATCCAGCGTCAGGTAGTCCAAACCCACATCGCTCAGAAAGCGCAGCCGCTCGCCGATCTCCTTGACGATCTTGCCGGCGATCTCGCCGCGCCAGCCGTCCAGCTTCAGATCCGAGCTGAAACTCAACGCGTCGGCAACCGCGAGCCTGGCGAGATCCGGCAAGCTTCGCTCCGCGACGAACACATTGCGGGCGGCTCGATTCAGCCGCGTGCCGCCGCAATCGGGGCAGGGCTGATTGCTGAGATATTTGGAAAGCTCTTCGCGAACCGCGACCGACTCGGTCTCGCGATAGCGGCGCTCCAGGTTCGGAATCACGCCTTCCCATTTGTGCGAGCGGCGCAGTGTTCCGCCCTGGGCATTGACGTATTTGAAATCGATCTTCTCTTCGCCGCTGCCGTAGAGCACCAGCTTCCTGATCTTCGCCGGCAGATCCTGCCACTGCTCTTCGACGTCGAACTTGTAGTGCTTCGCCAGCGATTGCATCAACGCGAAATAGTAGGCGTTGCGGCGATCCCAGCCGCGGATCGCGCCGCCGGCGAGCGACAGGTTCGGGTGATGGACGACTCGCGTCGGATCGAAGAACTGCTGCACGCCCAAGCCTGAGCACGTGGTGCACGCGCCGGATGGATTGTTGAACGAGAACAGCTTGGGCTCGAGGTCGGCGATGCTGTAACCGCAGACGGTACAGGCGAATTTATCGGAGAACACCAGCTCTTCGCGCTTCGGATCGTCCATGAAAGTAACGCGCGCCACGCCGTCGGCCATGCGCAGCGCCGTTTCGAATGATTCCGCCAGACGCTGGGCCGCGTCGGCTCGCACCTTCAAACGATCGACGACCGCATCGACGCTGTGCTTTTTCTTCGGGTCGAGCTTCGGCACGGCATCCAGTTCGACGACGTGTCCGTCGACGCGGGCGCGGACGAAACCCTGGCCGCGCAGTTGTTCGAACACCTGTGCATGTTCGCCCTTGCGATCGTCGATCATCGGTGCGAGCAGCAGGATCGGCGTGCCTTCAGGCAGGCGCATCACCTGATCGACCATCTGACTCACTGTCTGTGCGGCGAGATCGACGCCGTGATCGGGGCAGCGAGGCGTACCGACGCGCGCGAACAGCAGACGCAGATGGTCGTAAATCTCGGTGACCGTGCCGACCGTCGACCGCGGATTGTGGCTCGTCGATTTCTGCTCGATGGCGATGGCCGGCGACAGCCCTTCGATCGAGTCGATGTCGGGCTTTTCCATCATCGACAGGAACTGGCGCGCGTAGGCCGACAGCGATTCGACATAGCGGCGCTGGCCTTCGGCGTAGATGGTGTCGAACGCCAGCGACGACTTGCCCGAGCCGGACAGGCCGGTGAAAACGATCAGCTTGTCCCGGGGGATCTCGAGATCGATGTTGCGCAGGTTATGAGTGCGGGCGCCGCGGATGACGATGGAAGGCATGGGTTCCAGACGTGGCGTCAAAAGGGGATCGTTCAATATACGGAGCCCGCCAGATTCGAGCAAAACCTGGACAGCGAGCGGCAGGAATCGGCCGGCTGCGGCCAAGCATGAATCGGCCCTCGGCGGGGGGCTGAATAACCGGGAGTTTGCGCGTCCAGATTGTTCTGCGAATACCGTCCGGCGTGTTTACAATCCCGGCCTTCACTGAATTCGAGGTTCGCTAGTCATGGCGCGCGGTATCAATAAAGTCATTCTGGTGGGCAACTTGGGAGCGGACCCCGACACGCGCTACATGCCCAGCGGCAAGGCCGTGACGAACATCCGGATCGCCACGTCGGAGTCCTGGAAGGACAAGCAGACCGGCGACATGCAGGAGCGCACCGAATGGCACTCGGTCGTCCTCTACGACAAGCTGGGCGAGATCGCCGCGGAGTACCTGCGCAAGGGCTCGCAGGTGTACATCGAAGGCTCGCTGCGCACCCGAAAGTGGCAGGACAAGGAAGGCAAGGACCGATACACCACTGAAATCATCGGCCAGAACATGCAGATGCTCGGCGGCCGTGGTGGTGGTGGTGGCGGCGGTGGTGGCGGTGGGTTCGGCGGCGACGACGAGCAGCCGCGCCGTTCCTCGTCCCGCCCTCAGCAGAGCGAGCGCTCGGCGCCCCCGCCGGCCGATGACGGCGGCGGCTTCGACGACGACATCCCGTTCTGAGCGGCCCCGGTCAAGGGCCTGGTTGCAAATCCAGGCTCTTGAATTGACAAAAGATTGCCCCAGGTAGGCCGGTCCGCCAGCCAATCGTGCTGCCGGGCCCAAGAATTCCGTCCGCCGGTGGAAAAGCCCCGGCAGCGCCCTTATCCTTGTCAGCCCCTATAACCCTGCGTCGATCCGCCCGTTTCCCCAAATGCCTCGCGTCTTTATCCGCACTTTCGGCTGCCAGATGAACGAGTACGACTCCGCCCGCATGGTGGACGTGCTGCGCGAGGCCGAGGGGTTCGAGCCGACCGACGACCCGGCCGAGGCCGACCTGTTGCTGCTCAATACCTGCTCGGTGCGCGAGAAGGCGCAGGAGAAGGTGTTTTCGCAGCTCGGCGGCTGGAAGCAGCTGAAGAAGGCCAATCCGGGCCTGATCATCGGCGTCGGCGGCTGCGTGGCCAGCCAGGAAGGCGACGGCATCACCAAGCGCGCGCCCTATGTCGATCTGGTATTCGGTCCCCAGACCCTGCACCGCCTGCCGGACATGATCCGCGAGATCCGCTCTGCCGGTCGCTCGGTCGTCGACGTGACCTTCCCGGAGATCGAGAAGTTCGATCACCTGCCGGCGCCTCGCGCCGAGGGCGCAACCGCGTTCGTGTCCATCATGGAGGGGTGCAGCAAGTACTGCACGTTCTGCGTCGTGCCTTACACGCGCGGCGAGGAAGTGAGCCGTCCGTTCGAGTCGGTGATGCAGGAGATTCGCCAGCTCGCCGATCAGGGCGTGAAGGAAATCAATCTGCTGGGCCAGAACGTCAACGCCTACAACGGCCCGATGGACGATGGAACGCCCTGCGATCTGGGCACGTTGATCTACTGCGTGGCGGACGTGCCGGGCATCGAGCGCATCCGCTTCACGACATCGCATCCGGTGGAGTTCAAGGATTCGTTGATCGAGGCTTACCGCGACGTGCCCCAGCTCGCGAACTATCTGCATCTGCCGGTGCAGGCCGGCTCGGATCGCATTCTCATGGCGATGAAGCGCGGCTATACCGCGCTCGAATACAAACAAAAGATCCGCAAGCTGCGCGCGGTGCGGCCGGACATCAGCATCTCTTCGGATTTCATCGTCGGCTTCCCCGGCGAGACCGACAAAGATTTCGAAGCGACCATGAACCTGATCGCCGACGTGGGCTTCGATCAGTCCTTCAGTTTCATCTACAGCCGCCGCCCCGGCACGCCGGCCGCGTCGCTGCCGGATGACGTGACTCAGGAAGAAAAACATCAGCGTCTGGAAATCCTGCAGGCGAGGATCAATCAACAGGCGATGGACATCAGTCGTCGGATGGTTGGTACCGTGCAGCGTGTGCTCGTCGAGCGGCCTGCGAAGAAGGACGCGCGGCAGCTCGCCGGCAAGACCGAGAACATGCGCTGGGTCAACTTCGATGGCCCGCACTCGCTGATCAACCAGTTCGCCCATGTGCTGATCACCGAGGCCATGCCGAATTCGCTGCGCGGCCGGTTGGTCGGCGCGGGCGATACCTCTTCAATCCCGGCCGCGGCAGAGCTTGCCGTGGCCGCCCAATGAGTTCGCGTGGGAGCGCGCGTAGCACTGCTTTGAACGCATCCATCGCAACGCGCGAGCTCGCGTTCGAGCCGGTAGACAACACCCGGCTCGCCAATTTCGTCGGTCCCATGGACGAGAACCTGCGGCACGTCGAGCAGAGGCTCAACGTGCAGGTGAATCGCCGTGGCGGCCATGTCGAAGTGTCGGGCCCCGCAGCCGCTGCGCATGCGGCCGAGCGGGTGCTGCGACGTTTGTTCGAGCTGTCGTCAAAAGAAGCAATCACACCGGATCGTGTGCACTTGGCTGTGCAGGAGGCAGGCATGGAAGAAACAACGGCGCCAGTACTGGTCGCGCCTCGTCCGTCGGATGAGGTGACGATCCACACACAACGCGGCGGCATCCGCGGACGTGGGCCGAATCAAAGACAGTATCTGCATAACATCCACACCAACGACCTGACGTTCGGCATCGGACCGGCGGGCACGGGCAAGACGTATCTTGCGGTTGCTTGCGCGGTCGAAGCGCTGCAGACCGATCGGGTGCGTCGTATCGTGCTGGTCCGCCCGGCGGTGGAAGCGGGCGAGCGCCTCGGCTTCCTGCCCGGCGACATCGGTCAGAAAGTGGATCCGTACCTGCGTCCGATGTATGACGCCCTGTACGACATGATGGGCTTCGATCGCGTCGCTCGCGCCATCGAGCGTCAGGTCATCGAGATCGCGCCGCTGGCGTTCATGCGCGGCCGTTCGCTCAACGACTCCTTCATCATCCTGGATGAAGCGCAGAACACGTCGGTGGAGCAGATGAAAATGTTTCTGACGCGCATGGGCTTCGGGTCCAAGGCGGTCGTGACCGGGGATATCACCCAGACCGACCTGCCCAAGCAGCAGCTCTCGGGCTTGAAGCATGTAATGAACGTGCTGCCAGGTGTCGACGGCGTTGCCTTCAGCTATTTCACATCGCGTGACGTGGTCCGGCATCCGTTGGTGCAGCGGATCGTGCAGGCCTATGAACAGAAGCAGGCAGCGGCGGCACCCGACCGGCCTGGAGGCGACGGAGCTTGAAACTGGCCGTGACCGTGCAAATGGCAAGTTCGCGTCGCGGCGTCCCGCATGCACGGAGTTTCAACCGGTGGGCGCAGGCTGCCTGCGCCCCCTATCTGCCCGTCGGCAAGAAAGATCGACAAGATAAAGAACTGGCGCTGACCATCCGCGTGGTCGGCGCCGCCGAGAGCCGTCGGCTCAACCGCACCTGGCGCGCCAAAGACAAGCCCACCAATGTCCTGTCGTTTCCTGCGGGGCCGTTCGCCCCTGGAAACAACGGCGTGCCGTCTCGACTATCGACCAAAGAATTTTCCGCCCTTCATGAGTTGGGCGATCTCGCCATCTGTGCGCCCGTCGTGGCGCGCGAGGCGAAGGAGCAGGGCAAGACGACGCAGGCGCATTGGGCCCACATGGTGGTCCACGGCGTGCTGCATCTATTGGGCTTCGATCACGAGAACGATCGTGACGCGACCGCGATGGAAGCTCGTGAAGTGAAAATTCTGGCGCAATTCGGATACGACAACCCTTATGCCTGAAGAGCACAGTCACCACACCGGCAGTTGGCTGCGACGGATCACCGGCTCATTGAGCGGTGAGCCGCGCGATCTCGAAGATCTCAACGAAGTGCTGGGGCAGGCGCGCGAGCGGGGCATCATCGACTCCGAAGCGCACGAGATGCTCGAGGGCGTGCTGCGCGTCAGCGAACTGCAGGTGCGTGACATCATGGTGCCGCGCTCGCAGATGATCATCGTCAATCGCGACGATCCGCCGGAGGAAATCCTGCCCAGGGTGGTCGAGCACGGCCACTCGCGTTACCCGGTGATCGGTGAGGACCGGGATCAGATCGTCGGCATCCTGCTCGCCAAAGATCTGCTGCGCTATTTCGCCGACGGCACGCGTCTGAGCTTCGATATCAAAGAATGTCTGCGGCCGGCGGCCTTCATTCCCGAGAGCAAGCGGCTGAATGTGCTGTTGAAGGAATTCCGCGTCAGCCATCATCACATGGCCATCGTGGTCGATGAGTACGGCGGCGTGTCGGGTCTGGTCACCATCGAAGACGTGCTCGAGCAGATCGTCGGGGACATCGGCGATGAGTACGACACGGACGACGACCTCGACATCCGCAAAGAGGGCGAGCGGCAGTTCACCGTCAAGGCGCAGACGCGCATCGACGAATTCAACGGCTACTTCGGCACGGATTTCAGCGACGAGGAATTCGACACCATCGGCGGGCTTGCGATCAGCAGCCTGGGCCGGTTGCCTCGCCGCGGTGAATCTTTTTCGCTCGGCGGTCTCGAATTCAAAGTGCTGCGTGCCGATCGCCGCCGGCTCGATCTGTTGCGTGTCATCACGCCGCGGGATATCGAGCCGCAAGACTATTGAGCCGATGCGACAACCCGGTACCGGGCAGGATGCAGATGGCGGCCATACCGCTGCTCGAAAAGGATCACGCCGTGAGCGTGCGCACCTTCAAGTTCTACACCCACCTGTCGTTGCCGGTCGGCGCGGCGGTGTCGCTCGCGTTCGCGCCCTTCAATATCTGGCTGCTGGCCATTCTCTGCTTCTCGTTCCTGTTCCTCGCCTGGGAAGGCGCAACGCCTAAACAGGCGGCCCAACGCGGCTTCCTGTTCACGGCCGGCACCTATCTCGCCGGCACCTATTGGCTGTATCACAGCATTCACACCATCGGGAATGCGCCGCTGGCGTTGACGATGTTCGTGATGATCGCGCTGGTCGCCATCATGGCGGCGTACACGGCGCTGGTCGGCTATGCGTTGCAGCGCTGGATTCCGGCGCAAGGCTGGGTTCGATGGTTGCTCGTGTTGCCCGCCGCGATCGTGATTCTCGAATGGTTCCGAGGCTGGTTTCTCAGCGGCTTCCCCTGGCTCGCGCTCGGATACACGCAAACCGACACCTGGCTGGCAGGCCTTGCACCGATAGGCGGTGTCTACACCGTCAGTCTGGTCGTGACTTTGTGCGCAGGCGCCGTGGTCACGATCATTCTCGGCAACAAGAATCTTCGTATCGCTGCGGCGAGTGTCATCGGCGTCTTGTGGCTCGTCGGTCTCGCGATCCACAACAGGCAATGGACCCAGAAATCCGGCGAGCCCATTAGCGTCGCGATCGTGCAAGGCGCGGTCCCCCAGGAGATGAAGTGGGCGGAGGAACAGCGCGAGAAGACGATCCAGCTGTATCGAGGACTGACCCGTGAGCATCTGGGCACGCAGCTGATCATCTGGCCGGAGGCTGCATTGCCGGGCTTGTCCTACGAGTTGCACGATGTGCTGAGCGAAGAGTGGACTGCAGCGCACGCCGCCGGCTCGGCGCTGGTGCTCGGCCAGGTGCACTTCGATCCCGAAGAGCAGGTGTTTTTCAATGCGGTGCTCGCGATGGACAAGGAGCCGCAGTGGTACGCCAAGCGACGGCTGGTGCCGTTGACCGAATATTTTCCCAAGCTGCCGGATTGGATCACGCGCTGGCTGCGGAGCATGGAGTTGCCGTACAGCGGCTTCAAAGCCGGGGTCGAGAATCCCGATCCGCTCGACGCCGCCGGGCAGAAGCTGGCGCTGACCATTTGCTATGAAGACGCGTACGCGTCGGAGCAGCTCGATGTCTTGAAGTCCGCGACGCTGCTGGTGAATGTGACCAACGATGCGTGGTTCGGCGATTCCACGGCCGCGCATCAGCACTTGCAGATCAGCCGCATGCGGGCGCTGGAAGCAGGCAGGCCATTGCTGCGTGCTGCAAACGACGGCATCTCTGCGATCATCGCCGCCAACGGTGTCGTCGAGAGAACGTTCCCACGCTTCAAGCCCGGTGTGCTCACCGGCGAGGTGCAGCCTCGCATCGGGCTGACACCGTATGCCATGGTCGGCAACTGGCCGGTCATCATCCTGAGCTTTGCGTTCCTGGCGGCCGGATTCTGGCCGCTGATCGCTCGCCGCCAGACTCAGGACGGGCGCGGCGAATTGCATACTGGATGAACCTGCCCGAGCCGCGGTCCTCCACACCTGTCGCCTGACAGGGGCTCGAGTGTAAAACCGCGGCGCTACTAACCCTGTCCCCGGCTGCTTCACGTCAGTATCATTGGCCGATGTGCCTTGGGATGTGATGGGGACGAGTGGACAATTTTTTACAGGTCATCCTGCTCGGGATCATCGAGGGCATCACCGAGTTCCTGCCCATCTCCAGCACCGGTCACTTGCTGATCGCCCAGCACTGGCTGGGGCGACGCTCGGATCTGTTCACCGTCGCCATTCAGGCGGGCGCGATTCTCGCGGTGGTCGTGATCTACTGGCGACGACTGTGGAATCTCACGGTCAACTTCTCCGACCCCGTCAATCGCGACTATCTGTACAAGCTGAGCTGGGCGTTCATCATCACTGTCATCGGCGGTCTCATCGCCAAGCAGGTCGGGCTGGAGCTGCCCGAGACAGTGGCGCCGGTGGCGTGGGCACTGATCGTCGGCGGTCTGGTGATTTTCGCTGTCGAGGCTTACGCCGACCGGCAGCCGGTGCGTGACACGCTGACCTGGAGTGTGGCGACGTGGGTGGGCCTGGCGCAGATCCTTGCGGCGGTGTTCCCTGGAACCTCGCGCTCGGCGGCGACGATATTTGCGGCCATGCTCGCCGGCATGACATCGCGGCCGGCCGCGGCGGAATTCGCATTCCTGGTCGGCATTCCGACCATGTTCGCGGCGACCGCTTACGAACTGCTGAAGATGTATGACGCCGGACAACTCGCGAACGAGAACTTCGGCGAACTGGCGCTGGGCTTCGTGGTTTCGGCCATCGTCGCGTTCATCGCGGTGAAGTGGCTGCTGCAATACATCCAGACGCACCGCTTTACCTTGTTCGCCTGGTATCGCATCGCCCTGGGCGTTCTGTTGCTGGTGGCCGTGTAGAGGACCGCATGCCGAATCGCCTCACAAGCTGGATCATCATCGCGCTGGTGCTCGGCATCTTGAGCGGCTACGTCACCTTCGCTTATTTCCCCGAGTCCAGCGGGAGCTTCGCGGAGCTCACGGCGCTGTTGCCCTTCGTCTTCCTGCGGCTGATCAAGATGATCATCGCGCCGCTGGTGTTCTCCACCCTGGTGGTGGGCATCGGCAAGATGGGCGATATCGTCACGGTGGGGCGCGTCGGCGGCAAAGCGCTGGCGTGGTTCATTGGCGCTTCGGTGCTTTCGCTGACACTGGGCCTGATCCTGGTGCAGCTCTTCGAGCCGGGCAGGGCGATGTCACTGCCCATTCCCGACGCATCCACCACCTCCGGCGTGCAAGCCGGCGCGCTGACGCTCAAGGGCTTCCTCACGCACCTCGTTCCAGCCAGCGTCATCGAATCGATGGCGAACAACGAGATCCTGCATATCGTCGTGTTCTCGCTGTTTTTCGGTGTCGGACTGGCCGCGCTCGGTGAACGCAGCAAGACGCTCATCGAATCGCTCGACGCCGTCGCCCACATCATGCTCAAGGTCACCGGCTACGTGATGCTGTTCGCGCCGCTCGCGGTCTTCGGTGCGCTGGCCAGCACGGTCGCGAAGGAAGGGCTGGGCATCATCAAGGTGTACGGTCTGTTCATGGGCGAGTTCTATTTCGCCCTGCTCGTGCTCTGGGGGCTGTTGATCTTGCTCGGCGGCGTGGTCGTGGGCCCCAGGATCCTGCAGCTCATCCGGCGCGTGCGCGAGCCGACGATCCTGGCGTTTTCGACGGCGAGCTCCGAGGCCGCCTATCCGAAAACGCTGGAAGAACTGGAGCGCTTCGGTTGCAGCAACCGTATTGCGAGCTTCGTGCTGCCGGTCGGTTACTCGTTCAATCTCGATGGCTCGATGATGTACTGCACGTTCGCGGTCATGTTCATCGCGCAGGTGTACGGCATCGAGCTGAGCATCGCTCAACAGATCCTCATGGTGGCGATCCTGTTGTTCACATCCAAGGGCATTGCCGGCGTGCCCCGAGCGTCGCTGGTCGTCATTGCCGCCACGCTGCCGCACTTCGGTATTCCCGAGGCCGGCATGGTGCTGTTGCTCGGCATCGATCATTTCCTGGACATGGGCCGCTCGGCAACCAACGTCATCGGCAACAGCATCGCGACCGCGGTGGTGTCGAAGTGGGAAGGCGAGTTGCAAACCAGCAGTACCGTCGACGAGCCGGCGACGGTGCCCAGCGAACGCCCGCTGAGCTGAGGCTCTTCACCCGACTTCACAATGGCTGGCGAGATGTAGCGCCGCATACATCTTGCAGGCCTCTGCCTGGCCAGGCGGTAGGGCAATCTGCCTAACCTTCGGAGGTGTCTGCTCCGAAGGCATCGGGCGTATACTCCTGCCCGCTGTCATGCGTCGCCAATTCCTCAAATTGCTGAGCCTTTGGATCCTCCCGCTGCTCGTGGCGCGGGCGCTGATCCCGACTGGTTTCATGCTTTCGGTGGACGCGGGCCAGCTGCAGCTCACGTTTTGTCCCTCGGGGGTCGTCCAACCGTTCGACTCACCGAAGCCGATGCAGCAGCATGCGCACGCCGAGCATCACGCGGGCATGCACCACGGTGGCGAGGCGGATCGAGCATCGCCTGCACATGACGATGACAATGCACCCTGTCCGTTCTCGCTGGTCGCATCTGCGGCGGCTTGTGAGATTCCCTATCTCGCCGGCGCGACCGATGTGCCGCGTGACGAGCGTTTCAAATATCTGTCCGCGCCGACCTTCCGCGTTGGCCCAGTCCGTGCCGACCGCATTCGCGGTCCTCCCAGCCTCGCCTGACATCGATCATCAGTGAGGGCGCCCCGACACAGGATCGCGGGCATCGCTGCTCGCTCCTGACCGTCCCGCGCCCCTGGACCGCGACCAAACATCGCGGTGGCGAAGTCTGGAGTCGATTACATGGACACCCGAACTATTTTCGCGACGGCGATGGCTCTGGCCATCGGCGCGCCTGTCTGCGCGCACGCTCAAGGCGTGGCGACGGACAAACTCATCGATGCGATCACAGTGACCGGCCTGCGGGAGCGGGCGGCTGTGGAAGTGCCCAACCCGACCGCGTCGAAGACCGCCGACGAGTTGCGTACCCAGAACCTTTTCAATCCCGAGGACGCGCTCAACTATCTGCCCAATCTCACCATTCGTAAGCGCTACATCGGCGACCGCAACGCGCTGATCGGCGGGCGCAGTTTCTCGACGCTGCAGCCGGCTCGCGGCCTGGTATTCATGGATGGCTACCTGCTGTCGAACTTTCTCGGCCGCTTCGATGCGCCTCGCTGGAACATGATCGCGCCGGAGGAGATCGAGCGCGTCGATGTGCTGTACGGTCCGTACTCCGCCACCTATCCGGGCAACTCGATCGGCACGACGGTTGCGATCCGCACCCGGCGACCGGAGGGGCTGGAAACGAGCGTGCGAACCACCGCGTTCAGCGAGCACTTCGATGAGTACGGCATCGAGGACGACTACACCGGCTATCAGGTGCCGCCTTCCTCGGCGATCGTCTCGACAACGGACTGTGGTTCACGCTGGCGGCCAATCGCCAGGATGCGACCGGTCATCCGATGCAGTACTACACCGTGTCTGCGGACGCCGGAACATTCCCGGCCGTTACAGCACCGCCTACGCCTGTCACAGGCGTGCGTTTCGATACGGATCCACAAGGTCGACGACGCGCGGTTTTCGGAGCGAACTCCGGCGCTATCGATCACACGATTCAGGATCAAGTGAAGCTGCGTGGCGGCTACGCGTTGACGGACTGGGTCGAGATCGAAGGTTTCGTCGCGCTCTGGCGCAACAACACCAACAACGAGAACCGCACGTTGATGCGAGACGCGGCGGGCAACGAAGTCTGGTCCGGCCCGGTGATCGCCGACGGCATCGCTTTCGATATTCCCGGCAACGCATTCCTGCCGAGCACGCGCAAGGAAGAACATCGGCTGTGGGGCACGACGCTTCGCACGACGCGTCCCCATGGCTGGAACGGCTCGCTGGTGTATTCCCGCTACGACATCCTCGAAGACTCGTTGATCGAAGGCTATCGCGACGGCTCGGTCCACGCCGGTGCTCCTGATCCAACGAATACCGAGCGTGATGGAACAGGCTGGCGGACGTTCGAGGCGCAGGGCGTCTACACGCCGTTCGGCGACGACTGGAGCGGTGGCGAGCACACGCTGGCGGTGGGCTATCACCGCAATGAGTATGAGCTCGAAAATCCCGTCTACGACTTCGCCAGCGGTGCGCTCGCGCGGAATGTGTTTGGTCGGACGCGGCTGCAAGGCTGGTATCTGCAAGACGAGTGGCAGTTCGCGGAGCGCTGGGCGCTCACGTTGGGCGCGCGTTATGAAGATTGGTCTGCGTTCGACGGCGGACAAATCGGCGCGCCTCCGTACTCAGACCGTAACGAGAGCGCGCTTTCACCGAAGGCCTCGCTGGCTTTCACACCGAACGGCGATTGGACGCTGCGGTTGAGCGCCGGTCGAGGTGTGCGCTTTCCCACGGTGCCGGAGTTGTTTCAGGGCACGAGCAGCGCAGGGACCATCATCGTCAACGATCCGAACTTGAAGCCGGAGCGCTCCGACTCGATCGATTTCACGGTCGAGCGCCGGTTCGGCTGGGGCAAGCTGCGCGCATCTTTGTTCCAGGACGACGTTCGCGACAGCATCTTCAGTCAAACCAATGTGACGGTGACGCCGAATGTCACAAACGTGCAGAACGTCGATCGCGTGCGTACCCGTGGGGTCGAGACGGCGTTCAGCATCGCGATCCCGGCGATCGAGTCGTTGTCGTTCGACGGCAATCTCGCCTATGCGCGCGCCAGGATTCTGGAGAATGACAACTACCCTGTCTCCGTCGGCAACATGTGGCCACGCATTCCGAAATGGCGCGGCAGTTTGCAGACGGTCTGGCGTCCGACGGATCGCTGGCTGACCAGTCTCGGCATTCGTTATTCCGGCCGGATGTTCAATCGGCTGGAGAACGATGACATCTATCCCGACACGTACGGCGGCGTCTCGCGCTTCACCCTGCTGGACGCGCGAGTCGCGTACACGACGCAAAGGAACATCGAGCTGGCGTTGGGAGTGGACAACCTCACCGACGAGCGGGCTTACCAAGTTCATCCTTATCCGGGCCGCACTGCGTTCATCGAGGCGCGCTGGTCGTTCGAGGGCACACCATGAACTCACTGAAATTCGGTCACTGGACGTCCGCTCGGAGGAGTGCGCTGCGAGCGCTCCTGATTCTGATGTTATCGGCGCTGGCTCACCCGGCGCTCGCAGCGATGGCACAGGGTCGCGCGCTGGGAACAACCGCTGCGATCGATCGACAGAATCGTTTGTGGATCGTGCGCAGCGAACCCGTCGACAAGAATTCGCATGTGGTGCTCGAACGATCGGACGACAACGGCAAGACCTGGCAGCCCGCGATCCGTGCGACGACCAGGCCCGAGCCGGTCTCGGCGGATGGCGAGAATCGACCGAAGATCGCTTTCGGTCCTCGCAACGAGATCTATGTGACCTGGACCTCGCCCACCTCGGACAAGTTCACTGGCGACATTCGCTTCACACGCTCGCTGGACGGCGGCAAGCGCTGGTCGGCGCCTGTGGTCGTGCATCGGGATCGACAGCTCATCACGCATCGATTCGAGTCGCTGCTCGTCGATAAAACCGGTCGTATCTGGGTGACTTGGATCGACAAGCGCGATCTCGAGGCCGCGCAAGCCGATAAACGCGAGTATGCGGGCGCGGCGGTTTATTACGCCTATTCAGACGACCGTGGCGCGAGCTGGCTCGGCGATTACAAACTCGCGGACAACAGCTGCGAGTGTTGCCGGATTGCAGTGACGCTCGATTCGCAAGGTCGCGCGGTGGCGATGTGGCGTCATGTCTTTCCCGGCAGCGAACGCGATCATGCATTCGCCGTGTTGAATCCGGACGGGAAGGGCGTCGCTGTCGAGCGGGTGACGACGGATCGATGGAAGATCGATGCGTGTCCGCATCACGGGCCGTCGCTGGCAATCGCCGAGGACGGCACGAGACATGCGGTGTGGTTCAATCAAGTCAACGGTGAGGGGCGCGCGTTCTACGGACGTCTGACGGGTGGCTCGCCTGCGAATGTGCAGCAGCTGCCGATTGGAGCGATGCACGCAGACATCGCCGTACGAGGCAACGTCGTCGGCATCGTCTGGAAACGTTTCGACGGCAACGCCACTCGGGTTGAGTCGTGGTTGTCGCAAGATGGCGGGCGCCAGTTCACACCGGGGCCGACCTTACAAACGCAAGCTGAATCCGATCAGCCGCGATTGCTGAACACCGACTCTTCGATGTTGATCGTGTGGCGCCGCGCCGAGGGTGTGGCCGTCGCGAACCTAGGCGAGGCGAGCCGCGGCGACGAGATCAAGCCGTTCAGCCGCGACTTGCTTCGCAAGATCGAGCAGCAGCATGCCGGCGACGATTACTGGGTCGTGATGTGGGACCTGGAGTGCGTTTACTGCATGAAGTCGCTGAGCAACATCGCCGCCCTGCAGAAGCAGCAACCCACGCTCAAGGTGATCACGATCTCCACGGATCCAATCGCCGCGGCGCCCGACATTCGCCAGCGACTCGCCGAGCTTGGCGTGCGCTCGGAAGCTTATGCATTCGCCGCTGCTCCAGAGGAGGCGCTGCGATACGCCATCGATCCAGCTTGGATGGGCGAGAAGCCGCGCGCGTACCGCTACACGCGCAGCGGCTCACGGATCGCGATTTCAGGGGTGCTCACCGCCAAGGAATTGGCGGGACCGTGAACTGGGTACTAGTTCCCCGGACATAATGCGACTGTAATCCCCGATTGCAACGCAGAATGTTCGCAGGCATAACGTGCATCCCATTGTTTTCTCTGGATGGTTGGCCGGTCGATGACGGCTGCAGCGCGAGGCTCGTCCACGGAGCGCTACCGGCGTCAGCGGCCGCCCGTGAGCCGTGAATGCGCAGATGAACTGACCCGCATCACGGACGACATCGACGATCCCATCGTCAAGCTGCGCTATCTGCAGAACGCCCTCCATGCAGAAGACGATAAGAGCGCGCTCGTACAACTCGTACCCATCCCACCTGCGCGCCGTGCCTGGTATCGATTGAAAGGATTGCGCGCGCTCGACGCCGTTTCCGATGCCGACGACGAAATAGCTGAACGCACCCTCGCGGCTCGACAGACCGCGCGACGTGTCGTTGTCGGCGCGAGTGCGGCGGCGATGCTGTTCATTCCCGTGGTGGTTGCGATCGTCGCATGGCAAGTCAATCGTTGGCGCAGCGAGTCGGAGCAACTCGCGTCCGTGGGCTCTTCCACGGCGGCCAATGCCACCGCGATCGAATCGACGACCGCTCCTCTGGATGTGCCGCAAGTTACTGCGGAGACTTTGACCACTTCCCCGCGAGCAGAAGAAGCACCGGTCAATCAGCTTCCTGTTGCCGAGACGTTAGCTGCCGAAGATCTGGGCATCGTGCCCAGCATGGTGTGGCTCGCCGACCGCGGTCCGGACTGGGAGCTGTATAGCAACGGCCTGCGCATCGAGACGACTCATGCGGTCAAAGGCACGCCTCGCGACTATCGAGTGCAGACTCGCGATGGCAAGGTGCTGCCATCCAAGCTCAATCGGCCCATCGGCATTCTGTTTCATACATCCGAAAGCGATCTGTGGCCGCTCGAGCCCGGCTACGAGAAGGAAGTGCGCAAGGGTTCCGAGGCTCTGCTCCGCTTCGTGAAGCGCGAGCAGGCTTACAACTACATGATCGACCGCTTCGGTCGCGTGTATCGCATCGTCGATGACGACAGTCGCGCCAATCATGCCGGGCACGGCGTCTGGGCGCGCGGCGATGAGGTTTATCTGGATCTGAATTCGTCCTTCCTCGGCGTATCGTTCGAATCGCGCTGGGAGGGCGGACGCACGTTGCCCATCACTCGCGCGCAGCTGATCGCCGGTCGCAATCTCACTCATTACTTGCGGCAGCGCTTCGCGATCGCGCCGGAGATGTGTGTAACGCACGGGCTCGCGAGCGTATCGCCGAAGCGTGGCTTGATCGGATATCACCTGGATTGGGCGCGAGGCTTCCCGTTCGAGGCCTTCGGTTTGCCGGACCTGTATTCGCAGCCGCTGCCGAGCGTCGCGCTGTTCGGCTTCAACTACGACAGCGAATTCCTGCAGACGATGGGCGAGCGCTGGCCCGGGCTGATCGCAGCGGAAAAGCAGCTTGCCAACGAGGCGCGCGAGCGCGCGATCTCGCTCGATGAATTACGGCGCGAGCGCCAGTCCGACTATCGCCGCTGGCGCGCGGCACTTCCGAGTCCAAGCGGGCCCGAGCCTGTCTTGGAAAGTCGCAATCAATAGGCATCGGTTTCACAGACAGAAATAAGAGGGTAACGCGATGGACGATCGTAACGACCAAGGCTCCGAATCGTCGGGCTCCGGCAGCCACACTGGCCAGAGCCAGAGCGGCACCCGCACGCGCATCGGTCTGGACGTGGGCACCAGCAAAGTGGTCTCCGCGCGCGGCGACAACATTTCGCCGACGACCGATTCGCAGCTCAACGCATTCTTCGACGTGCCGTACTCGGCGCTGCATGAGCAAGGACTGAAGGCGAATCGCACGCCGTTCTATCGCGAGAACGATCGGTTGATCGTCTATGGCGATGCTTCGGAAAAATTCGCGCACATCTTCAACGCGAACGTGCGCCGGCCGATGGCCAAGGGCATCCTGAACCCCAACGAGCCGCAGGCCACGCATGTGCTCGAGACCGTGCTCAGCACGCTGGTGCCGCAGTCCCGGAACCCCGGCGAATTGCTGGCGTTCTCCGTGCCGGCTGCGGCGCCCGAGACGGGCCACGAGCTGACGTATCACGAAGAAACCATCAAACGTTATCTGCAAGGCCGCGGCTACACGCCGCTTGCGGTCAACGAAGGTCTCGCGGTGGTGCTGGCGGAGCTGGCGAAGGAAGGCTTCACCGGCATTGGCATCTCTTGCGGCGGCGGCATGTGCAACGTCGCGATCTCGTACCTGTCGATCCCGTCGCTCACCATGAGCCTGGCGCACGGCGGTGACTTCATCGATTCTTCCGTGGGAGCCGTGGTCAACGAGCCGGCCACGCGCGTCAAGGCGATCAAGGAAGAAACCCTGGATCTGACCCGCGAGGGCGGCGACAAGATCGACAAGGCGCTGCACATCTATTACGACAAGCTCATCGAGTCGCTGGTCGACGAACTGGCCAAGGCCGTGCAGAAGACGCCCAAGCTGCCTCGCAACGACCAGCCGATGCCGATCGTTCTGGCCGGTGGCACCTCCAAGCCCAACGGGTTCCGGGAGCGCTTCGAGAAGGCCCTGCGACGCCGTTCGTGGCCGTTCCAGGTCGGCGATGTGCGCATGGCGAGCGATCCGCTGACAGCGACCGCCCGCGGGGCGCTGGTGGCGGCGTTGGCCGAGCGCTGATGCGCCTTGAAAGGGGAACCAGTTCACGCAATTGAGCGCTGATCTCAGGCATTCCCTGAACCTGGCCGGTACTTCGCACGAAGTGCCGGCCTGTTCAGTCTGAGACATTATTGCGCGGAAATTCGTGTCCGTGCCTGCTAGGATCTGAGCCTCAAGTCTTTTCCGGAGTCCCGATGACCGCTGACGTCACGCCGAATCGCGCGCCCCTCAACTGGCCCGCGATCATCATGTTCCTGATCTCCACCATCCCGGTGGTGACGGTGCTGCCGTGGTACTGGGCCACGTTCGGCTTCGACGGCTTCGAATGGGCGTGCTTCTTCGTGCTGTGGGCGCTGAACGGCATGTCCATCACCGCGGGCTACCATCGCCTGTGGGCACATCGCAGCTACGAGGCTTCCAAGCCATTGCAGATTTTTTACATGCTGTTCGGCGCGATGGCGCTTCAGAACAGCATTCTGGTGTGGGCATCGTCTCACCGCGTCCATCATCGCCACGTCGATGACGTGGACCACGATCCGTACTCGGCCAAGCGCGGCCTGTGGTTCTCGCACCTGGGCTGGATGCTCCGTAACTACGAGAGCGGCCGGCAGGACTTCCGCAATGCCAAGGATCTGGAAGCCAACCCGATCGTCCGCTTCCAGCACAAGTACTACCTGTGGATTGCGATAGGCATGAACTTCGGCGTTCCGCTGCTGCTCGGCCTGATCCACGGCAATATCTGGGGCAGCCTGCTGCTTGCCGGATTCCTGCGCCTGGTGGTCAGCCACCACTGCACTTTCTTCATCAATTCGCTGGCTCACTTCTGGGGCAGCCGTCCTTACACCACCGAGAACACCGCTCGCGACAATGGCCTGCTGGCGCTGTTCACCTGGGGCGAGGGCTATCACAACTATCACCACCTGTTTCAGTGGGACTATCGCAACGGGATTCGCTGGTACCAGTGGGATCCGACCAAGTGGCTGATCTCCGCCGCCAAGTTCGTGGGCCTGGCTCGCTCGCTCAAGCGCGTGCCCGAGTTCCAGATCCGCCAGGCGCTGGTGGAGCGCCAGCTGCAGAAGGCCGAAGAGAGCCTCGGCCAGTGTCAGGATCACGGTCGCCTCGCGGCCCTGCGCCAGTCGCTGGAAGCCGAAGCGCAGCACTTCAAGGAGACCCTCGCTCACTGGACCGCGCTCCAGCAGAAGAAGGTCGAAGCCGCCAAGAAGGCCGTCATCGATCACATCGAGCACACCGAGTTCGCCCACCGCGTCCGCGAGCTCGAAGAGTCGCTGCGTCAGCAGTACCTCCGCGTTCGACTGATCGCCGTGCAGGCGGCCTGATCGTTCAAAGCCAGCTCGATTGAGAGAAAGGGCGCCTTCGGGCGCCCTTTTGTTTGGGCGGCGAGGTTCGTCGACGAAGCCCGATTACGGATCGTGTGCGGGTGTCGCGATCTTGACTGGGCGGAGCACGCGACTTAAGTATGAGCCCATTGGGGGAGTTCCTGAGATCGCGCGTGGCGCTATGCCATGTGCCCCGCTATCGAAGGCGACATGTCGATAGAGCAAATACAAGCGACCCGTTCCTTCCTGCGCGAGTTCATCGAGGCCGTTCCCGGAGCGGTGTACGCGAAAGATTGCGAGGGTCGAATCCTGCTCGGCAACGCGGGATTCGCCGAGGCCGTCGGGTGGCCATCGGGCGGCTTCCTCGGCAAGGTCGATCTCGAGCTGCTGGCCGACAAGGATCTGGCCCTGGCGGTGATGGAGAATGATCAACGGATCATTGCCGGGCGCACCCGATGCCAGGTCGAGGAGCAGCTGCGAGCATCGGACGGCACCATGAGGTACTGGCTGTCGACGAAAGCCCCCTTTACCGATGAAGACGGGAATGTCGTCGGGCTCGTCGGCGTCTCGATCGACATCACCGAGCGCAAGCGCCTCGAGGAGCGAGAGAAGCTCCTCGCGCGGGAGATTGAGCATCGCAACAAGAACCTGCTTTGTGTCGTGCAAAGTGTCGTCCGGCTGACCAGAGCACCCACCGTAGAAGCCTTTCGCCAGACCGTGACCGGCCGACTCGCGGCGATCGGTCGAGCCGAAAGCGTTCTGATGCGCGAAGCCCTCAAACCGGTGAATCTCAGCGGCCTGCTGCTCGAAGAACTGGCCGCCTACGAAATGGATACTTCCGATCGCGTTCGGCTGGCAGGTCCTCCTGTGTACGTTCGCGCGGAGGCCGGGCAGCCGCTCGCGATGGCGTTCCATGAGCTCGTCACCAATGCTGCCAAGTACGGCGCGTTCGCAGAGGCGTCGGGTACGCTCGAAGTGGCCTGGGATCTGCCGCGCAGCGGCTCGTTGCTGGAGATCGAATGGCGGGAAATCAGACGCTCGCCGCTGGAGTCACTCGTTGAGTCACCTGTCCGACACGGCTTCGGCAGCCGATTGATTCGGTCGGTCGTGGAGCAGCAGCTTCGCGGGACCGTCTGCTTCGCGTGGGAACCCACCGGGCTTCGATGCACGATTTCAATTCCGATGCAAAGCGTTGCGCCGAACTGAGATCGCTTGCCGCGTTGGTTCTTCCTGCAAGCGCCGGGCAAGCTGCAGCGCCGGTCGACATTTGTTACTTACCCTTCCAGAGTCTCGAACTCGAACGAGTCACGCCCGCAGCCGGCGCCAGCCGATGACGACGCTGCTGATGGAAATGACGATGCCGGCCAGGCTCAGAAGCCACATCACGACGTCCCACGCGGGTCGGTGAGCGAGCAGCAGGCGAAAGTCCAGGCTGTGGAGAGCGTTGAAGAGCCAGCGATCGATGCGGTCGCTGTGGCGCATCCAATTGAGGACCTGGCCCGTGCGGGCATCGACGTGGATCCAGGTGCGATCGGGGTCGTCGAAGATGAAGCGAAGGACGGGCAAGGGGCGCTCGCCGCGGCGGGAGTACCAGTATGCATCTTCCTGTTCCAGGCGCTCGGTCCCGACGAGCCGTGCGTCGCTCAGGAGGCGGGGTGCTGCGGCGGTCAGCACCGCGTCATTGAATCGGTGAGGCGAGCCGATCGACGCATCGAGAACCACAGGCTCGCCATCGTGCGATCTGAGCACGAGCAAAGGACGGCCCAAGCTCCAGACGAAGGCGGCTTCACGAACGTCTCGATCGTTCAAGGAGCTCAACACGGACGGTGACGACGGAAACTCCGCTCGAGTGCCGAGGAACGCCGTGTTCCCGGCGGCCACGCGTTGGAAATCGAGCTCGCTGTTCCAGGGCACGGGAGGGCCCATCGATAGCCAGCCGCTGAAGATCCAGGTGACCAGGAACACGCCGCCGACCACGCCGGCCACGTGATGCCACGCCATCCAGCCGCGATAGGGAGTGACATCGCGCCCGCGATAGCGACGGCGTAGTCGAAGGCGATCGATGCCGAGCCACAAGCCGGTGAGGGCGACAAGGACGCCGACGCCGGAGATCCACATCACCACCTGACTCCACAACGCAGGCTGTGCGCGCAGATCGCGGAAGTACATCCAGTGGAGCACGGACCCCACCCAATTCCACGCTCGCTCACGAGCGTGAGTGTCGAGAACGATCTCGCCCGTTCTGGAAGAAACATATAACTCCGTGCCGGGCGCATCATGCAACGCGACCCGATGCAACGGACGATGTTGATTGAAAGTTTGCGCGACCGACCATTGATCGCGTTCGAGTGTCGTCACAGTGAGCGAGCCAGTCCGACCCGTGGCCCGTGCAACGATGTCGCGAGCTCCAGCAGCGTCCACGTTCTGGATCGTGCGACCGTCCACCGCAGACACGACGGTCCGAGGTGCATCGACCGGCTGTACCCGATACACAGGCTCGCCGGCCAACATTTCCAAACGCAGCTCGCGAGGGAACGATGCGAGCGCCAATCCCTGCAAAACGTGCTCAGGTCCGACTTCAACCCGGTTCCAGTCGATGCGCTCTTGCATCGACAACCGTTCCTTGGCGGTCAATGCCGGAAACGCCACGTACATCATGACCAGCCCGGACAGAAACCACAGAGCAAACAACAGGCAGGTGGCGATGCCCAGCCAGCGGTGGCCAATGATCAGCCAGCGCATGATCAGAACTCGTACGTGTAGCTCACGCCGTAGGTTCTCGGCACGCCAAGGCGCTCTGTGATGAACAGACCAGAGCCGTCGTCGCGACGCGCCGAGCCCAGTCGAGTTGCGTATTCCTCATCGAACACGTTCTGCAAATTCACGCCGATGCGATGGCGACGCGCAGAATCGACGAAATAGCGCGCGGCCAGGTTGAGCGTGAAATAGTTGCCATAGTTCTGGCGGCCGAAGGAGCTCACGGACTGGAAGACATCGCCGACCCAATTGACCGTCGCACTCGCATCCAAAGGCCACTGAGCGGGAGTGAACTGCAGCGAGCCTTTCGCATAGCTCACCGGCAGACGCTGGATCTGCAGATCGGAGCCTTCGGGTCGCGAGCGACTGTAGGTGTAGCTCAGGCTCGTTCTGAAAGCGCGGCCAAGCGGCGCAGCGATGGACGCTTCGGCGCCCCGGACCTGCACTTCACCCCGGAGATTCTGATAGCGGCCAAAAGGAAACTCCTCCGTCTCCGGGCCCACGTCGATGAGATTGTCGATGTTTCGTGCGAAGCCCGTGAGCTGCCACGCCAACGCACCAACACCCAGCGAAATGCTGCCGCCGATGGATACATTCAGGCTCTTGCTTTCTTCAGGCTGCAGGTCCGGATTGCCGGCGTAGTCATCGATGCCGATGTAATAAAGCTGCTCGGCGCTCGGCAACAGGAAGCCCGTTGCGGCGACACCTTCGATATACAACGCACGGCTGAGCGTGTATCGGCTGCTGACATTCCACACTGTCGCGTTTTTGCCGCCACTGCCGCGGTTGTAACGAGCGCCCGCGGCGGCAGCCACTTTCTCGAACGCATTCTCCGCCGTGCGGACCTCGCCGAAGATCGCATGCACGGTCTCGGTTTCGCCCGCGATGGGGTAGACGTCGTCGCGAGCTTTATAGTTTTGATAGTCGTAGCCGACGTGGTAGTCGGCGAGGCCGCCGGGCCGGATCTTCACGAGCGCGCTGCCGCCGTAGTCATGAAAGCCCCAGTAAGTTCCTGGCGGGTACAGCACGCGTTCCTCACCGGTGCCCGGCACGTTCTGGATGTTCGCGTACGTCGTGTCCCAGTCGTGCATGTACGCCTTGATCAGCAGTTGCACGTTCTCACTGGCGTCGTAGGCGAGCTTGGCGCTGACGATGTCTTCGTCACGGTCGTTGTAGCTGCGCTTGGTCCCGACGGCGCTGTTGTTGTCGAGCGTGGCGTCGGTGTGGTGATAGAGCACGTCCAGGCGCAGGGAGTCGGTGAAATCCAGGCCGTACTTCAGCCCGACGTTGGACACCTCGTAGCTGCGGTCGCGATCGGTGGCGCTTGGTTCGTAATGGGCATACTGCCGGTAACCGTCGCCTTCATTCTTCGAGCCGTAGGCTACGAACTTGTGCCGGCCGATGGCGCCGCGGGTGTAGCCGCCGAGCTGATAGCCGTCGTTGCCGTCGTAGTTCACGCTTACGTTACCGCCTGGCACATCGGAGAAGCTTCGGGTCACGATGTTGATGGCGCCCGCCACGCCCTGCGTTCCGTAGAACAGGCTCTCGCCGCCTTTGAGCACCTCGATGCGCTCGACCATGTTGGCGGGCAGGGCGTCGGGGCTGGTGTCGTTGAAGATGCGGTTGTTGATGCGTACGCCGTCGACCAGCCAGAGCACGTCGCCTGGGCGCGAACCCTGCAGCGAGACATCCACATAGTCGAACGGTCCGCTGCCCGGAGAGACGAACAGGCCGGGCACTTCGAACTGGAGCGCCGTGCTGACATCGACGTACCCGGCTGCCCGGACGCGGTCGGCGCTGACGTACTCCACGTCATGGCCATAGCGCGCCAGCTCCGCCGGCAGGGTCTCCTCGATGCTTCTGGCGGTCACCAGGACCTCCTCCAGCGGGTCGCGGCCGGCAGGGTCCTGCGCGAACGAGACGGTCGAGGCCAGGGTCAGCAGCGAGGCTGTAAAGCGGCGATGGCGAAGCAAGGCAGTCCCCAACGTGAGTGGAACGGCGAGACTGTTTCGTAACCAGGGCGTTACCGCATGTCGAGACAGCCTCGGGCAAACTGTGACGACACTACTCGGGGCCGGGCCGATCGCCAGTAATTTACTGTTTCCAATGACGTTACTTAACGTTAAAACTCCTAGTATCGAGGCCATGGGCGGGGGCGCGGCGTTCAGCATGACGGCGGTCGACGAGCTGCAGCGGCAAGCGGAACTGTTTCGCGCCAGCGGCTTGCTGGGCAAGCCGGGCGCGTTGTCCCGCCTGTTCGACTTTCTGCTGTCGCGCTCGCTGAGCGGCGAGGTGCCCAAAGAGATCGAGATCGCCCTGCAGGTCTTCGGCAAGGGCGCGAGCTTCGACGTGGCTCAGGACTCGGTGGTCCGCGTTTACGTTCACAAGCTCAGGCGACGACTCGAGGAGTTCGCCACGCGATCGCTGACTCCCTACGACAGCCGGATCGCGATCCCCAAGGGCGAGTATCGCTTGGTGCTCGAGCCGGGGAGTGCGGTGGCCCCGGCGCCGGGTGCTGCCGAGCGCGTCGAGCCACCGACGATTCAAGTAGCGCTGCCGGGCGCGCCTTGGTGGCGGCGATGGCTGCCGGCTTTGACGGCTGCGGTCGCTTTCGCTGCCGGGGTCGTGCTCACGTATGTGTTCACGTCGAACCCGCAGGATCGCGACTTGAACAGGGTCCGGCAGAGTGCGGTGTGGGGGCCGCTGCTGGATGACGACCTGCCCATCACGTTGGTCGTCGGCGACTACTTTCTGCTGGGCGAGGTCGATCAGGCGGGGAACGTCGAGCGGCTGGTCCGCGAGTTCTACATCAACTCCAATCAGGAGTTCCTGGATCACCTCCAGCTCAATCCGGGGCAGATGGGCGATTACCGCAATCTCGACCTGACTTATCTCCCGGCGGCGAGCGCGTTCGCTTTGCAGGACCTGGTGCCGGTGTTGAATGCGGGTAAACCGGTGAGGGTAACGTTGTTGTCGGCGCTCGATCCGAGGCTGCTCAAATCGACGCATGTGGTTTACGTGGGTTACATCAGTGGCATGGGGATGCTGGGCGATCGTGTCTTTGCGCAGTCGAGGCTGGCGCTCGGCGGATCGTTCGATGAGTTGCACGACACGCAGACTGGCACGGACTACGTGAGCACTGTGATGCCGATGGGTGTGGAGGGCGGAGCGTTCCGAGACTTCGGGTACTTCTCGACCTTCGCGGGGCCGAATGGGAATCGGGTCGTGGTGATCTCGGGCACGCGTGACAATGGGGTCATGCACGTGGCTGAAACGTTGTCACGTCGAGAGGGTGTGGAGGAACTGGGGCGTCGCTCTGGCGGAGCCGATGCGTTTGAGTCGCTGTACGAGGTCGACGGGATGGCGCGGGCTGGGTTGAACGCGCGATTGTTGTTTGTTTCGTCGATGAAGAATGATGCGATTTGGAGTGGGGCGCCCTGAGGGAGAGGGTGCCGTGGATACGTCGGTGGTTTCAGCGCCGCGTCGGCTCAGAGGCTGCGGTTGATGCGTCGGTGCACGCAGCGCCAGGGTGGGGTGTCTCCTCCCGGCACCGGGCGCCGGCCGGAGCGCCCTGCGCTCCTCACCGCACGTCCCTGGTGAGCCCTGCTGTTGCGGCCCCGTCCATGTGCCGCAAAGCTGCCGAGAGAAGACACCCCACCCTGGCGCTGCCGATACCACCGTGGCGTTTGATGCATTTTCGGAATGCGGCCGATGCCGTCGTGGCGTTTGACGCGTTTTCGGAATGGGGTCGATGCCGCCGTGGCGTTTGACGCATTTCGGAATGCTGTCGATGTCGTCGGTGGCGTTTGACGCTTCCGCGAATGCTGTTCGATGCTGTCCTCGCATTTGACGCATTTTCGGAGCGCGCTCGATGCACGAGACGTTTGGTGCATCTTCCAGAATGCTGTAAACGCCGCGCGGCGTTTGATGGATTCTTTGAAGAGATGTGGGTGTCTCGTGCTATGGGCGGCGTTCTCGAGACGCTGCAGATAGCTCCGTGCCTTTGTCACGTTCGGAACGCTGCCCCTGACGCGCTGACGCGCTACTCCATCATTTGATCTGAGTTACATGCGTTTGCGGCTGCGCCATGCTTCGCCTCTTTCCTTGGCGTTTTCTCTCGCGGCGGCGAGTTCGTTCTTGTCCAGTACGTTGTTCTTGTCCTTGTCGGCTCGGTCGAATGCGAGGGTGGGGCCGTTGATGAACTCTTCCTTCGATACCTTGCCGTCTCCGTTGGCGTCGAATTGACTCGCCATGAAATCTCCACCGCCTTGTTGTTGGCGGCGGGCGGCGAGGCGTTTGGGGACGTCGTTGCTGTCGATGTAGCCGTCGGAGTTGCGGTCGAGTTTGGCGAAGTGGTCGGCGCGGGCGGCGATGAATTCTTCGCGGGTGACGGTGCCGTCGTTGTTCAGGTCGGAGCGTTCGAACACGCCTTCGCCGCGCATTTGCGCTAGGGCGGGGGTGCTTAACAGAACCAGCAGGGTTGCTGAGATAAAGCTGCGAGACATGGTGTTTTCCTCGGTTTCGGGGAGGCGCTGGTGTGAGCCAGCTTCCTCCCCATCAACGCACCAGGTCTCGCGAGGTTGACGTTAGTTCGAGGTCGCGCGCTTCAGGCGTTCGAAGTAACGATCGCGCAGTTCCGTTTGCCGGGATCGCATATCGACGGGTCGGCCGGCGATCCATACTTGATCGGCGAGGCTGGTGACTTCGAGCGGGTCGCCGCTCCAGAGCACCACGTCGGCGACCTGGCCGGCGGCGATGCGGCCGCGAGTGGCGCCGAGGCCGAAGATATCGGCGGCGTCGGCGGTGAGGGCAGTGACGGCGGCGTCCTTCGGCATGCCGTGAGCAACGGCGTTGCCGGCGAGCTGGCGTACCTTGCGGGCGTTGTGACTGTCTTCGAACATGCTGAATGTGACTTTCACACCGGCCTTGTTGAGCAGCGCCGCGTTGTCGAGCCGGGAGCCGATCGAATCGAAGGTGCTCGGCAGATTGTCGAGTGCGTCGACGATCACGGGCACTTTGGCTTCGGCCAGCTGGTCGGCAACGACCCACGCTTCGGCGCCGCCGGCGATCACAGGCTTGATGCCGTACTTCTTGGCGAACGCGATCGTTTTGACGATGTCACCTGCACGGTCGACGTTGAAGACCACGCGGCCGCCGGAGAGATAGCGAGCAAACACCTCGCGACCGAGCGGATGCATGAGCGATTTCTCATCGCCGACACGATTGCGCGTTTCGTGCACGGCCTGTTCTAGCACCATCCACTGAGCGGCGCGGCTGCCGCCGGAATGTGAGTTCATCTGTCCGCCGAGGTCGATGAACAGTGAGCGGCTGCCTTCGAGCACGGCGTCCTGACGACCGTCGAGCGTCACGGCTGCGCCCTGGCCGGCGAGGAAGTTGCCGTTGGAAGCGACGCCAGGGTCCAGCACGGTCCAGGTCATGCCTTCGATGCGTGTGACCGGCACGACCACCGAGCGGCCGTTATAAGCAGCCGACACGTCGAACTCCGGACGCCACTGCATCTGATAGGCAGGCGCGCCGAGACCGAGCGATGCATCGTCGGTCGTCGGTTCCTGGGTGACTTCCTGGATGCCGATGGTGGAGAGACCGGCGAACATGCCTGGCGTCAGTGCCCGGCCTTTGGCGTCGATGGTCGTTGCATTCTCGGCAGAGAGGCCGGTGCCGACGGAATGGATCTTGCCGTCGCGAATCAGTACGTCGGTGTTGGTGAGCGTGCCTTTGCCGGTCGATGTATAGACCGTCGCACCACGAATCAATATGTCCTGGGCGAGGGCGTTGCTGGCAGTCAGCGCCAGTATCGAGACGATCAGAGTTTTCATTGTGCGCTTCCCTTGGCGGTCTCGTACTGACCCAGCAGGAAATCGGATGCGGGTTTGGCCGGCGGATTGGCGCGGTCATAGACCAGTGCGCCATCGATGAACACCTGCTCGGCGAGCGCGTACACGCTGAAGGGATCGCCGTTCCAGATCACCACGTCGCCCATCTTGCCGGTCTCGAGCGAGCCCGTGACCTTCTCGATGCCGAGCGCCTTGGCGGCGTTGAGCGTGAGCCACGTAATGGCATGCTCGCGCGAGATGTCGAGGCCCATGCGATTGCCGCGAGCCAGGGCTTTGCCGGCTTCCTGGTTGAGTCGTTGTATTCCTTCCTCCGAATCGGAGTGGACGATGGCGCAGCTGTTCTTGGGCATGTCGGTGAGCGCGAGGTTTTCCATCACGCCATCGAATGCTTCCATCTTGAAACCCCACCAGTCGGCCCACTCGGCCCCGCAGATATTGTTCTGCGCGAGCAGGTCCGCAATCTTGTAAGCCTCGACGGCATGGTGGAACGCGGCGATCTTGAAGCCGAATTCCTTCGCCAGGTCGATCATGATGGCCATTTCATCGGCGCGGTAGCAGTGGATGTGCACCAGGATCTCGCCATTCATGGCGCCGACCAGCGTCTCGGATTTCATGTCGCGCTTCGGTGGTGACGGCGGCTTGTCGTCGTCCTTCTTCTTGGCCGAGTCCTTTTGTTTCTTTTCGAAGTCGGCCAGCTCGCGGCGATATTTGTTCCACTCTTCTCGATAGGCCTGCGCATCGGCGAAGGCCTGGCGATAGCCGGCCACATTGCCCATGCGAGTCATCGGCGCCTGGCCTTTGCCGCCATAGACGTTCTTGGGATTCTCGCCACATGCCATCTTCAAGCCCTGCGGCGCGCCAGGAAATTTCATTGCCTGGTAGGTCGTCGTATGCACGTTCTTCACGGTGACGCCGCGGCCGCCGATGAGATTGCCCGAGCCGGGCAGGATCTGCAGGGCGGTGATGCCCCCTTCGAGCGCGGCCTGAAAGCCTGGATCCTGCGGCCACAACGCGTGCTCGGCCCACGCCTGCGCGGTGACGGGATCGACCATTTCGTTGCCATCGCTGTGCGCGTCGACGCGGGGGCTCGGGTACACGCCCAGGTGCGAGTGCACGTCGATCAGTCCGGGCGTGACCCAGCGACCGTTGGCTTCGATGACTTTGGCGCCGGCCGGTGCGCTCAGTTGTGTACCGACGGCGGAGACTTTACCGTCGACGATGAGCACGTCGCCGTTGTCGATGCGAGCGCCCGTGCCGGTAAGAACGGTCGCGCCACGAATCAGCGTCGCCTGCGATGGCAGCGCTCGATACGTCGATGTATACGGTGCGGGAGCCGATGGAGCGGGGGTTGCTTCCGGTGTCGGGGCTTGCGACTGCGGCGCGGTTGCGCAGGCGCTCAACAAAATCCCCAGCAATGGAATCATGATCGGGCGACGCGAGGCGCCGCGCGCATGAGCGTGCTGCATTAGTTTGTGATATCCGTGCGGCGAAAAAATCGAAGCGCAAAAATCTATCAGATCAGCCTGCCTTGTGCTGCTGCTTCGTGATCGAGCAACCAGCGCTTGCGGGGCAACCCACCCGTAGCCGGTGAGCAAGCCGTCGGCGCCGCCGCTTTCCACGGCGATGGCTTTGATGGCATCCAACTTGCCTTCGACATCTCGCCGATGGGGGCGCATGCACTCGATATGGAAGCTGAACGTGTGAGCCGGCATGGCGGGATTTTCAATGCATTTGCAGTATCGGGTGTGAGCGGCGTTATGATGATTGCGGGGACATTGCGTGATCACTGGCCAGCGGACGAATGAGCGCAACACCGGAACCGGTTGGAACCCTGGAGATCGCCCTCGCGCATACCCGACGGTTGCTGGATCATGACCCGTCGGCGGCTGCCGAGCAGGCGCGTGAGATTCTAAAGGTCGTTCCCGGACATCCTCTGGCGCAATTGCTGCTGGGCCTCGCCTACAGTGCGAACCGGCAGGGTGAGGAGGCGATCGCGGCCTTGCGTCGGGCGGTGGAGTTGCAGCCCGATCTTCCCGATGCGTGGCGAACGCTGGCCGATCATCTCACCGCAGCGGGTGACGCTGCCGGCGCCGACCACGCATACGCTCAACACATCCGCTTCTCCACCCGCAATCCGCGCTTGCTCGAAGCGGGCGCTGCGCTGGCCGACAATCGAATCGCCGTAGCGGAGGCTTTGCTTCGTGAGCATTTGAAGCAGCATCCCACCGATGTCGCCGCGATCCGGATGTTTGCTGAAGTGGCGGCGCGGCTCGGCCGATATGCCGATGCGGAAGTGCTGCTCGAACGATGCCTGGAACTGGCGCCGAGTTTCCTCGGCGCACGCCACAACTACGCGTATGTTCTGCAACGCCAGAACAAGCTCGAGAAATCTCTGCAACAGATCGAGCGTCTGCTCGCGCTGGATCCTCGCAATCCAGGCTTCCGCAATCTGCATGCTGCCGTGCTGGGGCGAGCGGGGGACTACGATCGCGCCTTGCAGATCTATGCGGACGTGGTGAAGGAATATCCGACCAATGCCAAGGTATGGATGAGCTATGGGCATGCATTGAAGACGGCAGGCCGGCAGGGCGAGTGCGTCGCCACGTATCGCCGTGCCATCGAGCTGTCCCCGCAGCTGGGTGAAGCGTATTGGAGCCTCGCGAACCTGAAAACCTTCCGCTTCAGCGACGCGGACGTGGTGGCCATCCAGGAGCAGCTGCGGCGAAACGATTTGAGTGAGGAAGACCGCTTCCACTTCCATTTTTCGCTGGGCAAGGCGTTCGAGGACGCACGCGACTACGCGAAGTCTTTCGAACATTACGGTCTCGGCAATCGTTTGCGCCGGGAAATGGTTCAGTACGAGGCGGAGGAGACTACGCAGCACGTGCGCCGCTCGAAGCAACTGCTGACGCCGGAGTTCTTCGCGGCGCGTGACGGCTGGGGTTCCTCCGCGCCGGATCCGATCTTCATCGTCGGTCTGCCGCGGGCGGGCTCGACGTTGCTGGAGCAGATCCTGTCCAGCCATCCGCTGGTCGAAGGCACGATGGAGCTGCCCGACGTCATCGACATGGCGCGTTCATTGGGCGGCGGCCGGGCGCGAGGCGAAGTGTCGAAGTATCCCGAGGTGCTGGCCGATCTTTCAGCCGATCAGTTGCGCGAACTGGGCGATCAGTACATTGCCAACACTCGCATCCAGCGCAAGACCGACGCGCCGTTCTTCATCGACAAGATGCCGAACAACTTCGCGCACATCGGCTTGCTCCAGCTGATCCTGCCGCGAGCGAAGATCATCGATGCCCGCCGCCATCCGTTGGGGTGCTGTTTCTCGGGCTTCAAACAGCATTTCGCGCGCGGCCAGCATTTCACCTATGGGCTCGATGACATAGGTCGCTATTACCGCGATTACGTCGAGCTCATGGCGCATTTCGATGCGGTGCTGCCGGCGCGCGTACATCGGGTCATCTACGAGAAACTGGTCGACGACACCGAGAATGAAGTCCGTCGGCTGCTCGACTACTGCGGCCTGCCGTTCGATGAGCGCTGTCTGCGCTTCTATGAGAACGACCGCGCCGTACGCACTGCCAGCTCGGAGCAGGTGCGCCGTCCGATCTACCGCGACGGCGTCGATCACTGGCAGCACTATGAACCCTGGCTCGAGCCCTTGAAGCGCGCCCTCGGCCCGGTGCTCGAGGCCTATCCAGACGTTCCGGAGATCTTCACGAACCGTTGATTCATTTGCCGATTCATCACAAGAGAGCCGCGTGGATCAGCGGCTATAACATTGGGGAGAGCAAGATGGTTGATCGTCGCTTGCATGCTCACAAACTTCGGCAAGGTCGCCGAAGGTCGATATCGATTCCATTGGCCGCTGCGCTATCGGTCACGCTGTCGCACGCAGCGTCGGCTCAGAACACCGAGGGTGCGGTGCTCGAACAGGTGATCGTCACCGCCCAGAAGCGGCAGGAGAACCTGCAGGAAGTGCCGCTGAGTATCACCGCGCTGGGCACGGCGAAACTCGAAGAACTGCACGTCGCCGACTTCGCCGATTACGCCAAGTACCTGCCCAGCCTGTCGTACACCTCGCTCGGCCCCGGCTTCTCCCGAGTGTTCTTCCGCGGCGTCAGCAGCGGCGACAACGGCAATCACTCCGGCTCGATGCCTTCGGTGGGCATCTATCTGGACGAGCAGCCCATCACCACCATCCAGGGCGCGCTCGATGTGCATATCTATGACATCGAGCGAGTCGAAGCTCTCGCCGGCCCGCAAGGCACGCTCTACGGCGCAAGCTCCCAGGCGGGCACGATTCGCATCATCACCAACAAACCCGATCCCTCGAAGTTCGCGGCCGGCTACGACGTCGAAGGCAATGTGCTCGATGGCGAGACCGGCTACGTCGCCGAAGGCTTCGCCAATCTGCCGGTGAGCGAGAACGCCGCGATCCGACTGGTCGGGTGGGGCAAGCGTGACGCGGGATACATCAGCAATGTGGCAGCGGATCGCCTCTACGAGACCGCGGAAATCACCATCAACAACGCCGATCGCGCCAAGGAAGACTACAACGACGTGGAGACCTACGGCGCACGCGCTGCCTTGCGCGTGGACTTGAACGACAGCTGGACCGTCACGCCGACGCTGATGCATCAACAGCAGAAATCGAACGGCGCGTTCGCCTACGATCCGAGTCTCGGCGATCTCAACGTGGCCCGATATCGTCCGGAGACCTCCGATGATCGCTGGACGCAGGCGGCGCTCACGGTCGAAGGCAAGATCGCCAATCTCGATGTCGTGTACGGAGGCTCTCACCTGAAGCGCGACGTGGACGTCGAGCAGGACTATTCCGATTACTCGCTGTTCTACGACATCACCTACGGCTACACCGTGTACAACGACGACGGCGTGACGATCGAGCCGACGCAGTACATCCAGGGCAAGGATCGTTACAAGCGTCAAAGCCACGAACTGCGGCTCTCCACGCCGAGCGACCGGCGGATGCGATTCGTCGGCGGCCTGTTCTACCAGCGCCAGCAGCATCTGATCGAGCAGCGTTACAAGATCGACAACCTGACGCCGGTCTATGAAGTGAGCGACTGGTCCGACACGATCTGGCTGACCGAGCAGAAGCGCATCGATCGCGACTATGCCGTGTTCGGCGAACTGAGCTTCGACATCACCGAGCGTCTGACCGTGACCGGCGGCGCACGCTGGTTCAAAGCCGAGAACTCGCTGGCGGGTTTCTTCGGTTATGGCGATGGCTTCAGCACCAGCGGCACCAATGGCGAGGCGTTGTGCAGCAACTTGCTTGGAAACGAAGCCGGCGACAGGACAGGCTGGTCGCCGTACACGGCGGTGGGTACCGCGCCCTGCAAGAACCTCGACAAATCCGTCGACGAAGACGGCGTCACGCCGAAGGTCAATTTCACTTACAAGTTCCATGACGATCGCATGGTCTACGTCACCTACTCGAAGGGCTTCCGGCCCGGTGGCGTCAATCGTCGCGGCACCTTCCCGCCGTACGATGCCGATTATCTGAAGAACTACGAAGTGGGTTGGAAGACCACCTGGCTGGACAATCGCATCCGCTTCAACGGGGCGGTGTTCCTGCTCGACTGGGACGATTTCCAGTTCTCGTTCACCGGCCAGAACGGTCTGACCAATATCACCAATGCCGGCGGCGCCCGCATCAAGGGTCTGGAAACCGATGTGGAGTTTGCCGCCACCGAGAGCTTCAC
>Ga0182742_1000538_pt1 | contig 58777 bp, 59 predicted proteins | sample eDN5th37CBELigMG_FD_128880 | JGI IMG/M metagenome (GOLD analysis project Ga0182742, IMG submission 128880) | Enriched Miracle-Growth compost microbial communities from Emeryville, California, USA - eDNA 5th pass 37_C BE-Lig MG (version 2)... ...
GAATGCCTTGCTGCTCATCCTTTCGTTGGCGGCTATCGTTACCGGCTTCTTTCATGCGACAATCTCCATCACATTATTCGCGGTGTTGGCTCTGATCAGTATGACTTCAGTTGTTACTCGATTTTATTACAATCGAAAATACTAGGGGGACAATCCCCCGCTCACAAGCAAGCCCTCCGTTTCCGGAGGGCTTGCTTGCATAATTGCAGGGAAAGCTGCGGCTTAGTTAGTGATGCGTTGGCCCTTGCGGTCCTGCTTGCCGTCCTACGGGAACCCGTTTCACAAAGAACGAAATCACCAGTCCTGCGATGGCAAGAACTAACGCAAAAACAAAAGCGTCCTGTACACCGGCAGTAAACCCGGCCAACTGATGCTCCGGAAGATCCGGATTCGCCACGCTATTTAAATAACGTAACTGCCCCGCACTTAAGATACTTACCGCAACGGCCGTACCGATCGCCCCGGAAACCTGCTGCAACGTATTCATAATGGCCGTTCCATCCGGGTAATACTCCGGAGGCAGTTGATTCAAACCATTCGTCTGCGCAGGCATCATAATCATAGAAATCCCGATCATCATAAATAAGTGCAATGCCGTGATCATGCCGAGGGGAGTTTCCGGATTGATGCCTGTGTACATCAACAGAACCGCAGCCACGACCACGAGCCCGCCAATCACAAGCCACCTCGGTCCAAACTTATCAAATAAACGGCCCATGACTGGGGATAGAAAGCCGTTCAGCAAGCTGCCCGGCAATAATACGAGACCGGCGGTCAACGCCGTTACGGCAAGACCTTGCTGCAAATACATAGGCAAGACGAGCATGGACGACAGCAGCATCATCATACAGAAGAAGATGAGAATGAGACCGATCGTGAACATCGGGTACTTGAAGGCGCGCAGGTCCATCATCGGTTCCTTCATTCTTAGCTGACGAATGCTGAAGACTAGCAGAGACAACCCACCGATCAACAATGCGGCAATGACAACAGGACTGCTCCAGCCGCCGCCGGTTCCTCCATGTCCGCCCGTGCTGCTGAATCCATACACGATCCCTCCGAATCCCAGCGTAGACAAGATAATGGACAGTACATCGATTTTGGGCTTCGTCAGTGTGGAGATGTTCGGTAAGAACAACAACCCGCAGATTAATGAAATGATAAAGAACGGCAGCGAAGTCCAGAAAATCCAGTGCCAGCTCAAATTCTGCAATATCAAACCGGAAATGCTCGGGCCGACAGCCGGCGCGAACATGATCACCAAGCCGATGAATCCCATAGCCGAACCGCGCTTTTCCACCGGGAAAATCACCAGCATCGTGTTAAACATGAGCGGCAGCAATAGTGCCGTACCTGCAGCCTGCAGCACCCGTGCCGCGAGAAGAACTTCGAAACTTGGCGCCAGCGCAGCGACGAAAGTCCCGGCAATCGAAAAGATGAGCGACGTCGTAAACAACTGTCTCGTGGTAAACCATTGGAGCATGAGACCGGATACCGGCACTAATATTCCTAGTACCAGCAGATAGGCTGTCGTTAACCATTGAATCGTTGTAGGTCCTACCTCCAGCAAGCCCATTAACGGTGTCAATGCCACGTTCAGCGCCGTTTCTCCGAATAGGCCGATAAAGCCGCTAAGCAGCATCGCGAATAAGATCGGCAGCACTTTGTATTGTCTCGTTTCTTGTTGCCCCTCTACGGGGGCGGCCTTCATGGTAACCTCCACGCAATAATCCTCCCGAATGATGTCTCTGTTTCTTTCTATGATCCTTCTTCTTGGTCTTAATAAAATAACTGTCAGGAATAGGATCGTCAAGTCATTGCGGCAACAAAAATGGCGCGGCCATCCCGCGCCAAACTCCCGCAACCCTTATGTCCAGTACAAGAAATCCTCATCGTGAAAGTCCATAAACTCCGATTTCAGCCGAGGATTTACCTGATACGTATACTCCTTCGCATCTTCCTGCGAATCGGGCAAATCCAGGGAAGTTACTTGTTGTTCTTCACGTTCCGGCATGAAATACTCCTCCTTTACTGAGGATAGTATTCCCTTAAGCTTTAGCGCTATGCCCCGTTTACCTGCCCATAATCCGTCTTACTTCCAATAGCACGTCCCGCTTTACGTCTTCCGCTTTCGCTAACACGCTTCTCCCTTCCGCTTCAAGAACGCGTCTTCGTTCGTCGTCCTTGATGCTTCCGAGATTAATCTCTACCGTAATCCATGCGGATTGGACGGCAGCCTCCAGCGTGATGACCGCAATCGCGAGATCGGAGATCACATTTTTGTTTACCTTCGTTGTAACCTCGGCCGCTGCGGTCATCACATCTAAGGAGCGCCGCATCAGCCGAAGAGGAACGGATGCCGCGAATACCGCCGCTTCTTGTAACGCCGATGAGCGTGCCTGCTTCTCCTCGTCCGTGTTCTTCGGCATACCGAGAGCACGCATATAGGTTTGGAAGGATTCCATATCCTGCTCTAAGAACGATTCGAAATGATCGATGGCCGATGTCATGGTTTGCACCAAGTCTTCCATCTCATCCTTCACCGCCTCGAATTTCGCGCCTCTTGTCAGGTTCGCAACCATAGAGCCCATGGATGCGCCAAGCGCCGCACTTAGTGCGGCAATACTTCCGCCGCCCGGTGTCGGTGAATCCGAGCCCGCCTCATTAAGAAATTGACGTATAGGAGTATCGAAGATTCGCATGCTGCAACTTCACTGCCTTCATGAAATTTTCGAACAAGAGCATCGTTGTCAATGTGCCGACTCCCCCGGGAACCGGCGTCATCGCTTTGACGACCTCCGCCACATCCGGCGCAACGTCACCGGTAATCCCGTTCGCCGTTTCATTGATCCCCACATCAATGACGTTCAAGCCCGAATGCACCATCTCTCTTGTCACGAGGCCGGGACAACCCGCTGCTGTAATCAGAATGTCCGCGTTCTGAATATGAACCGATAAGTCCTTTGTATAATAATGGCACACCGTCAGCGTCGCATTCTCACGCAGAAGCAAGTGCAGCAACGGCTTGCCCACTGTCTCGCCGCAGCCGACCAAGACAACGTTAGCGCCTTGCAGCGGGATGCCGAAGTGCTTCATAATGCGGATGCATGACAGCGGAGTCGCCGGATAAATGCCGTCCGATCCCGTGACGCACGCCAATTTATTCGCAGCCGAGATGCCGTCCACGTCTTTCCCCGGAGCGATGCTGTCGGATAAAGCATGCACGTTGATATGCTTCGGTACGGGAAGCTCCAGCATAATGCCTTGAACGCTGCGGTCATCGTTTAACCGTTCAATCTCCTGAAGCAGCCTCTGCTCCGTCACATCCGGTTCGAAGGGAATGATGCGGTACGAAATCCCCAGCTTCCCTGCAATTTTCCCCTTAATTTTCGCGTAATATTCCGAGGCGGGATTCCCTTTCACCAGAATGACCGCCATTGCCGGCTGCATGCCGTCCGTCTTCAGCCGATTCACTTCCGCCGTTAATTCGCGCGAAATTTGATCGGCCAGTTCCTTCGTCTTTAATAGGATCGCCATACCCTTCGCCTCCGTGGATCATTTTTGTAGGAAAATAAAAAAAGTATTCGGATGACGCTTCAACCGCATCATACAAATACTTCGCCCAGGCGTACGGCTTATGTCCGAACCGCGCGCTCCCTCGTGGTACCCCACGCTACGCCAGTCACGCACGGCTTTGTTGATAGCCTTAGTGTAACACAGATTTAAAATTCGCGTAAACTTTTTCGGAGGGATCAATTTCTGGCATCGTTAGTAATTCAAACGATCGATGGCAGAGCATATTGTATCCTCATCCCACATTGGATTTGCATAACCGAATGGCGCATTCAATACCGGAATCCAGCTCGCATCGTATCCCGTTTCCCGCTTTGCCCGCGCGCACGCATCTTCGCGGCTTCCCCCACGCTCTATTTGCGTTAACAATTCAAGACGGAACCGGGCGAATTGCTTCACCGTCGCTTGGAAATTTCGTTCCATTTCCGGATCCGTTCCGCCATCCATAGCCCCTCCATCCGGCGTAGTAAACGAGTAATTGAGGTACGAGTCGTCTCGCAGCTCGATCGACTCAGCCAGCAGCTTCTTCGCCCGCTCCGTATGACCGAACGCCTCCGCCCATAACCCGTCAATCAACCGGTGGTAGGAGGTTGGGGATGTCGAATAGGTCCTGTCGACGCGAAGGAGCGTGTCCTCCTTGACGATAAAGCTCTCGGTGTACTCCCTTTGCCAAAGTCCGGCCCCAGCCGAACCGATCACACCGCCGGTCAGCATAAGAACCCCTTCTCGTACTTCCGCGTTCGAGACATTCGGGATTTCCGCCGTTCCCACGGTTTGGAGTTCGCCGTCGACCAAGGAAGTAACCGTGTAGGAAGCGAGCGTTGTATGAGCGCCCACCGCATAAGAAACCCAGATGACATCCGGCTTACCGTCACCCGTCATCTCGTCCACAGCCGCGATGTTTGCCCGCCCATAGCTTTCTTCCGGAAATTCAAAGCCGTGAAGCTCGTAACGGTCTTCCTTATGAGAGATGATTGCCCCATACGCCGTTCGGCGCTCAACTGCATCCTTGTCAGTGTGTAAAATTTCTTCAAACAAGACGACCGCCCACTCCGCGGCAGACTCATCTCCATCCAGATCCGCCCGGACCGCTTCAATCGGTTCGCGCTGCGGATCATAGGCTTCTGCAAATTCAATCAGCCATTCCGGCAATTGTTCAGGGGTTACCTGTTGATCGTTCAACCTGATGGCAAGCGACTGTAATAAAGGTTCTCTCGTCAAATATGGACTTCGCTCTTCGAACGGCTCTTCGAATGGCTCTTCTGTCCGGATCTCTTGCTTTGGTGGTGAATGCTCTACTTTATCAGCGTCTCCGCCATGCCAGCCTTCCGTTATCACGGCATACAACAATACAACAACTGCAACCACACCGATCCATTTCAATCGCATAGTCAACTCCGCCTTGTTCCCTGTAAAATACGATCTATATAACGTGCGGGATTCCCTAAAGTTGCAGCAACATCCCAACTTTAACTCACATTCGGAAAATATCGCGGAGGCGAAACGTGATGCAGGTCACCTTGTCCGATGCCACGAAGTCGTCCTCTTCGAATACAGCGGACAATTCATATCTGTCTTCCCGCAGCACATACCGCTCCAACCGGAAGCTTCTTCTTGTCTTCCGCCATCCTCCATCCCCCCGTCGATAGAAATATGTGAAAAGCACCCCGACAAAGCAACACGCATGGTGTCTACTTTGCGAGGTGCTTCCTCGGCGTTATTTCTCTTATTATGTTAATTTTCGAGAATACTGTCAAGAATCGACTATTTTTTTGAAATATAGGAAAGGCTACTGATGTAGCAAAATATTCCTGAAAGGGATAGGTGATGAAATGGACGTCAACATGAGTGCGATGGATGTGCTGGAGGAAATCAAGAAGCTCCGCCAAAGCGGCAGCTCTCTAAACAAGAAACAAATCAAACAGTCTCATCCGCACTTGATGAGAAGCGCGCTGCATTACTTTCCTAGTTGGGATCACGCGGTAAAAAGCATCGAAGGATAATACATCCATGAATGAAGGCCAGGATAGGTCCTGGCCTTTTTTTTCGTGTATTCGTGCCGCTTTAATGGCGCAGCTTTCCGTTAGCGATCGGGCAGCCCTTGCAATATTTCTTGTCCGGCAGGTGGAAGCGGAGGCAGCAGGAGCTGCGCACCGGCTTCCCCGTCCATTGGAACGGGTTAAAGCACTGCAGCTCACCATACAACTCGGGAGGAGCCTCATGATGAATAAAGCGGTAATCCTCCTCGAGCCGCTCGCGGAGGACGGGATCCTCCGTTTGCTCCATCCATGTACGGTAGAAATGATTAATGTACATGGAACCGTTCTCCCAGAGCAAATCCTCCCGGATGCCCGTCAGCTCGTGCAGCCGCTTAAACACGAGGTTCCAGTTATGCGCGAACAAACGAATCACCGTAAGCTCGCGAAGCGATTCGCGGGTCGCGGCCGTTACCGGGGAAACCCGCCCGTTACAGTGAACGGCGAGCGGCGGATCTAGCGGAAACAGTACCGATACATCGCGCAGCGTCGCCGAACGGGCGATGCCAAGGACGCTGAATTCGTATAAAACGGCAATTAGCGAGCGGCAATACCACTTCGTAAATTGCGAAGCGGCCACGGACGGCTTATCCGTCCCCAATATTCTGCTGACACGCTCGATCAGCAATTGGACTTGCTCAGGCGAGGTCAGCATTGCTCCATGCAGCCGCTCTACGTCATCCGGCACAACGATTTCCGTTGTAAATCCTAGTTGTCTATGCAATGTTGACAGTCCGGGGTCAACCAACATAAGATGACTCCCTTTCCCGAGCAGTTTGGATAAATGTTGACGAGGCGGCGGCTCGGGCGCCGATCGGTACACACAGCGGCGTCCCGTACACCGGATCGCGGATCATCCGGCAGTCCATGCCGAAGACGCCGCTGATCAGCTTCTCGTCAACGATATCGGAAGGAGCGCCTTCCGCGTACACCGCTCCGTTCGCTACCGCAACAATGTGATCCGCATATCGGCAAGCAAGATTGATGTCATGGAGCACCATGACAATCGTCCGCCCTTCCAGCTCGTTCAATTCCGAGAGCAGCTCTAACACTTCAATCTGATGCGCCATATCGAGATACGTCGTCGGCTCGTCGAGCAGAATCACATCCGTATCCTGCGCAAGCGTCATCGCAATCCACGCCCGCTGCCGCTGACCGCCCGAGAGCGCATCGACGCTGCGGTCGGCGAAGGCTGTCATGCCTGTGGCGGCGAGCGAGCGGGCCACCGCTTCCTCATCATCGCGCGACCATTGCTTCAGCCACGTCTGATGCGGATATCTCCCTTGCTTCACGAGCTGCAGCACCGTCAAGCCTTCCGGCGCGACAGGTCCCTGCGGCAAGATCGACAGCTTCTTCGCGACCTCCTTCGTCGGCTGCGAATAAATATCCTTGCCGTCTAGGACTACGGAGCCGCCAGCCGGCTTTAGAAGGCGGGCGAGAGAGCGGAGGAGCGTCGATTTCCCGCAGCCGTTCTTTCCGATCAGCACGGTGATTTGGTGCTGCGGAATGCGAAGATCGAGCCGCTCGAAGATCTGCGCGCCGCCATAGCCAAGCGATAACGATGCAGCTTGTAATCCGCCGTTGCTCATGATGGTCTCCTCCTTACAAGCAGATAGATAAAGAACGGCGCACCAATCGCCGCTGTAAAGACGCCCGCCGGAATATCGTTCGGCGGGAATGCGGTGCGGCCTATGGTATCGGCCGCCACAAGCAGCATCGCGCCGATGGCGGCGGACGCCGGAAGTACCGCGCCGAAGGACGGCCCGACGAGGCGGCGCGCCATATGCGGCGCCATTAAGCCGATGAAGCCGATGGCGCCGACTTGGGACACGGCGGCACCCGCCAGCGCGGCGCTAACCAGGATCAGCGCTGTCCGCTCCGGCGTCACGCGGCTCCCGACGCTTGCCGCGACGTCTTCGCCAAGCTCGTGCACGTTCGCCTTACGCGACAAGGCCCAAGCGAACGCACCCAGCACGAGCGCCCATGGGAGCAACACGGCGACATTGTCCCAGGAGCTGCCGTAGACGCTGCCGGTCAGCCAGGTGAACGCCTGGCTCGCAACGTAATGCGGGCTCCTAATGATCAAGAATGAAGCCAATGAGCTGGCCGCCGTTTGCAGGGCGACGCCGATCAGCACAAGGCGCAACGGCGAAATGCCGCCCTTCCAAGCGAGGGCGAACAGCAGCATCGCGGTCGCCATCGCGCCAACCGCAGCGGCGACCGACAGCCCCCCGATTCCGAGCGAGCCGCCGGAAAGCACCAGAAATCCGACGCCTGCAGCCGAAGCTCCTCCTGTAATTCCGATCATATCGGGAGAGGCGAGGGAATTGCGCGACACGCTCTGAAGCAGCGCGCCCGCCCCGGCCAAGCATGCCCCGGCGAAGACGGACATGACTACCCGAGGCAAACGGAATGAATATAGGATCGTTACGTAATCTCCTAGACCTGCAACGCCCTTGATCACCTCAACCGGCGAAATCCAAAGGGTGCCCATACCCGCGGCAATGCAAGTGAATGCAAGCAGGGCAAGCCACAATCCGGCGGTCCAAAGCACCGCCTTGCGTTCTAATAGATAGGAGAACCAACGGTTTCTGATGACGATCTTATTGCCTTGCATCGTTCCCCCTCCTTGCCACCCAGACGAAGAATGGCACGCCCACGAGTGCCGTGACAACGCCGACGGGCAGCTCGTTCGGCATTGCGATAAACCGCGCGCCGATGTCCGCTGCGAGTAAGAGCGATGCGCCGAGCAGAGCGCTGAACGGCAGCAGCCAGCGGTGATCGCCTCCGACGAGCGCCCGCGCGAGATGAGGGACGATAATGCCGATGAAGGCGATCGGACCCGCGACGGCGACTGACGCCCCGGCGAGAAGCACGACCGCCGCGGCGGACGCGAGCTTCACCATCCCTACGCGCAGCCCGAGACCGCGCGCTACATCTTCACCCAGGGCCAGCGTATTTAACGGCCGCGCGAGCAGCGCAACCACTGCCGCACCGGCCGCCATATAGGGCAGCACCGGTACCAGCATCGGCATCTCCCGCCCCGCGACGGAGCCGACAAGCCAGAACAGCACCTGATCGAAGGTGCGCCCGTCGGCAAGCATAATGCCTTGCGTAATGGATGCGGCAAAAGCCGTCACCGCAGCGCCTGCCAGCGTGATCTTTACCGGCGAAGCGCCGCCCGCCCCCGCCGTACCTAAGCCGTATGCGGCGAAAGCGCCGAAGGCCGCGCCCAGGAAGGCCGCTCCAACAAATTCAGTCAAGGATGAGAACCCTGCAAACACTACAGCCATGACGATAAAAAGCGACGCGCCGGCGTTCACTCCTAAGATGCTCGGAGATGCCAGCGGGTTGCGCGTAACCGTCTGCATCACGGCGCCGGAGACGGCGAGCGATGCGCCGACGGTCGCCGCCACCAGCATGCGCGGGAGGCGGGTGTTGCGAATAATCAGGTGCTCCGCAGAGCCGTCGAAGCTTATGAACGCCTGAATCACTGTGCTCCAATCGGTATACCGGCTGCCGTATGCGACAGAGGCCAGCGCCAACAAAAGCATCAATATTAAGAAAGCCGGAAGCAGAAGCACTTTATTCATAATTTGGAATCCTAACCCCTAAGTGTAATCACCTCTATTCTATGAGAACCGTTCTCAACTGTCAATGAGAATCATTTTCAAAAACCTATTGACGCCAAAATGCTCTGTTTGTATAGTGGTTTGTGTAGCTAGCAGTGAGAATCATTTTCAATTAAACGGGATTTGAAAGGATGGAGGACATAATGAAACGCTCAACACACAAGCGTTGGTACTACAGCTTCTTACTCTTACTCGGTGCGGCTATCCTTATGACGGCATGCGGCGGGGGCACGGGCGGTACAAGCGGCTCACAGGAAGCAACACGCAGCTTTACACACGCGATGGGGGAATCCGTCATTCCCGTACAGCCTAAGCGAGTTGTCGTTCTCACGAATGAAGGCACCGAGGCGCTGCTGGCGCTCGGCGTGAAGCCGGTAGGAGCGGTGAAATCTTGGCTCGGCGATCCATGGTATGACCACATTGCCGATCAGATGGAAGGCGTTACGAATGTCGGCGAGGAGAGCCAGCCGAATCTGGAACTGATCGCAAGCCTGAAGCCGGACCTCATCATCGGCAACAAGATGCGCCAAGAGAAGGTGTACAGTGAGCTGTCCGCTATTGCGCCGACCGTATTCTCTGAGGAATTGCGCGGCGATTGGCAAATCAACTTTAAGCTGTACGCGGATGCGCTCGGTTTAGCCGAGAAAGGCGAAGAAGTGCTGAACGCTTACTTTGACAGAATCGAAGATTTGAAGACGAAGCTTGGCGACCGGTTGTCCACTGAAGTGTCCATCGTAAGATTTATGGCTGGAGATACACGAATTTATTGGAAGGATACGTTCTCGGGCGTCATCCTGAGCCAGATCGGGTTAGCTCGTCCGGCGTCGCAGGACATCGACGATTTCGCGGCCCGCGGGGTGACGAAGGAACGCATTGAAGAGATGGATGGAGATATCATCTTCTACTTCTCCTATGAATTGGGCGACGGTGAAGCGACGGCCGTGGAGAAGAGCTGGACCGAGGATCCGCTGTGGCAGACGCTTGACGCTGTGAAGGCAGGCAAGGTCTATAAAGTGAGCGATGCGGTCTGGAATACGGCAGGCGGCGTTATCGCGGCGAACTTGATGCTCGATGATTTGTACAAATATTTTGAAGTGAAGTAACCCAAGAACCTTCCCTCCGCTCCCGTCATAAAATAAACCCACATGAATGGAAATGAGGGAATCCAACGTGGGGATGCCGCAAATACCTGACGGGAAAAACCGGCCTGACCTTCAGGATACGGTAATAGACTTGCTAGAATCCATCGCTCTTGAAGAAATGGCGCTCGCCCACTTGATGAACGCGGAAGCCGAGAAGGTGCAGGCGTTCGTGGGCGAACGCCTTAATTTTCCGACAAATCCGACCAATGAGGAAATATTGAGGTTTAATGTCTCAGTCACACGCTTTATGGAGACGTTGATGTTTAAGGAGCTGTTTCTCCTTCGCAAGCTGGAAACCGTTACATCGTTGGGATCGCGAGCGCTCCATGACGATGAATAATGAACCCGCATCCGCCCTCGCGGCGTTCCGCCATAGCTACAACCGTCTGCTCCGCGGCCTTTCGCGAAGGGGCGCAATGACGCCGGCCCTTCTGCCTTGGATTTCGCGGACCCTCTTCGCACTTTCTACGATTCAACAGATCCATCAGCTTCAAATGAAGCTCCGCCGCACCCAAAACCGCACAGCGAAGCCTTCACCTCCGTGGATTAACCCAACATACCCGGCAGCCATCCGGTCACCGCGCCAAGCAGCACGATCGCCCAAGGGGGCAGCTTCCAGAACGCCAGCAGCAAGAACAGGACCGAAGCGATCACGAAATCCAGCGACGACGTGATCGTACCCGTCCAGATCGGATCGTAAAGTGCCGCTAACAGGATGCCGACAACTGCCGCGTTGATGCCGACGAGCATCGTGCGTATCGCCGGTATGCGCCGAAGCTGATCCCAGAACGGCAATGTACCGAAGACAAGCAGGAAGGCGGGCAGGAAGATGGCCGCCGTGGCTAACAGCCCTCCGGCCCAACCTTTCATCACCGCGCCCAGGTAAGAGGCGAACGTAAACATCGGGCCCGGAACCGCTTGCGTCGCGCCGTAGCCCGCAAGAAAGGCTTCCTCACTGATGAAGCCCGCCGGCACGAGCTCTCTTTCGAGCAGCGGAAGCACCACATGGCCGCCTCCGAATACAAGAGAGCCCGAGCGGTAGAAGCTGTCGAACATGGCGATCCACTCGCTCGTTCCCCTGAGGAACGGGAGCAGGACAAGCAGGCCGAAGAACAGCGCTAAACAAAGGATGCCTGCAGTCGGCGACACCCCTGTAAGCATCGGCTGCGCCGCCGGCCGTTCGCCGGCCGGCGCGCGCCCGAACAGGAGCAGCGCCGACAAACCGGCTATGGCGATGACGCCCGCCTGAGTCCACGCCGACGGCCATAGCAGGGATACGGCGGCGGACACGACGGCAATCGTCACAGTCGGTTTCGTCGAAGCAAGCTTCTGCGCCATTCCCCACACCGCATGAACGACCACGGCGACGGCTACCAGCTTTAGCCCGTGAATCCACTCTGCTTGTTGTACATGTTGCCCATCCATCACCAACGCAAACAGCATAAGCGCAATGACCGAAGGCAGTGTAAAGCCGATGAAGGCAAGAAGCCCCCCGAGCCACCCCGCCCGCATCGCACCGATGCCGATCCCTACCTGGGAGCTCGCCGGACCGGGCAAAAACTGACACAGCGCCACCAAATCCGCGTAGCTCTGCTCATCCAGCCACTTCCTTCTGCGCACATATTCTTCATGGAAATATCCAAGATGCGCCGAAGGCCCGCCGAATGAAGTTAGACCTAATTTCACAGATACTTTAAGTACTTCGTACAGCCGTTTCCCGCTCGAATCCTTTTTCATAACCTGCCCTATGCCGTTCCCCTCGCCCTTTGTCCTCTCTCCATCCATATCAGTCTAACGTTCTTCTTCCACCCCCGCAATCTTCCAGGGATCTGCCGGCGACCCCCGCTGCAGCTTGAACAAGAGCGTCCTTCTTGTCGGCTTTCCCCCGCCCGCCGGGAACACTCTTGTATCTGCCTTGATCTGTACCGTTAACAGGCTGTCGCCATTCTTCTCTTGTGTGACCGTTTGTTTTTCAATCTGGACATATTGGTCTCGGACACTTGCATATTCCTTCGCCTGCGGATCATCCGCCCGCACGAAAAGACGCTTAATGATGTTCGGATCCTTCACGCGCATCGCCGTATAGAAGGTGTCCACGACCTCTTCCGGAGACATTCGCGCCAGATACAAATCGATCTCGCCCGAAGCCTTCCATACCATCAATTGATGGTCTGGATCGGTTTGTTTGGACCGATGTGTCGTGCTGTCGAGAAAATGAATGCAAAAATGCCCCGCAAAGTTATTCCCGGGGATTCCATCACCGCCGTGCGGCATCCCGTGCATCGACGCGGCCAAGGTCCGGCCGTTCGATTTGACGAGGATTGCCTTCCTCCTCCAGCTCCACTCGCCATCATAAATTTGTTTCATGATCGCGCTGTCTTTCGCCGTCAGCGGCTGCACATCCGCGTGGTTTCGTCCCGCGCGGCGTTGAGCCTTGAACGACATGCCGGTCTCCACATCCACCACTGTAATGATTTCTTTCATGGGGACGATTTTTTTCGCTTCCTTCCAAGGGAGCGGCTGGCCATAGTGCACTTCCTTCAGTTTTTGCGCATAAGTGAGCAGCTGCGTGCGGGCCTTTATGGGCAGCGCTATCGCCGTCATCGAGCGCTCGCTGAGCAGCTCTCCTGCAGGGCTTACCATATACTCCGCCTGGTCGGTTGGGAGACGGACATACACATCGCTGAGCGGCAGGTGATCTACAGGCTTCTTCGCGTTGCCGGAGTTTAGCGCGTCTTTCAGCGACTTCGCCAGCTGCGGTTGGATCATCTCCAGGCGCGTTTCCATCTCCGCGTCGGGAGAGGTTCGAATCAGCATGGTGATGCCGTCCTGTTCGAAGGTGGGTTGCCTTCGTTTCGCTTGTTCCTGCTCTTGATTTTCCACCTGTTGACCTAGTTCTTCCGCATACACCGACACTGCAGGCCCCGCATACAATAAGCCGATTATCATGAACGTGACTGTTATGATTCTGGCAACTTTTCCAACCATCGTCATCCCCTCCGATGTTCCGGGATTTGAAATCTTCTGCATGCATTTTTTGCATGTGCACTGTAAATCATGCAAGCTTTGCAGAATTGCTTCCCTTCCCCATTCATAGGACATTCGTAGCCCACCATATATTTCCTTTACAGTGTTAAAACTTTAATCCTGAAGAGGTGTCCCCCCGATGAAACCTGTAAAGTTCTTGGCGTTGACTATGGCTTTTCTCCTAATCTTCTGCTTGATTTATACGCCGGCCGCATTCGGAGCGAAAGCGTCCGAGGGGGATGAGAATGACGCCTTTCTCGTCATTAATAAAAAAACGAACAAGATGGCTTACTTCTCCAACGGCTACTTAGAGCGCATCTTTGATGTCGCCACCGGACGCACACCGTCTTTAACGCCGGAAGGGATCTTCCCGATCGTCAACAAGATTAAGAATCGGCCTTATTATACGGATAACATTCCTGGCGGCGATCCGCGCAATCCGTTGGGCGACCGATGGCTCGGGCTGCACGTCGGCAAAACGTACGGCACGACCTATGCGATTCACGGCAACAACAATGAGGACTCGATTGGAAAATATGTGAGCAAGGGCTGTGTGCGGATGCATAATGACGACATCCATTGGCTGTACGATCAGTTGCCGTTGTTCACTGAGGTGTTGATTACGACTTCGGATCAGCCGTTCGAGGAGTTGGCGGCAGGCGCCGGCTACCCGGTTCGGGTGGTATTCTCAGGGAAGCTTTATGTCAATGGCGAAGAAGTTACGCTGGAGCAGCCGATGATTGAGTATCGCGGCCGGATGTATCTTCCGCTGCGGGCGGTGTTTGAACTGTTGGGCGGTTCGGTGCAATGGGACGCTGCGACGAGGACCGTTACATCTGTTGTAGGGGAGCGTACCATCGTGCATTCAGCCGATTCGAATACGGTGCACATGAATGGAGTGGCCGTGACCTTGTCGGATGCGTCGTACCTTCGTGACGGCACCCTCATGATGCCGCTGCGGGGAATCGCCGAATCCCTCGGCTGGAGCGTGGAATGGGACGGTGCGTCGCAGAGTGTTCACTTGGCAGAGGAGTGAAATGCGGGGACGGTTCGCCGTCCCTTTTTTTTGGTTTTAGCGCATAACGGACATAGTGGAAGCATAGCGGGGTCAGAGGGGCGGTTTCCCCCGCCATGAGCGCTTTAAGCTTCACATGTGTCCGTTAGAAATCCGGCATCGCGAAAATCGGCGTTTAAGCGTCGTGTGTGGCCGTTAGCGCATAAAGGACACAGCAGACGCTTAGAGGCCGAAAAAGGGGGTTCGTAGAATTTAACGGCCACAGCAGACGCTTAGAAGGGCCAGAGGGGCACACGTATCGCCAAAAAGTGATGCGGTACTAGCCGAAAAGTGGTGCGGGGATGGCCAAACTGCGGCGACAAGACACGAAGGTGCGGCGATGAACGGGTGTTGTGGCACACGTATCGCCAAAAAGTGATGCGGCACTAGCCGAAAAGTGGTGCGGGGATGGCCAAACTGCGGCGCTCGGACGGGAAAATGTGGGGGCATACCGGCGAAGTAGCACATGAATGACCAGAAAATGATGCGGCGATAACCGAAAAGTGGTGCGGGGATGGCCAAACTGCGGCGCTCGGACGGGAAAATGTGGGGGCATACCGGCGAAGTGGCACACGCATGACCAGAAAATGATGCGGCGATAACCGAAAAGTGGTGCGTACATAGCCAAGCTGCGGCGACAGGGCGCGAACTGGTGCGGGACTAGCAATAAAGTGGCCAGACGATGGCCAACCCGCGCCGCCGCCCCCCAACAAAAAAGGCACCCAGCCCCTATCAGGACTGTGTGCCCGCCAAATCCCCACTCACAGCACCTTGCGCAGGAATTCCTGCGTCCGCGGATGCTGCGGATTGCTAAACAACTGCGATGGCGCGGCGTCCTCGACAATGTACCCGCCGTCCATGAACAGCACGCGGTCGCCCACCTCGCGGGCGAAGCCCATCTCATGGGTGACGACGACCATCGTCATGCCTTCTTGAGCGAGCTCTTTCATCACGTCGAGCACCTCGCCGACCATCTCGGGGTCCAGCGCCGACGTCGGCTCGTCAAACAGCATAACAGCCGGCTGCATCGCCAGCGCGCGCACAATGGCGATCCGCTGCTTCTGTCCGCCGGACAGCTGCGCGGGATACGCCTCCGCCTTATCCTCCAAGCCGATGCGGCGCAGCAGCGTCAATGCGCGCTCTCGCGCTTCCTCGCGCTTCATCCCCTTCAGCTTCATGGGCGCAAGGGTAATATTATCGATAATGCGCAGGTGCGGGAACAGGTTAAAATGCTGAAACACCATCCCCATCCGCTCGCGCAGTTTATTTATATTGGTCCCTTTGGACGTTAGGAGCTGCCCGTCAAATACGATTTCCCCCGCGGTAGGAACCTCCAGCAAATTCAAGCAGCGAAGAAATGTGCTCTTCCCCGAGCCGCTCGGCCCGATGACCACGACGACCTCGCCCTTGGCAATCGAAGTATCGATCCCTTTGAGCACTTGGTTTTTGCCGTAGCTTTTTTTCAGTCCCTTAACTTCGATCACTGGAGCGCATCCTCCTTTCCAGCAGTCCGACCAGCTTCGACAGCGTAAAGACGATGACGAAATAGTAGATCATAATGATGAGATACGGCTCCAAGCCCCGGAACGTGATGCTGCGAATAATCCCTGCATTGTACATCAGCTCGCCGACGCCAATCGTCGAGACGACGGCCGTCTCCTTCATGACGACGACGAACTCGTTTCCTAGCGCCGGAATGATCGTCTTTACCGCCTGCGGCATAATGATATGCCTCATCGCCATCCGGTGCGGCATGCCGAGCGAACGCGCCGCCTCCATCTGGCCCTTATCCACCGATTGGATGCCGGCACGCATAATTTCCGCCACATACGCGGAAGAATTCAAGGATAAGGCGATAACCCCATAGAAAAACACAGACGGGAGGCCGAACATGGCGGGAATGGTTGGAAAAAGCTGTGTGCCCCCGAACCACACCAACGAAATTTGCACGATGGAAGGCGTCGAGCGCAGGAAGTCAATATATGCCGCCGCCACAAACCGCACAATCCCATAACGCGAAATGCGCAGCAGCGCAACCAGCGTTCCGATCAACACTCCGAAGACAATGCTGAAGATCCCTAGCAGAATCGTCATCTTCATCCCTTCGAAGAGAATCATATGATATTGCGAATAAATATCTGCGATCCATTCCCATGTATTCTTCTGCTCTGGCAAACGTGCTCCCCCCTTACAGCAAAAAAGGACAGCAGGTGAACCGCTGCCCCTTAAGGTTATATTATTTGGCTAAAAATTACATTGCATTCGTTGCTTCCGTTACAAACTCTTCCATCTTGCCGGAATCGATTAACCGCTGAATCGTCGCATTTACCGCTTCAACGAGCTCCGGCGAATTTTTCGGCATCGCTGCCGCAAAGCCGTCTTCATCTTGTTGAAGTTGAACATCCGCGATCACAAGCTCCGGATTTGCTTTGACATATGCCTCAGCAACCGGCGCGTCGAGTACGACCGCTTCGACGTTACCCGATTTCAAGTCCAAGATGAGATCCGGAATTTTCGTGAGCGCCCGCACTTCCGACTCCGCCATCTGGTCAGTCACAACGCCTTCTTGAATCGAGCCGAGCTGTGCGCCAACCTTCTGACCGGCCAAGTCCGCAACGGCCTTATATTTCTCCTTGTCTGCGCCGCGAACGACAACCTTCTGCACAGAAGTGTAATACGTTGTAGAGAAGTCTACCGACTGCGCGCGTTCTGCGTCGGCCGTCATGCCTGCCAGCACGATATCAACATTGCCGCTTTGCAGCGCCGTCAATAACCCGTCAAAGCCCATATCGGTGATCACAAGCTCAACGCCAAGATCTGCGGCAATTTCTTTCGCGATGGCAATGTCCGAGCCGATAATGGTGTCTTTCCCGTCAATGATCGAATGGAATTCGAACGGAGGGAAGTCCGCGCTCGTTGCCAGACGAAGCTTGCCGGACGCTTTAATGCGTTCCAAGGCATTCTGTGAAGCTTCCGCCGCCGGGGTATCCGCTTGATTCGCCGGTGTCCCTCCGCCGCACGCTGTTAATACTGTCATAAAAATAAGTGCCGCCGCGAGCAGCCATCCCTTTTTCCCCATAGTCATGTCCGTTTCTCTCCCTCTAATCTCTGTATATTCATACAATTAATTGCTTACAACATTCAGCATTATAACCCCAAACCCCAAACCTCGCAAGTTGAAATACATGTAAAAAGGAATGGTTTCCCTTCTAGCGGACAGACAAGCTTCATAAAGTATACAAATCGTTCAACGTAAAGGAGACCCCCCATATGAAGCGCCAAAACTGGCTTCTCGCGGCCATTGTCCCCTTGTTAACATTCAATGTGTTCCGTACCGTGGAATTCGTCCACCAACGGATGGATGCGGCACCGGCGGCAGCAGCTGAGTCCGCGGCCTATACAACCGACAGCCTCATTCCGAAAGCGCCCGCAAGGACGCCTTCCGATTCATTCGCACCCACGATGGCACAACCGAGCTCGGCGCAGGAACCGATCGAGACGCGGTTGACGTTCGCCGCGAAGGAAACTGCCGATATGTTGACAGTAATTGTGAATAAGGAGCATCCCTTGCCTGATCATTATGAGCCTGCGGATTTAACCGCCCCTGATATTCCGTTCATTTTTAACGGCAATCACGAGAAGAGGCTGCTTCGGGAAGAAGCTGCGCGGGCTGTAGAGGAGCTGTTTGCCGCCGCTAAGAAAGAGGGGATCCAGCTGTACGGCGTCTCCGGGTACCGCTCTTACGAAACGCAGAAATCATTGTATGCCTTTAATGTCAATAGACAGGGGCTGGAGCACGCCTCCCGGTACAGTGCGGAACCGGGAACGAGTGAACACCAGACAGGGTTAGCTTTCGACGTCACTTCCAAGAGCGCCGATTATGAGTTGGATGAGAAGTTCGCGGATACGCCGGAGGGACAATGGCTCGCCGAACACGCCCATGAGTACGGCTTTGTCATTCGCTATCCGCTCGGGAAAGAGAGCGTTACCGGCTATGCTTATGAGCCGTGGCATATCCGTTATGTCGGCCGCGACACGGCCGGCGCGGCATACGAGTACGGCTTAACGCTGGAGGAGCTGGCGACTGAAGCCATACCGTCGGTATCGCCGTAATCAGGCATTCCTTGAACAGGAAAACTGTGGTACATTAGTAGCAAACAGTTCGTCCAATGTTGCAGGCAGCGTCAAGCCGCAGGAGGATGAAAATGATGCGAAAAAGTGACCTGTTCACGGAAGCGGAACTCCGCATGTTACTTGGAAACGATGGTGAGGAAGACGGCGAAGGAAGAGCAGGGCTCGCGTCGGACGACCGAAAGCTGCTGCATGCGCTGGTTCGGAATCAGCTCCGCCAGCTTCATATGATTGAAGAGCTTCAGTCGGAAATCCGCATGATGCGGCGTGCGATGGAGTCAGGGCAAGGCGTGCAGGACACCGCCGCGGCGCTCGGGCTCGATCCGCTCCCATTCATGCGAACCCCTGCCGCTCATTCATCCGCACCGCTCGAGTCCAACAGCCCCGGGGACAAAGAGCCGCAAGAAGCTCCGCCCACACGGAAAGAACGGTTCAAGCGGAGATCGTTATGGTAAAGAGCGGCGGACAATCCGCCGCTTTTGCGTTTCTCCGCGCCTCAGAATACAACAAACCGCCAAGCCCCAATGGGCCTGACGGTTCACACCTTACCGGTTCAACAGCGAGCCTACGTACCGCAGCAGCTCGTTGGCGCAAGTCGGGCAGTAGCCGTGCTCGTCGATGAGCCGCTTCGTGACCTCGTTCATCTTCTTCAGCTGCGTTTCATCCGGCGTCTTCGTGGACGTCGTAATTTTCACCACATCCTTCAAATCCGCGAACAGCTTCTTCTCGATCGCCTCGCGCAGCCGCTCATGCGTCCCGTACTCGAACGTCCGCCCCTTCCGCGCGTAGGACGATATCCGGATCAAGATCTCCTCGCGGAACGCCTTCTTCGCATTCTCCGAAATGCCAATCTGCTCCTCAATCGAACGCATCAGCCGCTCATCCGGATCCATCTCCTCGCCCGTCAGCGGATCGCGGATCTTCGTCCAGTTGCAATACGCCTCTACGTTATCTAAGTAATTGTCGAAAAGCGTCTTCGCCGACTCCTCGAACGAATACACGAACGCCTTCTGCACTTCCTTCTTCGCAATCGCGTCATATTCCTTACGCGCCAGCGATATAAAGTTCAAATACCGCTCCCGCTCCTCCTTCGTAATGGAAGGATGCTGATCGAGCCCTTCCTTAATCGCCCGCAGCACATCCAGCGCGTTAATGCACGGCAGATCGTGGCGGATCAGCGCCGACGAAATCCGGTTAATGACATAACGGGGATCAACCCCGCTCATCCCTTCATCCAGAAACTCGCTCTGCATTTCCTTCAAATCCGCAGCCTTGTACCCTTCCACCGACTCTCCGTCGTACATGCGCATCTTTTTGACCGGGTCCATGCCTTGCTTCTTCGACTCCTTCAAGCGCGTCATAATCGAGAACATCGCTGCGGCCCGAAGCGCATGCGGCGCAATATGCACATGGCTCATATCGGAGGAAGCAATCAGCTTCGCGTAAATTTTCTCCTCATCGGTCACCCGCAGGTTATATGGAATCGGCATCACAATCATCCTCGACTGCAGCGCCTCGTTCTTCTTATTCGCGATGAACGCGCGGTACTCCGTCTCGTTCGTGTGCGCCACGATGAGCTCATCCGCCGAAATGAGCGCAAACCGCCCCGCCTTAAAATTCCCCTCCTGCGTCAGCGACAACAAATTCCACAGAAACTTCTCGTCGCACTTCAGCATCTCCTGGAATTCCATCAGCCCGCGGTTGGCTTTGTTCAGCTCGCCGTCAAACCGGTACGCCCGAGGATCGCTCTCCGAGCCGTACTCCGTAATCGTCGAGAAATCGATGCTGCCCGTCAAATCCGCAATGTCCTGCGACTTCGGATCCGACGGCGAGAACGTTCCGATCCCGACGCGGTTCTCTTCCGAAAGCAGCACCCGCTCCACCCGCACTTCCTCAATGCGTCCGCCGTAATCCGTCTTCACGCGCATCTGGCAAACCGGGCACAACGTTCCCTCGATCTTGACCCCGAATTCCGCTTCCACCTCGCTCCTGAGCTCATGCGGAATGAGATGCATCGGATCCTCGTGCATCGGGCAGCCTTCGATCGCGTACACCGCTCCCAGATCGGTCCGCGAGAACTTCTCCAAGCCCCGCTTCAGCAGCGTCACAATCGTCGACTTTCCGCCGGACACCGGTCCCATCAAGAGCAATATCCGTTTCCGCACATCCAGCCGCCGGGCCGCCGAATGAAAATACTCCTCCACCAGCTTCTCTAAAGCCCGGTCCAAACCGAAAATTTCTTTCTCGAAAAACGCATATCGTTTGTGACCGTCGACCACTTCAACCCCTGCGCTTTTGATCATCTCATATACTCTGGCGTGTGCCGTCATGGACAAATGCGGATTCGCACGGACAAGTTCGAGGTACTCAGCGAACGTTCCGGACCAAGCAAGCTTCTCCTCTTCACTGCGGTACTTTGAAATTCGCTTCAAGATGTCCATAGAAAACCTCCTTCTCGGACGCTGACTTCCGTTGCTGGTTTTGATACTGTAATTCAGTTTATGCGCCGAAGTCGCAAACCTTGCCCTAAAAAATAGATAACATTCATGGTACAATCCTAGGATAAGGACTCGAAAGGACGGACAAAGATCATATGGGGAAAAAGGTTCGTGCGGACGCGTCACATGCGGCGGAATCAGCGGAACAGAAGGTGAGGGCGGAATCAGAGCTATACGCTCCTGTGAAGAAATGGCTCGAGGCGAAAGGATATACCGTACGCGGGGAAGTCCGCGGGTGCGACATCGTGGCGGTGAAGGACGGTGAGCCGTGGCCCGTCGTCGTGGAGCTTAAGAAGCGGTTCAATCTGTCGTTGTTTCTGCAAGGGGTGGAGCGTTTTTCATTGTCTCCATATGTATACGTGGCGGCGGAGCGCACCTCGGGACGCAATGCATTCTCCATCGGGGAGCTCACGCGGCTATGCCGGCTGATCGGCGTCGGGCTCATCACCGTCCGGCTCTACAAGCGCAAGCCCGCCCTCGTGGAGGTGCATTGCGACCCCTCCGGCGACGGCGGCGCATCGCCCGCCAAGCCGGGACGGCGCACCGCGAAGCTGCTCACCGAATTCAACGGGCGTTCCGGCGACTACAACGCGGGCGGGGTCACGGGGCGGAAGCTCGTCACCGCCTACAGAGAAAAAGCGCTCCGCATTGCGGAAGCGCTTCATACGCACGGGCCGCTCGCGCCGCGGCAGGTACGCGACCTCGTCGCGAGCGACGCGGCCGCGGCGATGCTGCAGCGGAACGTGTACGGCTGGTACCGCCGCGTCGAACGCGGCGTCTACGAGCTGACGCCTGAAGGCGCCGCCGCGTTAGAGACGTTCGCCGAAGTCCTCCAGGCTTCGCCCGTCGCCCGTCGTTAACTCGGATTTCTTGCGGATATTCTCCGTGTTGAGCTGCATGGAACGAAGCGCCTCCTTGCCGGCTGTTCTCGCGTTCACGCTTGCGGCGTTGCTGCCTTGGAAGTTCGCTTCCTCCATGGCGTCCTCGGTGCCGCTGAATTTGTTCATCCCATTCTCGATATGCGTAATCTTCGCGTCTTGTTTCATCGCTGCCATCTCCTCCTTCTTTCGGTTTATCGTTCTCGCGCAAGCAGCCACTTATGCATCCAGATCGCCGCCTGCAGCCCTTCGCCCATGGCGATCGTCATTTGCTCCGAATGCACCGCCACATCGCCCGCGGCCCAGACACCGGGGACGCTCGTCATCTTGCTGCGTGGGTCTGTGATGATGTGCCGGTTTTCCATCCGCTCCACATGCAGCTGCTTTGCGAGATCGGACCGCACCTCATTGCCGCCGAAAGCGACGAAGCCGCGCTCCGCCCGCACCGTTTGCCCATTTGCTAATGATGCTCCTGCCAAACGCCCCTCTTCTTCATCGCCTTCCAGCAGGACACGCGCGATCGGCTCGTTGATGACGTCAATCCCCGCTTCCCGCAGCTTCTGCTGGAGCTCATCGTCGATCGGCTTGCGTTCATGGTTAATGTAGAGAAGATCGCTCGAGAAATACGTCAGCGTTAACGCCATTCTCGCGCCAACGTTGCCTGAGCCCATAATGAGGGTGTGCTTGCCTTGAATTTCAAAGCCGTCGCAATCCGGACAGATGTAGACCGTGAGGCCCAGGGTCGGCCGTAAGCCGGGGATGTCAGGCAGCCGGTCCTTCACTCCGGTCGCGAGCAGCAATGTGCGGGCTTCGTAGTCTGCGGGCAGGCTGTGATCATTCTCGCAGCGAACCCGAAACCCATCATCCGTCTTGGACGCTTCCGTCACATCTCCTTGCAGCAGCTCGATGCCGTAGCCCTCCGCCTGCCTTCGTCCGACCTCCCGCAGCCACTTGCCGCTCACGCCGTCCGGATACCCAAGCGCGTTATGATAACTTCGACACAGCGCCGACCGCCCGTCGCCCTTATCGATCAGCAGCACCTTCCGGCGGTACCGCCCCAATTGTATCGCCGCCTGCAGCCCCGCAATGCCGCCGCCGACGATGATGCTGTCATACATAAAAGAAAAGAACACCCCTTTAGGTTCCGGCTTTGAATCCAGTTGTGTATGGTTAGGGTGTCCTTTTTGCGAATATTGTTTTCATTTTGGCTGAGAAACGGTATAATAATGAATACGTATTACTTGAGGGAGGTCAGACTTATGTCCTTTTCGTTGACGTTCTGGCTGATTACGGCCGTGCTGGCTCTATGCCTGACAGCAATCTTAACCGCAGGCTACAATGATGATCATACGAAGGGGATGTAATCTCCTTTGAAAGAAGAAGGCATAGGCCCGTTTCGGGCTTATGCCTTTGTTCGTTTAGAATCGTCGGTTTAACGGACATCAGTAACTCTTAGAAGACCAATTGAGCCACTTCGAAAGTGTAACGGACATATGCGCATCTTACAGTCCTAAAAATACCCGTTACGCCCGCATTTTACTGGCTAAGGTACCGCTGCGTCCGTTAGATTACGAGAATTGCCTTTTTATGCCTCTAAGCGTTCGTCATGTCCGTTATTCATGCATTCACTAAATCATCCACCCGTACCATTCCTGCTTCGTCTTTCCCAGATTCTCCAGCCACTCCGCTGTTTTTCGAATGACCGCTTCGGACACGCCCTTTCCCGAAAACACATGATCCGCCTGCATCACAATTTCTTTGTCACAGCTTCCGGTGCTTCTGGTCCAGAATACTTTCTGATACAGAAAGCTATTGTCTACTGGCGACACTTCGTCGGCCGTACCGTGCACCAGCAATACATCTCCGGAGAAACGGCGCGCTTCCTGATACAGTTGAACGGCGGACAGGGAGGAAAAGAACGGCTGCTGAAGGGCGAATCCGTTGACCGAGGTTTGCCCCTTGGTGATCAACTCTTCGTAATGATCTTTGCCGATCGAATTTGAAATTTCTTGTGCGGGATGACCCGAGGGGGCCCATAACACCAACGAACTGACGCGATGATCTTCCGCCGCCGTCAGCATCGCGATCGCGCTGCCTAAGCCGTGCCCGATCAAGGTGACCTTGCTCGGATCAACGAAGTCGAAATCCAGGATATAATCCAGCATGAGCCGGGTTTGATGAACGAAGGACCGCAGCTCCTGGGAACCGTAATCACCCGTGCTTTCCCCGCACCCCGCGTAATCGAATCGAAGCACCGCGAAGCCTCTCTCCGTTAACGTCCGCGCCAACCGCACAAACAGGCGGTTCGGCCCGATCCGGTCCCCCATAAAACCGTGGCAGACGACAACGGCGGGAAACTTCCGCTCCTCGCTTCCGCTCTTATTTTCGTCCGGATAATGCAGCGCCGCCGCCAAATCGTTCTGCCCGAGACGAATTGTGATCGATCGTTCCATTGCGAACCTCCCTTTTCACTATCTCCGCATATCTCTAATATCTATAAAACCAATTGGTTTTGTATGAATTATAGTCCCCCGGTGTCCGGCCCGTCAACACTGAACATCGCCAGAGGAGCTCAAATCGATTAAACAAGGCAGAGGGAGGCTAGACGCCCCCCTCTGGTTATTTCCTGCTATTTCTTTGCGCGTTCGCGGACGAAATCGACGACGTGCATCACGCGCACCTGATCGGTTAAACCGGCGCGTTCGACGCCCGCCTTCATCTGCAGCAGGCAGCCGGGATTGCTCGTCAGCAGCACCTGCGCGTTCGTCTCCTTCACATGCTCCATCTTATGATCCAAGATGTCGTTCGCCATCTTCGGCTGCAGCAGATTGTAGATGCCCGCCGAGCCGCAGCAGCTGTCCGCGCCGGTCATTTCGCAGAAGTTTACGCCTTCCATCAATCCGATCACATCGCGCGGCGCGTTGCCCGCCTTCATGACGTTGCGCAAATGGCAGGAGTTCTGGTAGGTGACGGTGACCGCCGCTTCTTCGCTCGCTTTGCTGACCAGCTGTTTTAACGCGTGAAGGTTGCCCTTTTCCATGATCAATTGGCTGACGTCCTTCACCCGCTCCGCGAACCATCGGGCGTCCTCCGCCACCTCCGGCGATTCCGAGGATAGCAGGTGATCATACTCCTTGAGCAGTGCGCCGCAGCCGCCCGCGTTCGATACGATGTAATCAACGCCCGCCTCGCGGAACGCCTTAATATTACGCGCCGCTAACCCCCTGGCGTCATCCAGCTCGCCGCTGTGCGCGTGAAGCGCCCCGCAGCACACCTGCGCTTCCGGAATGACGACCTCGAACCCGACCTCGGTCAATAGCTCGACCGTGTTTACATTCGTTCCGGTAAACATCATATCCATAATGCAGCCCCGGAACAGGCCGACCCGAGCGACCGCCCGCTCGCCCTTCGCCGGATGCAGAGAGCCGATGCGCTCCACGACGCCGTCTCCGGACGCTTCCGGCATCACACGCTCCATGACCCGCAGATGCTCCGGCAGCACCTTCAGCAAGCCCGTCTCCCGCGCAACCGTCTGCAGTCCGCTCTTCTGATATAAGTGCAGTACGCTGCCCAACCGCCGAACACGCTTGGGGTACGGGAACAGCCCCTTGAAGGCCGCCTTGCGCAAGCCGCGTACCCACAGCGGGTGAGGGCGATGGTCTTCGATCGCATCCCGTGTCTGCTCGATGAGGGAGCCGTACTTCACATCCGCCGGACAGACCGGCTCGCAGGCGCGGCAGCCGAGACACAGGTCCATCTGCTTCTGGAACGATTCATTCGGCTCCATCAACCCGTCGACGACGGCCTTCATCAGCGCGATTCTGCCGCGGGGGGATGCCGCTTCGAGTCCCGTCTCTTGGAACGTCGGGCATGACGGCTGGCAAAATCCGCACCGCATGCAGTTCGTCAGCTCGTCGTAATCCACCTTCAGCTTCATGCTTTCGACGATGGGGAGCCACTTCGTTGCTTTCTCGCTCATCGCTGCACGACCACCCTTTTGCGGGATTCCTTCGCGAACATTTTGCCGGGGTTCATGATATTGTTCGGATCGAACGCCTGCTTCACCGCCTTGAGCAGCCGGATGCCGCTCTCGCCCACCTTCCACTCCAGATACGGCGCCTTCACGGTGCCGACGCCGTGCTCTCCTGTAATCGTGCCCCCCAGCTGAATTGCCGCCTCAAAAATTTCCTCGAAGGCTTGCTCTACCCGGTGAATTTCCTCGGCGTTCCGCGCATCCGTCGCAACCGTCGGGTGCAGATTGCCGTCTCCCGCATGACCGAAGGTGCAAATTTCAATCTCGTATTTCTTCGCAATCGCGTTGATCGCAAGCACCATCTCCGCGATCTTCGAACGCGGCACGGTGGCGTCTTCGAGAATCGTCGTCGGCCGGATGCGGGCGATCGTCGACAACGCGCTGCGCCGCGCCTTCATGAGCTGAGCCGCTTCCTCGTCGTTCTTGGCGAATTTCACTTCCGCAGCGCCTTCCTCCCGGCAGATCCGTTGAATCGCTTCCATATCCTTCAGCACGACGCTCTCCTCGGTTCCGTCCTGCTCGATGAGAAGAATCGCCTCCATGTCCGTGGGCAGCCCGATTTTGTTATACGCCTCTACCACACGCAGTGTCGGATTATCGATAAACTCCAGCGTCACCGGGATAATCCGGTTGCCGACGATGGAGGACACCGTCCGTGCGGCGGCGTGAATGTCCCGGTACATGGCAAGCATCGTCCGCCGATAACGCGGCGCCGGAATCAGCTTCATAGTCGCCTCCGTTATGATCGCCAAGGTGCCTTCGGAGCCGACCAGCAGCTTGGTCAGATCGTATCCGGCAACATCCTTATAGAGCTTCCCGCCGGTGCGGATAATATCTCCGTTCGGCAGCACCGCCTCCAAGCCAAGCACATAATCCTTCGTCGTACCGTACTTCAGGCCGCGGAGTCCGCCGGAGTTTTCCATAATATTGCCGCCGATCGTGGAGATCACCATACTGCTCGGGTCCGGCGGGTAGAACAAGCCTTTCGCTTCCACCGCCTCGTGGAACGCCTTCGTATTGAGCCCCGGCTGCACGGTGGCCGTTAAATTTTCCGTATCGATCTCCAGCAGCTTGTTCATCCGGTTCATCACGAGCACGAGCCCGCCCTGATCCGGAACTGTGCCGCCGCACAGGTTGCTCCCGGCCCCCCGCCCGACAATCGGAATCCGATGCTCATTCGCAAGCGCGAGAATCGCCGACACCTCCGCCGTCGATCCCGGAAACACGACTCCGTCCGGCAGCGACTGGAGCATCGGCGTGGCATCGTAAGAATAAGAGACGCGAGTTTCCGTATCGTCCCGGAAATACTCCGCTCCCACAATTTCAGACAACCTCTGTCTCACCTCAGGCTGCAGCAAATCCGATCCTCTCCCCCATCGTAGAACTCATGTGGTCATCAGATGACTTTTATGCTACTATATCAAAAAAGGAAACCTATGACTAGGAGCAAATACGATGAACTTCCAACAGATTCGTACGGCCAAAGGCTCCGAGCTTGTTGCGGAACAAATTAAAGCGAGGATTACAGCCGGGGATTACGCCCCTGGGACGAAGCTTCCTTCGGTGGCCGATCTCGCGCGAAGCTTCAACGTCGGGCAATCCACCGTCCGCGAAGCGTTAAGCGGGCTGAAGGCGATCGGCTGGCTCGACATTCGCCACGGCAGCGGCACATACGTCAGCGCGGAGCTGCCCGCGGAAGAGACGCCCGAAGATCCGTTTTATAAGACGAATTCCTTCCGGGAAATTATCGAAGTGCGTAAATATATTGAATCCGGCTGTGCGGAGCTCGCGGCGAAGAGACGTACGGATCGCGATCTGCAGCAGCTTGCGGACATATTGGCGAGGATGGAACAAGCCGTGGGAGACGAAGCGAAGAGCGAAGAGGCGGATATCGAGTTCCACCTGCGCATCGCGGAGGCATCCGCCAATTCGCTGCTGCAGCATATGATGCAGTCGCTGACGGATCGCCTGCGCGAGCACATCAAGAGCTCCCGCGAGCTCTGGTTTTTCTCAGAGCGGTCCAGCGCCGAGCAATTGCTGGCCGAGCACCGCGGCATCTACGAGGCGATCCGTGAAGGGAACGAAGCGGAAGCGTCGCGGCGCATGCTGCTTCACCTCGGGAAGGTGGACCGGACGCTGCAGCGGCTGTTAAAGCCGTAACCGACTTACCCCAGCTTCACCACCGCGCTGCCCCAGCGTTCACCGTCCCGCAGCAGCTCCAGCACATCACCATCAGCGACAGCAGCGACGCCGGCCGGCGTTCCCGTGTAGACAATGTCCCCTTCGCCGAGGCCGTAATTTGCAGCGACATATGTAAGAATCGTCTGCAGGTCGAAGATCATATCGCGGGTGTTGCCCCGCTGCACCTCTTGTCCATTGCGGCGCAATGAAAAATCCGCCTCCGCCAGCGCCGCGGCACCCGGGAACGGCTGCCATTCCGAGAGCAGCGCCGAATTCAGAAACCCCTTCGCCGGAAGCCATGGATGCCCTTTCTGCTTCAATACCGACTGCACATCCCGAAGCGTAAAATCAATGCCGAGCGCCATCGCGTCAACACAAGCGTCCACATCCAGAGCGCCGCCCGATCCAACGCAGTCCTTCCCGATGCGGAACACAAGCTCCGCTTCATAATGAATCTCGCCCCGGCCGCCTGGCAGGATCACCTCTCCGCCGTCCGCCTTCACCACCGCATGAGTCGGTTTCATGAAGATCATCGGCTCCTCCGGCACCGCGTTCCCGAGCTCCTCCGCATGAAGCCGGTAGTTCCGCCCCACGCAATACACATTTTTCAACAGCATCGGTTTCATCCTTCCTTTCCGCCAACAAAGGCACAGGCCGACCGCCGCGCCTTATTGCGCAGAGGTCAGCCTTCTATGGTTTTTTACTTGATATACAATTGCAGCAATCCATAGCCCGATGAGCAGCACATACGTGATTCCGGTCCACTCCTGCGGCATGAGCTGGACAGATTCAAGGAACGTCTTCGCATTCGTCAAAATGATAAATCCGCCGACAAGCACACCCAGCAAATAGGACGGAATAATCTTCACAAGCCATGCGGCAATCGGTGCGGCAAGCACGCCGCCGATCATGAACGCGACGACCCACTGCCATTGGAACTGCTCCCAACCCAAGAATAGCACAAACCCTAACGTCGCGGACACGGCAATCGCAAATTCGCTCGTATCCACCGTGCCAATGACTTTCCGCGGCGAGCTCCCCTTCCTCGCCAGCAGCACCGGCGTCGCGATCGGACCCCAGCCCCCGCCGCCGACGGCATCCAAGAAGCCTCCGACCAGTCCAAGGGGAGTCAGAAGCTTATTCGACGGCGGCTTCGCCTTCGCTTCTTGACCTTGATGATTACGGAACAAGAACCTCGCTAGAATGTACACCCCTAGCAGCATCAAAAATGCGGAAACAAACGGTTTTATCACATGACCGGGGATGCTGCTCAGAAAAGCCGCCCCGAGGAATGCGCTGATCGAACCCGGAATAATCAGACGGAGCACCATGCCCTTGTCGACATTTTTAAACCAAATATGGGATGCCCCCGAAGCGGCTGTTGTCGCGATCTCCGCCATATGAATGGAAGCCGAAGCTACCGCCGGAGCGACGCCGAACATGAGCAAGAGCGATGCGCTTGTTGCCCCGTAGGCCATTCCCAATGAACCGTCAATCAATTGTGCGGCAAATCCGATCAGTGTGAAAATCAGTAATTTTCTCAAAACTGTGTCGCCTCCACCGTGAGTTCCAATTCAACTTCATAGCCTAAACTATGTCGCGAACTCCGAAGAGGTAACTTTTATTCATAAATAAGTTTTACCCCATTCATAACCATCCCTTATAAAATAAAGCCAACCTCTAGAAGCAAAAAAGGATAGGCGATTCGCCTACCCTTTCATCAAAAACTGTAGAAACTTTATCAGCTCATGTCCGTAAATCCCGTCTGCCTAAGCGCCTCGTACAATGTAATCGCAACGGAATTTGAAAGATTGAGCGACCGGATATGCTCATTCATCGGGATTCGAATCCTGCGGTCCGGGAACCGGCTCAAGATGGAATCCGGCAAACCGGCCGTCTCCTTCCCGAACACGAAGATGTCCCCGTCGCGGTATTCGAAATCCGCGTAATTCCGGCTTCCCTTCGTTGTGGCGAAGAACATCCGCTCCGAGCCAAGCTCCTCTATGACTTCTTCGAATGAATCATGAACGTGCAGCTTCACATGGGGCCAATAATCCAAGCCCGCGCGCTTCAATTGTTTATCATCAATCGAGAACCCAAGCGGCTTCACGAGATGCAGATGTGTCCCGGTCCCGGCGCAGGTTCTCGATATATTGCCGGTATTCGCCGGAATTTCCGGTTCCACGAGAACGATATGGAATGACATGGCGTCAATCTCCCCTCTATATTTGAATTCTCACATATATCGGGCATGGGACATACCTCCGTCTCTCCGATTGCAGCCGTGTTCTCTTGAATATATCCCATGCCCAACACCACATCCATCATAGAAAAAGCTGCCCTCCTGGGCAGCCTCTCCTCTTATTTATACTTGCGGCGGAAATCTTCCATGAATTGAGCGAGCGCCGCGCATGCTTCATACGGTACCGCGTTATACGTCGAAGCGCGGCAGCCTCCGACGCTGCGGTGGCCCTTCAAGCCGACGAACCCGGCTTCAGACGCCGCCGCCAGGAACGCCTTCTCCGCCTCTTCACTGTACAGGCGGAAGGTGATGTTCATCCGCGAACGGAACGGCTTCTCGGCGTGACCGCGATAAAATCCGTCGCTGTCATCGATCGCCTTATAAATCAAGTTCGTCTTCTCGAGATTCCGCTGCTCGATCCCTGCCAGCCCGCCTTCGGATTGGATCCACTTCAGAACCAAGTTCATAATGTAGACCGAGAAGGACGGCGGCGTGTTATATAGAGAGTCGTTCTGAATATGCGTATCATAGCGAAGCATCGTAGGGAGATGCTCCGGCGATTGCTCCGCCATGCTTTCCTTCACGATGACAACCGTTACCCCGGAAGGGCCGAGGTTTTTCTGCGCGCCCGCATAGATGAGCGAAAACTTCGACGCGTCGAATGGACGGCTTAAGATATCGCTGGACATATCCGCGACGAGCGGCACATGACCTGTGTCAGGGAAGGATGGGAATTGCACCCCGCCGATCGTCTCGTTCGAGGTGATATGCAAATATGCTGTGTTTTCCGGAAGCTGCAACGACCCTAAATCCGGTACGCTGCTGAATCCGGTCTCCTTCGTCGACGCGGCAACAAAGGTATCGCCGATCAGCTTAGCTTCGCTGATCGCCTTCGAGCCCCATGTTCCGTTAATGACATAGCCCGCTGTTGTGCCCGGGCGCAGGAAGTTCATCGGAATCATCGCGAACTGCGTGCTGGCGCCGCCTTGAAGGAACAACACTTTGTATCCGTCCGGCAATCCCAGCAAATCCCGGAACAGCTGCTGCGTCTCCGTATTCAACCGCTCATAATTTTTGCTGCGGTGCGACATCTCCATGACGGACATGCCGGTACCTTCGAAATCCGTCATCTGTTCTGCTGCGGTTTGAAGCACGGACAGCGGCAGCGCGGCCGGTCCGGCGTTAAAATTGTAGGCTCTCTTCGTCAAGGATCCCACTCCAATCCCTCAAATTATCTCTGTAAATCGTAGCGCTCCATAATCAAGCCGGCCGTTTCCTCGATGGCCTTGTTCGTCACGTCAATCACCGTGCAGCCGATGCGCTCCATGACGGATTCGGCATACCCGAGCTCGCTCTTGATCCGATCCATTGACGCATACGCGGCGCCGGCGGGCAAGCCGATCGCCTTCAGCCTCTCCGTGCGAATCTTATGGATTGCCTCGGCGTTCATCGTCAATCCGAACACCTTGCTCGGATCGACTTGAAACAGCTCATCGGGAATACGCGTTTCCGGCACCAGAGGCCAATTCGCGACTTTGTAGCCTTTGTGCGCCAAGAACATGCTAAGCGGCGTCTTCGACGTACGGGAAACCCCGAGCAGCACAATTTGCGCTTCGGTCAGCCCGGAAGGATCGCGGCCGTCATCGTAGCGAACCGAGAACTCTACCGCTTCGACTCTTTTAAAATAAAACTCGTCCATTTCGTGCAGCAAACCAGGCTGCCGCTTCGGCGAGTCATGGAACGTATCCGTGAACGCCTGAAGCATCGGACCCATAATATCCACCGCACGAACGCCTTGCTTTAGCGCTTCATTTTTCATCGCTTCCCGCAGCTTCGGTTGGACTAACGTATAGGCTACAAAGCTTTCATGCAGCTTCGCTTCTTTCAGCAAATTCCGGATTTCCTCGACACTTCGGATATGTCCGATCCGCTTCAGGCGAACCTTCCTGCTGTCAAACTGGCGCAGCGTCGCGCGGGCAACCGCCTCCGCCGTTTCGCCAACCGAATCTGAGCATATGTACAAAATGTGTTCGTCCGGGTTCAGCCAGTTGGTTCCTCGTGTGGAATCATTCCCAGAAGTTGTTGCTGCCATGCGTTTGGCCCCTTTTGTAATGGATGCTGATCTTACTTCACTTTACTACAAAATTTGTCCGTCAGCCAATAACCTGTCCCTCAAAACCGAGTAATCCAAATCTTGTACAGCGGTTTGGCGTTCGAGCGCGAGCACGGCGGCCGTCGCCGCGGATTGGCCCAGGATCATAAACACCGGCTCCATCCGAATCGATCCGAACGCGATATGGGAGGAAGACAAGCATACCGGCACAAGCAGGTTCTGGCATTCTTCACCCTTCGGAATAATGGAACGGTACGAGATTTTGTACGGTCCGGTCGGACTGACCTCCACATTCCCCTCGTTGACGCATTGCCCGTTCAACACAAGTCGGCGGGCGTTATGCGAGTCCATGTTGTATGCGGCGTAGCCTACCGGGTCCTCAACGGTTACGTAATGTCTGCAATGATGCTCCGTCATCACCACATCGGAGATCATCCGGCGCGCCTCGCGGACATACAGCTGATGCGGCCAGTGTCCCGTGCTTATAAATTCGTCGGCGGCAAGCCCCCACTGCTTCGTCTCGCCCCGGACATGCGCCGGCAGCCGCTCATCGTTCGCGAGGAAGTACAGCATTCCCATATTGTAGTTCACATGATCCTGGAAAATGCGCTCCCGCGTCGCATAGTCTCCGTCCGGCCATTCGTAGTTCGCGCCGATATGGTCGGTGGAAACCGCTCCGAAATTGTTGAGGTCCGTTTTCCCGTCGGGCATCATTTTGTTGAGGGTAAGAGCGTCCCACACGCCTGCTTGAATATATCGAAGCAATATCTCAAACCGGTTCGGATCGTAATTCGGCGGCTCCGGAAACGGGATGCGGTTTCTCGGCGAATTGGTCAAGCATATCCGGAAATTGTACGCTTGAACGCAGGAATCGCCTTGCCCTTGCACGCCGGGCTCCACGTCCTGAACACCCGCGATTAGGCCGCTGTCCGGCTTGCCGGGAATGACGTACGGATCTACCCAAGCGTTGAACCGATGCGTAGGGCTGCCGAATTGGATGCCGTTCAGCGTCTCGCCATATACGGAGTTCGCTTCCCGCCCGACATGGTAGGAAACGCCGGCGCGTGCCATGAGGTCTCCTTCATAGGTTGCATCGATGAACATCCCCGCTTCAAACACACTGCCGTTGTCTGTCTTGATCGAAGTAATTTTGCCGTTCTGTTTCTCCACTTCACTCAGATGCTGGTTGCGGTACACCTCTACTTTCGCTTCTTGCAGCCAATCCTCGTAGATTTGTTCCGCCACGCTCGGCACGAGCTTCCACGCCGAATTATCCGGCTCCGTGCTGCCGTACAGACGGCCAAATTCGCGGTAAAATTCTCGGGAGATGCCCCCAATGACCATCTTGTTGCCGATGTCCGTCGCGCTCAATCCCCCGGAGGTTAGTCCCCCCAGATGACTTCCGAATTCTACAATGACAGGTTTCAGCCCCATTCGGCTGACTTGAACCGCAGCCGCCACTCCTGCGGAAGTTCCCCCGTATATGCATACATCCGCCTTCACATGAACCGGAGCTTCTGTGTTAGGTATGTAGTACTTCAACTTGCTGAAATCCGGCATTCCGCTTCTCCTCCTCATTGGAACTTGGCATCATTTTACCAAAATGACAGTAAAAAAAGTACCCCAGCGCGGGTACACTGGGGCAAATATATTAAAAATAAGGGGTACACAGAATGAAAATGATGGCGGATTAGCAGTCGAAATACAGGCTGTATTCGTGCGGATGAACGCGAATGTTCACTGCCTTCGCTTCAGCGCGCTTGAAATCCACATAGTTATCAATGAATTCCTTCGTAAATACGCCGCCGGCTGTCAAGAATTCGGAATCCGCTTCGAGTGCGTCAAGCGCTTCGTCCAAAGAGCCCGGAACGCTGCGGATGTCCTTCTTCTCCTCGCTGGACAATTCATAGATGTTCTTGTCGATTGGACCGTAGCCCAATTTACGAGGATCAAGCTTATTCTTAATGCCGTCAAGACCGGCCATCAGCAATGCTGCGAATGCCAAGTACGGGTTCGCTGTGGAGTCCGGTGTACGGAACTCGATGCGCGCGCCCTTCGGAGATACGGCTGCTACCGGAATACGAACAGCAGCGGAACGGTTGCCCTTCGAGAATACGAGGTTCACCGGAGCTTCATAACCAGGCACAAGACGCTTGAAGGAGTTCGTGCTCGGGTTCGTGAATGCGATCAATGCAGGTGCGTGATGCAGAATACCGCCGATATAGTACATCGCGAGTTCAGACATGTTCGCATATGCGCCTTTTTCGAAGAACAGCGGGTTGCTGCCGTCGAAAATCGACATATGCACGTGCATGCCGCTGCCGTTGTCGCCGAAGAGCGGCTTCGGCATGAAGGTTGCCACTTTGCCGTATTGGCGTGCGGTGTTGTGAACGATGTATTTGTATTTCATCAAGTTGTCGGCTGTCTTCGTCAGCGTGTCGAAGCGGAAGTTGATTTCGCCTTGACCTGCCGTTGCCACTTCGTGGTGATGACGGTCGATGCGGATGCCCGCTTCCATCATCAATCGGCACATTTCGCTGCGGATATCTTGTTGCGTGTCGACCGGTTGAACCGGCACATAGCCGCCCTTCACCGGAATCTTGAAGCCGAGGTTTCCGCCTTCTTCTTTGCGTCCTGTGTTCCAAGCCGCTTCTTCGGAATCGACTTCGAAGAAGGATTTATTCATTCCGGATTCGAAACGAACGTCGTCGAAGATGAAGAATTCGGATTCCGGACCGAAGTAAGCTGCCGAACCGATGCCGGTCGATTGCAGATATGCTTCTGCCTTCTGTGCAATACCGCGCGGATCGCGGTCATAGCGCTCGCCGTCCGGTGTATAGATGTCACACATAATGATTAGAGTCGGGTGAGCTGTGAACGGATCAACGTATGCTGTTTCCGGAATCGGAATCATTACCATATCAGAGTTTTCAATACCGCGGAAGCCTGGGATGGAGGAACCGTCGAACGCCACACCTTGTGTAAACGTATCTTCCTCGATCTCCGATGCAGGTAAAGAAATATGCTGTGCTTTACCGGACAAACCTACGAAACGAAAATCTACCCATTCAATTTCCTTTTCTTTGATAAGCTTTAAAACATCTGTTACTGACATGATGAAATCCTCCTAATTCCGAACATTTAATTCGTTATTCTTATTAATTGTTCCGATATGATGAAAACTATAGGCTTATTATAAAGCCCTTTTTAAGTTAACGTCAATACCTATGTCAGGTATTTTTTTCGTTCATGTTAGGTTATGTGACATGGTTGTGTTATGAAATCGTTTGCATTTACATTTGTTTGGTATTTTTCCTATGAAATATGTACTGCAGTCCAAAAAAATCGAATGATAGTAGTAACGGCATACGGAAAAACCTGTTATTATAGTAGATGGAATTGTTATGCTGTACATATCATTTTTCATGGAGGGACTCTTCTTGAGCAAAGTAAAAATCGCAGTTATCGGCTGCGGCACGATTGCAAACAGCGCCCACATTCCATCTTATCTCCAGAACAAGGACGCGGAGATCGTCTACTTCTGCGACATTATTAAGGAACGGGCGGAAAAGGCGGTTAAAGATTACGGTTGCGGCCAGGCTATCGAGGATTATCGCGAATTGCTGAATTCTCCGGACGTGGATGCGGTATCCGTCTGCACGCCGAACCATATGCACGCGCAGATTTCTATCGACTTCCTCCGCGCCGGGAAGCATGTATTATGTGAAAAGCCGGCGGCAAGAACGTATGAAGAAGCGTTGGAAATGCAAAAGGTGCAGCATGAAACCGGGAAGATCTTGAACATCGGTGTCGTGAACCGTTTCAACACGGGCGTGAACGTGATCAAGAACATGATCGCAAGCGGCGAACTCGGCGAGGTTTACCATGTTTACGCAAGCTTCCGTTCACACCGCTCGATCCCGGGCCTTGGCGGCGCCTTCACAACGAAGGCGATTTCCGGCGGCGGCGTCTTGATCGACTGGGGCGTCCACTTCCTGGATCTGATCCTGTATTGCACCGGGGATCCGAAAGCACTCACCGTGTCCGGCCAAGCATACTGCAAGCTGGGTAAAGATATGAAGAATTACACGTTCGTGAATATGTGGGCGGGTCCTCCAAACTATGAAGGCACATACGACGTCGACGATTTCGTAACGGGCTTGATTCGTACGGAAGGGCCGACGATTTCCTTGAACGGCGCATGGGCGCAAAATATCGGCGAGAACGAAATGTTCATCGACTTCCTCGGCGACAAAGGCGGCATCCGCTTGCAATACGGCGCAGAGTTTAAGCTCTACAGCGCGAAGAGCGGCGCTCTTCTCGAAACGACGCCGAAGTACAACAATACGAACATGTTCAACAACGAGATCGACGCCTTCATCCGCAGCATCCAAACAGGCGAAAAGCAACCGTCGCACATCGACACGGTCATCGTGTCTTCGCAAATCATGCAAGCGATCTACGATTCGTCCGACGCGAAGAAAGAGATTTCTTTGGCATAATCATATCGTTGCCTCTCATGAGGTCCAATATCCCCACCGGGGGTGTTGGGCCTTTTTGTTTCTGCACGGACTCCTCTCGTTGCGCTTCTTCTTGACTCTCCTTCACCTCCCCGTCACCTCGCCTCGTCCCCTGCCTCCGCCGCCACTCCCATTTGTTGCACTCTGCTCCTCCCCGCACCACTCAAGTAACTTCTCATCGCATTTATGCCTCCGCCACCATTTGTTGCACATTGCCTCATATTCGTTGCGCTGTGCCACAATTTTGCGGCATTGTGCCACTAACTCCCCTCGTTCGCTCCATTTCTCTACGCCGATCCCCCCGTTTGTTGCACTTTGCCTCATACTCATTGCATCGCGCCACAATTTTGCGGCATTGTGCCTCTTCAAAGTTCGGAGAGGCGTCGTGACGCTCGGTCTAAGATGAAGCTGGCACCGACACGGCCACTTTCCGATACCGGGATGGTAAAAATGTGGCACCACAATGGCAAACTTACACTGCGCAGCTCGGACCGAGAGGACCTCACGAGCGATAGTGGCACCGACATGGCCAGTTTTCGTTACCGGGATGGTCAAAATGTGGCACCACAATGGCCACTTTATGCGACAGTTCCCGCGCATTAAGGGGTTCCAAACTGAAGGTGCCGCCGCCACATCACATCGAAAAAGGCCCGGCCTCCCGCAACGCGTGTTGCGAAAAGGCCAGGCCCGAAGATGTATAGATTAAATTATACCGGCTGCTTCACCGTGTCGAACCGCTTGCCGACGAGCGGCGCCAACAGCTCCAGCTCACGCAGCAGCTGCTCGAACTGATGCGGGAATAACGACTGCACGCCGTCGCCCGTCATCGAGTTGTCCGGATCCGTGTGCATCTCGATGATCAAGCCGTCGGCGCCCGCTGCCACCGATGCCTTCGTCATCGTCGCTACGAGCTCGCGGCGTCCCGTGCCGTGGCTCGGATCCGAGATCACCGGCAGATGGCTTAATTGCTTCATCACCGGAATCGCCGACAAGTCCAATGTATTCCGCGTGTACGTCTCGAATGTGCGGATGCCGCGCTCACACAGCATCACGTTCGGGTTGCCGCCCGCCAAGATGTACTCCGCCGCGTTCAACCACTCATCGTACGTCGCGCTGAACCCGCGCTTCAACAATACCGGCTTGCCGCATTCACCAAGCTTCCGGAGCAAATCGAAGTTTTGCATATTCCGCGTACCCACCTGCAAAATATCCGCGTACTCCGCAATCACATCCACATATTCCGGCGTCATGACCTCGGTGATCGTCAGCAAGCCGTACTTCTCGCCGGCCTCCGCCATCATCTCCAAGCCCTCTACGCCGATGCCTTGAAAGCTGTACGGACCCGTTCGTGGCTTAAACGCGCCGCCGCGCAGTACCTGTGCGCCGGCCGCCTTCACATGCTTCGCGATCTCCATGATCTGGCCGCGGTTTTCCACGGCACACGGTCCGCCCATAATGACCAGCTCGTCGCCGCCGATCTTTACCCCTTTAATATCGATCACCGTGTCCTCCGGATGGAAGTCCCGGCTTGCCAGCTTATACGATTTCGAAATCTTAATCACATTCTCCACACCGCTCATCTGCCTCATCTGCTCTGCAAGCGTCGGCTCCGCCTTCCCGATAATGCCGACAACCGTCCGGTCCGTTCCTCTCGACACATGTGCCTGCAATCCCCGCTTCTCAATCGCGCGAACGACCTCTTGAATTTTCTCTTCCCCAGCCGAATTCGATAAAATCGCGATCATATGAATCCACTCCCAGCATAATATACTTTCACACTTCGACGCTTATACGCTTCTACGCTTTTAACCACTAAAGCAACTATAATGGAAAAATGGCCCCGCCGTCAAGACCATTTTTCCTGAAGCAGCGAGACCAACTGCAACGAACAACGATTTATGCTTTCACAGCCGGCAGCAGCCGGTCCGGATTCAACGTGCGCCGGATCGGCCATGTCGATTCATCCTTCGGATCGAAGGCTTCCAAATAGGCGATGACTTCCTTCGTCACCGGCGTCGGTGTCGACGCGCCGGACGTTACCGCAACCTTGCGGCAAGGCAAGAGCCACTCCACCTTCAGCTCGGAGAGATCCGCAATGCGGTGCGCTTTCACGCCGGCAATCTCCTCCGCCACCTGCGCAAGGCGGTTCGAGTTGTTGCTGCGCGGGTCGCCGACGACGATCACGAGATCAGCTTGCGACGCCTGCTCCGCAACCGCCTCTTGACGCACTTGTGTCGCCAAGCAGATTTCGTTATGGATTTCCGCCCGCGGATAACGCTCCGTCACCCGCTTCATAATATGGCGGATATCCCATTGGCTCATCGTCGTCTGATTCGTAACCAAGAGCGGCACATCGTCTGGAATGACAATCCCGTCCAGGTCCTCTTCGCGCTCGATCAAGTGCACCTTACCCGGCGCGACGCCTACTGCGCCTTCCGGCTCGGGGTGACCCTTCTTCCCGATATAGATCACCTGATACCCTTGCGCGGTCTTGTCGCGAATCAAATCATGCGTCTTCGTCACATCCGGACAAGTCGCATCGATCGTCGTTAAGCCCCGCTCCGCCGCCCGCCGGCGCACCTCGGGTGACACACCGTGGGCGGTGAAAATGACGGTCCCGCGCTCGACCTTCTCTAGAATTTCCAGCCGATTCGGACCGTCCAGCGTAATAATGCCTTCCTTCTCGAACGCTTCCGTCACATGCGCATTATGGACAATCATTCCTAATATATAAATCGGCCGCGGCAAATCCAGATTGCGCGCAGCCTTCACCGCAAGCACCATTGCGTCTACGACGCCGTAGCAATAGCCCCGAGGGGATATTTTAATCGTTTCCATCCCTGTACCGCCCCCTTCCACTTCATTATAGGAGAAAAGCGGAACTACAGCAATTCCGGAAGCTCCTCCGCTGCGGGCAGCCATACGATGAACGACGTGCCTTCGCCCCGGCGTGTCAGCACCTCGATGGAGCCTTCATGCTCATCAATAATCCACCGCGCAATCGCCAGGCCAAGCCCCGTCCCTTCCGTTTCTCCCCGTGAAGGATCCGCGCGGTAAAACCGTTCGAAAATATGAGGAACCTCCTCTTTATCCATCCCAATGCCGGTATCCCGGATCCGCAAGCCGATGCTTGAGCGGTCGGCCATGACCACCGCGCTGAGTTCCACCTCGCCGGAAGGCGTATATTTGAAGGCGTTCTCGATGAAAATGAACAGCAGCTGCTTAATCATGTCCTCATCGCCGACAATATGAATGCCCCGAAGCGGGGACAAATCAGCGACAATCCATTCCGCCCGCCGCGGCAGATGCGCCGCCTTGCGCGCCACTTCTTCCACGAGCGGCAGGATCTCAATCCGCTCCTTCTTCATCTTGTAGCCTACATCCGCCCGGGCCAGCATCAGCATATCGTTGATCAACCGGCTCATCCGCTGCGCTTCCCCGGCGATGTCCTGCACCGATTCCATTAACAGCGCAGACTGCTCTTCATCCACCTCGCGCAAGGAGCCTTCCTCCCGCCACCGCTTCCACATTTTCTCCAACAGCTCGACATTGCCGCGAATCGTCGTCAACGGCGTCCTCAGCTCATGGGAAGCATCCGATACGAACCGGCGCTGCGCCTGTGCCGCTTCCTCAAGCTCCGTGTACGCGCTCTGTATCCGAGCCAGCATATTGTTGATCGTGCCGATCAAACGCCCGATCTCATCCGGCGGCCCGCCATAATCAATCCTTCGGCTCAAGTCCTCCGCTTGGCCGATCTGCTGCGCCGTATTGATCACCACTTCAATCGGCTGCAGCGCCTTGCGCGCCAGAAACCAGCCCAGCGTCGATGCGAGGGCGACAGCCGCGAGCGCCGCGAGCGTCAGCATCCTCCGCAAGTTGGACAGCACAGCATGAGCATCGTCTACGAGCGTAGCCACTTGAAGCATCCCGAAGTAGACGTCGCCTTTCACAATCGGATAATTGTAAATCAACATCTCATCCTGCCCGATGACAGCCTCCGTAAACGTCGCCTGTGTCAGCCTTTGGCCCTCCGCAATCCCATTCGGAAGGGGAAGATTGCCGCCGGAAAAATTTTGTTGCCGAATTCGGCCGTTATTATCTACCATCTGAAGGAAATAGCCGGAGTATTTAAATTTATCCACAGCCGGAAACTCGGAAACGACCGTCGGCCCCAAGAACAAATTCCAACCGATGCGGACCGTCACTTCGCGATCCACACTTTTGGCCAATTCGCTCATATCATGTTTCTCGTTCGTAAAAATCACATATTGTGCCAGCACATAGACTGCGATACAGAGCGCCACCACCGTAACGCCAAGCACGGCGCTGTACCATAACGTCAGGCGAAGCCTTACGCTCATGCTTTTCCACCCTTCAGCACATAGCCCGTACCACGCACGGTTTGAATCAGCCGACTCTCCCCGTTGCTCTCCAGCTTGTTGCGCAGCATGGCAATGTACACCTCAAGAACATTCGATTCTCCGCTGTAGTCATACCCCCAGATTTTATCCATCAGTACATCCCTGGACAGCACCCGGCGCGGATTCATCATAAACAAATGCAATAAATCGAATTCCTTCGCCGTCAATTCAATGACACGCCCGCCCCTGAGCACCTCGCGCGTATCCAGATTGAGGGACACATCCTCGAACTGAAGCTTCCGATCCTCAGGCGGCGTTTCGACGGTCTGCGAGCTGCGCCGGAGCAGCGCCCGAACGCGGGCGAGCAGCTCCTCGAGCGCGAACGGCTTCATCAAATAATCGTCCGCACCCGCATCAAGTCCACGCACCCGATCGCTCACTTCATCCTTCGCGGTCAGCATCAAGATCGGCATGCGGCTGCCCGCTTCCCGAAGTCTGCGGCAAACCTCCCATCCATCCAGGCCCGGCATCATAATATCGAGCACGATCAAGTCCGGCTCCTCCTGCAATACCGCTTCAAGCCCATCCGTCCCGTTCCGCGCGGTCCTTACGCTATATCCTTCAAACGCAAGGCCCCGCCGCAGCATCGAGGTAATCTTCTCATCATCGTCAATGACCAGAATCGTTTCCTTCATCATACATCTCCCCAATTCCCTGATAAGTCCGTATCTTCATGTTACCGCATCGCGCCTTTATCGGCAAAACATGCAACAAAGCCGGACGGATCAAGTCCGTCCGGCCGAAGTGCCGCTATGTTATTGCTCTTGCTCGTTGCGATCCCCAATCGTTACGTCCAACGTGATTTCCTTGCCATTGCGGATGACGTTTACAGTAATCTTATCCCCAGGCTTCTTCCCGTTGATCGCCTTCTTCACATCGTCCGCGGACTTCATTGCCTTGCCGTCGATGCCGACGATAACGTCGTACTTCTGCAGTCCTCCCTTATGGGCAGGCGACCGGAAAATCACGTCCGAAATGAAGGCGCCGTCACCGTTTTTCAACCCTAGGTCGTCAATATACTCCTCCGGAACGTCCCCCATTACGACGCCGATATACGGAATCGGTACTTGCTTGTTCGCCTTCAGGGTTTCCAGAACATCATTGATCGTGCTGGTCGGAATCGCGAAGCCGATGCCCTGCGCTTGCGCGTTCACCGCAGTATTAATACCGATCACTTCGCCGTATAAGTTTAAGAGCGGGCCTCCCGAGTTCCCCGGATTGATCGACGCGTCTGTCTGCAGCAAAGCCTGGTATTGGCGAGTCCCTTCTGTATCTTGAATGTCGATCGCGCGCTCCTTCGCGGAGACAACGCCGACGGTTACCGTGTGGTCAAATTCGTACGGGTTCCCGATCGCCACAACCCAATCGCCAACTTTGGCTTTGCTGGAATCGCCGAGCGGAAGCGTCGGGAAATCGCCCTTCCCTTCGATCTTCAATACAGCAAGGTCCAGATTGTAAGCTGTGCCAAGCACCTCCGCAACGTACGGCTCCTTCTCCCCTTCCACAACAACCTTCACCTGTTCCGCACCGTTGACAACATGCTCATTCGTCAAAATGTATCCTTCTTTATCGAAGAAGAAGCCCGATCCGGAGCCGACCTGAACCAGCTGCCCTTGCTTCGATTCGGGTTGAGACGGTTGAGACGGTATGCCGAAGAAATAATCGAAGAAATCTTGATACTGCCCGCTGCTGCGCGACCGCTGTGTCGCATATGTCTCGATCTTGACAACGGCCGGGGACGCGACCTCCACCAATTCCGCAATCGTGTTCGGACGCACGACTTCGTTCGCCGCTGTCGTCACCGTGCTTCCGCCACCGGAAGCGGCCTGCGCGATATTGCTTCCACTAGACACTCCAGCCGGCAAATTGTCGGCTTCCGTAAACAAATTGTACTTATCGCTTGCAAACATGAGGCCTCCGACCAGTACCGCACCCGCCAAGAACGAAAGCGCGACAGTGCGGAAGCCGGAACGCCGCGATTCTTGCTTCGGCCCTGAATACGTCCAAGCCGGATACATCTTAACTTCGCGAGGCGGCGTCACCTCCACTTCCGGCAGCGCGTTAGCCGCAGGACTTTCCTCCAAAGAGGACGACGGCTTAGGAGCCTCCCGTTCCGCCGGAACCTTTCCGTAAGTAAAGTAATGATATGTTTGGTCTTTATTTTGATTGTTTGCACTCATCCGATGGTACCTCCTTCTTCCTTTGCATGTCTTTATTCTGAACCATGAACCTTAAATCCACCTTAAAGCAAAATAAATTCCTGCTGAAAAAAGTCTTACATAATAATCCACAGTGCGGCAAAAATAACACTCAGGCAAAATTTCTGTTACATCTATGAAGTTCAAGGTTTCAAGCGGCTGAACATAGGTTTCCACATTACCGTTGGAGATTTTACAGGAGGCCTGGCAAGCGATACCAGTACAGCGGTCGCGCCGCTTCTGTCTATTGGAAACAAGGGCTCGCTGTGTTCCGGGAAGGGAAGATGGTCGGTTCTCTTGACAAAGAGGAGAGCAGCGGCGCGATCTGGTTACTTAAGGAGACGCGGCAGGGAAGTATTCGTGAAGGGAAACATTCAATACGAAGTGCGGTCAAATACGTCGAATGTTGAAGTAGCGACAAGCGAGAAGAACTTACGGAAGCTTGAAGACAAAATTACGCTCGAAATTGAACAATCTATGGAGAAAGCGCTAAAAAAGTTACAGCAGGATTTCAAAGCCGATGCGGTCAATTTCGGGGAGCTCTTTCGCGCAAAGTATCCGAAGCTGTATCGTCAACATAAGAAGCACTGGAATAGTGATATCTTCCCGAATATTAAAGTGACCTATGACCTTAACGTGATGGTTGTGGACCCCGGCAAACGGACGCTTCCGACCGGTTGGCGGCCGGACGAGGTGCAACGATGAGGCTCACCGTATGGACGATCGTGATTACGATTATTGCGATTGCAATCGTGTTAGTTGAAACACGCATTCTTCCGAAAGACCAAAGAAAGGAGCGGGCGGCCGTGACGGCCGTTACCGCTCTGGGATGGCTGGTTGTCCTGATGAACCTGTACTTTCCGGATCTTCCGGGACCGAACGAGTTTGTTGAGATGTCATTCAAACCCATAGGCCATTGGCTGACCGAATACGCGGAAAAGAGACCTTAGAGCTTCGCTTCAATTTTCCTCAGTAACGCTTCCGCTTCGCGCACGTAATGGTCTTTCACTTCCGCGTCCGGGTTCTTCGGCAATTGGAACTGATTAACGAGTCCGCTGACGACGTTCATGTCCGCGGTAGGATCGTCTCCCTCGCGATACAGATGCCTAAGTACATAGGGCTCGCCGATTTTCACCAGCGCGCCTTCCGGCCGAGCGTCAGGATCCAGCTGACCAACGACGACATGGAACGGGATTCGCAGCCAGACCGTCTGTTTCTCACCGTCCAAGCAGCAATCCAAGCTCCCCCCGGTATATTCCCAATTGCCGCCGAGCGCAAAGCCGTAGGGCTCCAGCTGACTCTTCAGCATGTGAAAATCGTGTTCCTGACCGGTTAATTTCGATTGTACCGTGATCAACCCTCATTACCTCCTTATATGAAAGAAGCCGTCCCGTGACGGGACAGCTTCCGAATGTATTGTGAAATCGATAGTTTTTTTATTGTCGGTTGCGTTTCGCTGCTTTGCCTTGTTGCTGGGCTTGATTTTGTGCGCCCACTTCTTCGGCAAACTCGGCATCAAGTTGAGTTTGCTGATTTTTCACTTTGTTCTTTTTAGCCACGGTTATCACCTCCACAGGAGGTAGTATAACCAGCTATACAGAAATCTTGCGGTCAGCTTTTTCCAAAATCATATCGTTCAGCCGATCCAGCTCTTTCTCGGTGATCGATCCGGTTCCTCGGCGTATCACGCGAACCTTCACCTTTTTCTTACCCCACTCTTTGAATACTTGCTGCTTTGTAGTGAAATACAGATCGATCTTCATTCCTTTAATGGCAGAGCCGGTATCGGCTACGACACCATATCCGTATCCCGGGATATGCAGAATCGTTCCGATCGGGAACACCTCCCGGTCGGCAGCAATCGTTGAGAATAGATCTCTGCGAACCTTGACTCCGGAATAGGTGATTCCATAAGAAGGATGTCCCGGGGATTTGCCCGTTGATTCTTTGCCGGCGTAATAGCCTGTAGCGGTTACTTCCACTTCGTCGTAATCATCCAATTGATCGGTGTGAAATACCGGGACAGCCTTCACCAGTCTCATCCACTGGTCCTTCGACTTCACATTGGCTTGAAGCATCTCCACCATCGTAGGTCTTGCGATAGGCGGATGGGAAGCGGCCTTCCGTTGTTGGGCAAGCCCTTTCGCTTGCTCCTCTTCCTGCAGGCTCGCGCTTGTGTCCATTGCTTCGCCGCCGCTTGAGATCGTTCCGGTTGCCGACATCAACAGGAACGCTGCCACTCCGGCAAATATCCACCGCAATTTCGATGTTACGGCAGTTGTTTCCATTTTGTTTTCATTCCCCCCATAGAGGTGAGGTTGTCCAATGGGGGGAATTCTTATTCAATAATGCTTAGAAAAACTTACCTCCGACATCTTCTGTGATCATCGCGATCGCCTCTTCAATGGATCGCGCGCCGATGTCGCCGTCGCCGCGGACACGAACGGAAACGGTGCCTGCCGAACGTTCATTGTCGCCGACAATGAACATGTACGGGATCCGCTCGAGCTGCGCTTCGCGAATTTTGTAGCCAAGCTTCTCATTGCGCAAATCGGCGTCCGCGCGGATGCGGGAGGCTTGCAGCTTCTCTTGCACTTCCTTCGCGTAATCCGAGAACTTGTCGGATACCGGAATGACTACGGCTTGCACCGGAGAGAGCCATGTCGGCAATGCGCCGGCAAAGTTCTCCAGCAGGAATGCCGTCATGCGCTCCATTGTCGAAATAATACCGCGGTGAATGACGACCGGACGGTGCTTCGCGCCGTCTTCCCCGATATATTCGAGCTCGAACCGCTGCGGCAGCAAGAAATCAAGCTGCGCCGTAGAGAGAGTTTCTTCCTTCTTCAGCGCTGTCTTAATCTGCACATCGAGCTTAGGACCATAGAAAGCTGCTTCGCCTTCCGCTTCGAAATACGGCAGACCGAGGTCTTCGACAACCTCCTTCAGCATGCGCTGGGACATTTCCCACATCGCATCGTCTTGGAAATATTTCTCTGTATTGTTCGGATCGCGGTACGATAACCGGAACCGGTACTCCTCAATGCCGAAATCTTTATATACATGCTGGATCAATTGAATGACCCGGGCAAATTCTTCCTTAATCTGATCCGGACGGGCGAAGATGTGCGCGTCGTTCAGCGTCATAGCCCGTACGCGGTGCAAGCCTGTCAGCGCGCCGGACATTTCGTAGCGGTGCATCGTGCCGAGCTCGGCGATCCGGATCGGAAGCTCGCGGTAGCTGTGCATCTCATTCTTATAAACCATCATATGATGCGGACAGTTCATCGGCCGAAGCACGAGCTCTTCATTGTCCATCTGCATCGGCGGGAACATATCCTCATGGTAATGATCCCAGTGTCCGGAAATTTTATACAGCTCCACATTCGCGAGTACCGGAGTGTACACGTGGCTGTACCCGAGCTTTTCTTCCAAGTCTACAATATACCGCTCTAAGATGCGGCGAAGCTTAGCGCCTCGCGGCAGCCACAACGGCAGGCCTTGCCCGACCTCTTGGGAGAACGCGAAGATCTTCAAATCCCGCCCGATTTTACGGTGGTCGCGCTTCTTCGCTTCTTCCAACAGAACCAGATGCTCCTCAAGCTGCGCCTTCTTCGGGAACGCTGTCCCGTAAATGCGTTGAAGCATCTTATTCTTAGCGTCGCCTCTCCAATATGCGCCGGCAACGCTCATCAGCTTGAATGCCTTGATGCGGCCCGTAGACGGCAGGTGTGGCCCGCGGCATAAATCAAAGAACTCGCCTTGGTCGTAGATGGAGATCGGCTCATCACCCGGAATGGCATCGAGCAGCTCCAGCTTCAACGGATCGTTGATTTCCGCGAAAAGGGCTCTCGCCTCTTCGCGGCTTACCTCGCGGCGGGTAATCGGCAAGTTTTCGGAGACGATCTTCTCCATCTCTTTTTCGATTTTGGCAAAATCTTCAACGGAAATCGGCGTGTCGATATCGATATCATAGTAGAACCCGTCCTCAATGACAGGACCTACACCAAGGCGGACGTTCTCGGCTCCATAGATGCGCTTGATCGCTTGTGCCATCAGGTGCGCCGTGCTGTGACGAAGCACTTCCAAGCCTGCTTCGGACTCCAGAGTAACAATCTCGACCGCGGCATCCTCCGTTAAGCGGTGTGACAAGTCGACGGGTTTGCCGTTCACTTTGCCTCCAATGGCGTTCTTCTTCAGACTGGAGCTGATTTGCCCCGCAAAGTCCTCAAGCGAGATTCCCGCTTCCGCCTCGCGGACGGAGCCGTCTGGCAGCGTAATGCGTACATTCGACATGTTTTATCCATCCTTTCTGTTTTAACAAAACAAAAAAAGCACCCATCCCCATAGGGACGAATGCTCTCATTCGCGGTTCCACCCTAGTTCGTTCGCTGTTTCCGTGCACCGGTGCATAAGCGGAAAGAAGCCAACGCGCTTCGTTTCGATCGGCGATGGTAACGGGTGCCTTGCCCCGGCGCCAATTAGGGATGTCTGAACATCCGTTCACGGGCGCGGCTCTCGAAGCGGTAAGTCATTCGTAACGTTCCGGAGGAAATTTCAGCCCCATTGTTTCCTCTCTCTGTACGGCGTTGGTCGAATGCTGTTGTCTTCGGTCGAAGCCTTTATGAAAAATATGATTCCATTATATTCATCGCCGGTTCATTGGTCAAGGATTCTTATTTTGCTTCTCGACGGGCAAGCAAATATGGCAATCGCTGCACAGCTCGGCGCGCCCTTCGAATATCGTTAAAATCGTCTTAATGATTTGCTGCTCGGGGTATGGGGAGTGAACGTACAGCTTACCGGGGGAAATCGAAATCAATGTGCTGACGATAACATCTTCATAATTGATATCTTGATCAATCAGCTCCACGACGAACTGATCCATCTGCTTCGTATCGATTGGCGCAAGCGTTGCGTCCAGCAGCTTAAAATCGTGGTTCCCCAGATGAACCACATGGGCTGCAGGAGTCTTTGCTTCTTGAATGTATACGAAGTAGCGCAGCAAAGAAATAAACTCCTGATATTGCCGCTCCATCATCCACTCGTCGACCGCGTAAGCCGCCGTTTCCCTGAGCTCGTTAAGATACGGCTTGGCGCGGAAGCGAAGGAATCCCTCGATGTGCAGGAAGGGCTGATCCGTCAGGTAATCCTCGATTAAATCAGCGAGCTTGGCCAATCTCCGATCGAAGAAGGCGTCTTTCTCATGTTCGCTTCCCGCGTCCGTTCTGCGGGTAAGCATTTGGTTGCAATATATTTTCACGGATGCGGCATCCTCTTGCACGTCCGCCCCGAGCTCTTTCTGTATGCATCTGTCTAACAGCTTATCTTCGTACGCAGACATAACCTCCTGGGCTACCGCGCGGGAGGCAAGCTTTCGGGCATGGGTTACGTATGGCTCATCCGCAGGCGCAATATCGCAGACGATGCCTGTCCCGCCATCGAGCGGAACGCGCCGCAGCTCAATGCCGCCGGATCCTTGATGCAGCCGATCCAGCATGCCGCGAATTTCATTCGTCAGCCGCTCTGCGTCCAGCGTCTTCGGATTGACAAGCAACGTGAACAGCTCCATGAGGACCTTCCCTCCTTTCCCTTTCTAAGAGTATATGGTCGCCCCTAAGGGGATATACAACCAATCCATGACAGGGAAGGGAGAAAAAGGTCCTCGCAATTTAGTTATGGATTCAGTTCTTGCGCCGCGGCTTCGAAGGCGTTGTTCAAATCATCCTTTAGATCATCCGCGTGCTCGATGCCGGCCGACAGGCGCACCAGCGTATCGTCGACACCGATTCGGCGCCGAATCTCCTCCGGAATGTCCGCGTGAGTCTGAACCGCCGGATAAGTCATAAGCGATTCGACGCCTCCTAAGCTTTCCGCGAAGGCGATGAGACGGATATGGCGCAGAATCGGTTCAACAAGCCTTGCGTCCTTCACCTTGAAAGAGAAGATCCCCGTATTCCCCGAAGCGTTCTTTCTCTGAATTTCATAATTCGGATGGGTCGGCAAGCCGGGATAGAACACTTCAGAAACAAGAGGATGCTCGGCGAGCCAAGACGCAAGCGCAAGCGCGTTATGCTGATGACGTTCCATCCGAAGCGCCAGCGTCTTTAAGCCGCGCATCAACAGCCAAGAATCCTGCGGTCCTAACACGGAGCCGATCGAGTTATGCAGGAAGGCGATCCGGTCCGACAGTTCCTTGCCTTTCGTAACGATCATGCCTGCAAGCACATCATTGTGTCCCGCTAAATACTTGGTCGCGCTATGTACGACAATGTCGCAGCCCAGCTCAAGCGGACGCTGAAAGAACGGAGTTAACAATGTATTGTCTACAATCGTAATAAGTCCCTTTTTGTTCGCCCACGAGGAAACCTTCTCTAAATCGGTCACCATCATGAGCGGATTTGTAGGCGTCTCAATGAGCACCGCCTTCGTTGCCCCGGCGCGATAATGCGCCTCCAGCTGGTCAAGATTGTCCGTGTCCACGTACGACGCGGTAACGCCAAAGCGGCTCATCACCTGCTCCAGCAGACGGTATGTGCCTCCATATAAATCTAAGCTGACGAGCAGATGATCCCCGGCGCTAAACATCATAAAGATGGTCTGCAGCGCGGCCATGCCGGAGCTGCACGCAAATCCGGCGTCACCAGATTCCAGCTTCGCGAACGCTTCCTCCAGCACTTTGCGCGTGGGAGACTTCGTACGGGCATAGTCAAAGCCGGTGCTCTGCCCGAGCTTCGGATGGCGGAATGCCGTCGATTGGTATATGGGAAAGCTGACTGCCCCCGTTTTCGGATCCTCTAAAGAGCCGATCTGTGCGAGAATGCTTTCGATGTGCTTCATACGTTCTTTCCTTTCCCCTGTTGTTAAATGTAAGCTCCTAGAAAGTAGAGCGGATCCTCCGTGTCCTCAACAACCTCTTCAGCCTCTCCAAGCTCGAAAGGAGTTTCTTGATATACGAAATAGTTTAGCCAGTTGGAGAACAACAAATGTGCATGCGCCTTCCAGGTCGAACGCGGTTCCTTGGACGGATCGTCGCTTGGGAAATAATTTTTCGGGATCGCAATGTCCATCCCCTTCTGAACATCCCGGTCATATTCGAGCTTTAACGTTTCCGCGTCGTATTCGGAATGTCCCGTCACAAAGACATGCTTCCCGTCCTTCGAGGCTGCAAGATAAACTCCGGCCTCATCAGATTCCGAGAGGATCACAAGCTCCGGCACGCGTTCGATATCCTCCTTCCGGACATCCGTATGGCGGCTTTGCGGCACGTAGAACACTTCGTCAAACCCGCGTGTCAAGGCAGCGTTCTTACAAGTCAAATAGTGCGGGAACACACCGAAAATTTTTTCCGGCATATGATATTTTTGAATTCCGTAATGGTGGTACAATCCGGCTTGCGCTGCCCAACAAATATACATGGTCGACGTCACGTTGCGCCGCGCCCAATTCATAATCTCCTGCAGCTCGCCCCAATAATTCACCTGTTCGAACGGCAGATGCTCTACCGGAGCGCCGGTAATAATCATTCCGTCGAATTTCAGATGGCGAATGTCCCGGAAGGTCTTATAGAACAAGTGCAAATGCTCGGCTGATGTGTTCTTCGACGTGTGTGTTTGCGGGTGAATGAGTGTCACTTCCATTTGAAGCGGCGTATTACTCAGCAAACGCAGCAGCTGGGTTTCCGTCGTTTCCTTCGTAGGCATCAAATTCAGGATTACGATCTTTAGCGGTCGGATATCCTGCGAGAAGGCGCGCGATTCCCCCATCACGAATATATTCTCCGACGCTAATATGTCCTTGGCGGGCAAATGATCGGGTACTTTAATCGGCATGGAAAACACCTCGTTTGCAATAAAGTATTGGAACGCGAAAAAGAGAACGCCTTCGTAGAGAAGGCGTCCATATATTACCTAACGACCTTCTCTCATCTCTCAGAAACGCTAGCGTTTCCGCAAGAATTAGCACCGTGCACGAATGAATGAATCATTCCTGTCGGTTGCCGGGCTTCATCGGGCCAGTCCCTCCACCTGCTCTTGATAAGAGTGCGTTGACTATTCACTTTTCTTGTTCGATAATTCTCATGTTACGAATCTTTAAGCGGAAAGTCAAGATACTAACCTACATACATATCCTGCTTAACGAAACGAAGGGGGGCTGAGCAACATGAAGGTACGCTTGGTGCATAACGGCGTATTTACGACAGTTGAAAATACAGCGGAGGCTTTAGTCCCTCCCGTTCATGGATTTTACTGGATCGATGCAAGTCCGCATGATCTGATTGAATTGCAGCCGCTGTTCCACCTTCACGAGCTGGCGGTTGAGGACTGCTTGCAGGAAGAGGAGCAGCGTCCGAAGCTGGAAATTCATGACGGCCATTATTTCATTGTCGTAAACAGCATTCGGTTCGATGACGAAGAGTTTTTCTTGCGGGCTGTGAATATTTTCCTCGGGAAACACTTTATTATTACAGTCACCAAGCAGAAGGTTAATGAAATCCGCACCGTGAAGCCGGTATTGTGGAAAGAAGAGGTCAATTCGCCGGATCATTTCCTCTACCATCTGGTCGACCTCATCGTCGATAACTACTTTCACGTTGCAGACCGGATTGAAACAAAGATTGAGAAGCTCGAAGAGGATATCTTAATGAATACGAAAAAATCTCATCTTGGTGAAATCGTTGGCCTGCGAAGCGAAATCTTTTACTTGAAAAAGGTGCTCGGTCCGCAAAAGGAAGTCATCGGGATGCTCGCGAGGAAGGAGCTGCAGCTGATCGAGAGCAATCTGCAAAAATATTTCGCCGACATGTATGAGAACGCGATTAAAGTAACGGAATCGTTCGATACATTCCGCGACTTGACAGGCAACTTGCGGGAGGCTTACCAATCCAGCATCGCCAACCGGGCGAACGAAATCATGCGTATTTTTACGGCTGTGACGACCATCTTTATCCCGCTCACCTTCATTACCGGGGTGTACGGAATGAATACGCTCGAGCCTCTGCCCGGCGTGACCATCCCGCATTTCGGCGTGATCATTATTGCAGCGATGATCTTGATCGCGGTAATTACATTCTTTTACTTCCGTAAGAAAGGGTGGCTGTGAAGCCGCTCTTTTTTTGTCACCTTCCGGCGGGGGGAACACATACGATATGCTTATAGCCCATGACATCTGCCTAGAAAGGTGTGATTTATGCATGACCGTCAGAAGTTTCTACGTGCGGGGCAATACATCGCGCGGCTCCATGAATATGCTGGATTCGTCCTTGCAAGGGATTCGGCAGCTTTATGTCTTTCAAGGCGGTTCCGACCGGTTGCGTACCGCGCTCATCGAAACGATCGGCAATGAAATGGAAAGGCAAGGTCTGGAGATTTGGTTCCTGCATTGCCCATCGAATCAAGATGCGCTGGACGGCGTTATCGTACCTGCGATCGGCTGCGGCATTGTCAATTCGGAAGTGCTTCAGGGCAGCAATGCAAACCAACTTGTGAGCCATGTATTCGAGCTGAACCTGACCTCTTCCGTTACGGCGCAAGCCTTGCGCGAACATCAAGAGGAACTCGGCCGGTTAGCGGAGTTGATCCAACAAGCCCATGAACAAGCATACGCCGGTTTCGCGGAAGCGCTCCGTATTCATGACGAATGGGAAGCAATCTATATTCAGCATATGGACTTCGAGAAGGCGAACCGAATCGCGGATCAATACGTCGATCTGCTGCTGGGCAATGCTGTGAAAAAAGGCAGTGACGCGAAAGAGTTTCATCGTTTCCTTGGAGCCGCGACGCCGAAAGGCGCCAATGACTTTGTGCCGAATTTAACTTCAGGCCTCAAGCGTTATTTCATCAAAGGAAGAGCCGGCACCGGCAAATCTACCTTGCTGAATAAGCTGGCTGCCGCAGCGCGCGAACGGGGCTTCGATACGGAAATTTATCACTGCGGATTCGATCCGAGAAGCCTGGACATGGTCATCGTGCGCGAGACCGGATTTGCCGTGTTTGACAGTACCGCGCCGCATGAATATTTCCCCGAGACCGCGGAAGACGAAATCATCGATATGTATGAGCTATGCGTCACACCAGGTACGGATGAGATATACGCGGAGAGCCTCGCTGATGTAGCACGCCGCTACAAGGCGGAGATGCGCAGATCAACCGGACACCTCGCGCAAGCGAAGGCATTCATTGATCAACGCGACGCGATCATCGAAGCGGCCAGCGGCACAGGCGGCACCGCTAATTTCATTGCACAGTTGAAGGATCAATTCGCGCTTATGGCCTCTTTGATGCGAAACGGCTGATTCAGAAGCAGACCGGGCATACCTCCTTAAAAGTTCCAGGTATGCCCCATCCGTTACTTTTTGCCCTTGATTAACCGGCTTTGGCGATGAGTTCCTTCCCCCGGCGGAATCGAATGCGCAGCAATCGAAGCCACTCGTAAGCCTTGTCTGCCGGCACATCCTTCCAGAGATTCTCCTCATTGAGCTTCTGCAGCACCGGCTTCAAAAATTTCTCGCCGGCTTGGGCGAAGAGCTCTGATACGCGCGATTGTTGATCATCCGCCACTTCCCTCATCTCCGCGGCGATAATCTTATCCACATTGTAGCCTTCCTTCTCTAGGCTCTCTAGCAGCATGACAATATCTCTTCTGGACAGTTGTATTTTCTTCGACAGCGTCGCGAGATCTTCTCCTGTTTCCGCCGCTTCCAGCAATGCAATCCGCTGCGCCTTGCGCTCCTTCTCCCGCTCAATGAAGGATTCTTGCTGCCGGTGGAGCCACAGCTTATATTGCGCGTAATCGATGCGCTCATGGATCCAATCCAGCGGAAACGCCGTGGCGCGCTCCACGGAGCCGGTAATTTCAAGCAGCTCCTTGCCGTACAGCTTAGCTTTATATGGCCCAAAGCCCGGAAGCTGCACCAGTTCTTCTTCGGTCCGCGGCAGGAAAGCGGCAAGCATGGCGAGCAGCCGGTTCGTGCCGATCATATAAGGCGCCTTACCTTCTTTCGAAGCTTGCTTTCTCCTCCATTCCCTTAGCGACTCATATACCGTCTCGTTCTTATGTACGTCACTGTAGTAATATAGCTTCTGAATCCATTCCGAGCGGCCGTTCATCGACTGCACGTCTGCCGTTACGTTGTCCAGCATTGGCGCGTAGCCTTCTGTCATCTTCTCCAGCAGGTTCCCGCGGAATGTCTTCAGCATCTCATCCCAGCTGACGCCCTCAAACCAGCAGGATTCATGCTCTCTGCCGTCATCGCCCGGTTCATTCCAATACACATGCCATACTCCCGCGTCCTCACCGATCGTGACCTGCGCGGTGACAACCCGGTTGTCATCCACCTTCTTCTGCAAGCTGTTCATAAACACCCAATTCATCTTTTCTTGCTCCTTTCAAAATGTAAAATTCATGCTTGAACGAAACAAAAAAAGCACCTCCCTTACAAAAATCGTAAGGGAGGTGCTTCCTCCGTTGCATCGTTCAATTGACTATAATATACCATCTCGCCCTACTATTGACAACCCCGTTTTTTTCATATACCTAAAATAGAAGCGCTTACATTTTATATCAAAAATGAGTGAGTAATGTGTATAATGTAATAATGAGTACGATAATAATGCCGAACCCGATGGTGTACCATCCTCGATGGGCAACGATTCTGCGGACTTTACCCGCCCGCTCGCCATGGTCAATTTCCCCGATAAAGACACCAACCATCACATCCATAAACCACAGCAGCATCGACTTGATCCCCCGCATCGCGTTCCCCTCCTTTGTTGCCGTTTTGCCGTCATTCAGATTCTCCGATATAATGTCCGTATGTTCACATAAGTTATACGCTTGAAGGGCTTGAAAAGTTTCAAGAAGGAGGCGGAACATGGCAAACGAAATCGATTTTCTGTCGGACAGCACGGAGCAAACGAGCACCCGATTCGTGACCATGATCACACCGAAGCTGAATCGTTTCGATCTGGCAATCACGACGACGAACCGGTTTTACGGGAAGAAGCTCGTGATCGATATGCAATCAGGCATCTCGGCTGTGATCGGACCGGACGATCTCGAGGAAGAAGGGTATTTGCAATACAAATACCGCTTGAATGAGGAGCAAGCTCAAGAGTTGTATGAATTTTTATCCGGCATCGTAGGACCCATATCATATCCGGACGATTAGATCACACAATGAAAAAAAGCAGGCCCCGTGCGCACCTCGCCCTGGAGCCTGCTTTCTTGTTACTGGTTTTGCTGGTTTTGCAGGTTGTTTTGGTTGGCTTGGTTGTTTTGATTGTTTTGGTTGGCTTGCCCGTTCTGATTGCCGGTCATCATGTTCATCGCCGCGGTGCCGGCTTTGCTGGCTTGCTGTCCCATCGCGTTTACCGCGTTTCCAGCGGCGTCAACGACATCCTGCGTCAGGTCGGCCGCAGCCTCAACCCCGGTGTTGAGAGCTTTCGTCGCCGCGTCCACAATGTTCTTCTGCTTCTGTTTCTTTGCCACTCCCCATGCACTCCTTTGGATCAATATGATGTGACGCACGAAGGTTATTTTGGTTCAAGAAGCTGCGCCTTATTAAGGGTAAACATTCCAGTGCTCGAACGCAGCCTCTCTAGGGCACAATAAGATGACAAAACCTGAAGGAGGCATATGACGTATGGCTTTCAAACAAGAGCGCCGCTCGGAATATACCGACTTTGCAACGGTGGAATCTCAACGCAATGACCTAATTGCGGAGGAATTTCCCGAAGGGCCTTACGGTTCAAGTATTATTCCGGATGAGCTGGGCAAGAGTACGCCGTGGCGGGAGGATCAACGTCCGCCGAACCGTTTCAGCTATGAAAATCGGACCTTCCATGAAGGCTTGTCACGAGAGTATCCCGGAGATCATCCAACGCATGACGAAACAAGCGACGAGGATACGTTCGACGCGCAGAAATGAGTGGAAACGAAAGAGGCCTGCCGGAGGAAGAACCTCCGGCAAGCCTCATTCCGGTTTACGGTTTATACAATTTCCTTAAGCAAGCTGCGGAATTCCAGCTCATCAAACGTCTGCTCCACCCGTGCCGGATCAGGACTCCAGCGGCAGGAATCCAGATCGCACTCCAGCGGCACCTCGCAATGGATCGTTGCAAGCTCCCTGCACAGATGCAGCATTTCGAGATCCGCCTCAATTTTCTTTCTTACGGATGCTGACAACGAATGTAAATTTTCAAGAATCCCGTCAATGGAATCGTATTCTGTCAACAGCTTCACCGCGGTCTTCTCACCAATCCCCTTCACGCCCGGGTAATTATCGCTGCTGTCGCCGGTCAACCCCTTCAGATCGATGATTTGGCGCGGTTTCAGCTGACGTTCCTCGTACAACGTATCAAGATCGTATGCCGCATAATTGCCGAACCCTTTTTTCAACATAATGACCTTCACCCGTTCATCCACGAGCTGCAGCAAATCCTGATCTCCTGTGAGTACAAGTACGTCCAGATCTACGCTGAACTTGCGGGCAAGCGTGCCAATGCAATCATCCGCTTCATATCCTGGCGAGCTGACATTCGGGATCCCTAAGCTTGCGACAACATCCTTCACGAGATCGAACTGCGGGACGAGATCCTCCGGCGCTTCGGGACGATTGCCTTTATAAGATTCATAGCGTTCCGTGCGGAACGTCTTGCTGGAGAGATCCCAGCAGACGGCGACATGTGTCGGCTCGTATGTACGGACGACATCGAATAAGTATCGTACAAATCCATAGATTGCGTTTACGGGCACGCCTGCCTTCGTTTTACGGACATATCCGCCGTATGCGGACGCGAAATAGGCGCGGAACAGCACCGCCATTCCATCTACCAATAGTAGCGATTTGGACACGTGGAGTGATTCTCCTTTTTACACTTTTTCTAGCATTATACCATGAATTCTCCCGCCGCTGACCTGTAAGAACCTGTTAATCGATATCAATAATCCGCCAACCTTCGTTGTTGCGATTTTGTAATACAAAAGCCCCGTATTTATCGTTATTGTAAGTTACATCCACTACGATCTCCTTGGTCGTTCGTATGTTAGATTGATATACTCGTTCGAATTGATAGGTGATTGCGTTTACCTGGATCGGATGATACAGTCCGAAATTCCACAATGGATAGGCTCGATATTCTTCAGACACATCCCAAGGCAACTTCTCCAGATTCTGTTCTTCGATCGCGGAAAAGTGATCCAGCTTGTTCAGATCCGTTACCTCCTGGCGCAAAGCGGTATTTTCCGCGGTTAAGCTTTCGATTTCCGCATTACGTTGGCCTTGTTGTGTCACCTTCTCCCTCAGTGCCTCCAATTGTTCTTCCATTGCGTAGGTTTTTCTGATTTCTATCACGTAACCCGCTATGGATCCGATCAATAGTACGGCTGCCAACGTTACGATAAATACAAGTTTGAATTTGTTCATTGTAAGAACATCACCTCGTCGGTTTGTGTATTTATCCGTCCTGGCTTTTTCCTCGCTTATTATAAGGCGCCAATTACTGGATTTCGTTTCTATGTTACCTTGAATTTTTCTAACGGACGCAGCAGCTCCTTAGAAGGTGAATTTCGAAGGTTTGAGATTGTAACGGACGTGGCTGCATCTTAGCTTGGGAAATCAGGAAGTTTCGCTTGGTTTTCGTGTTGTAAGCGTCATGGGTGGCCGTAAGAATTTTGGATAGCTTTATTTAGCCCTCTAAGGGTATCAGGTGTCCGTTAGGAAATTTACCTGCGTGCGGCGGGGAGGGGATGGGGACACTGTGGCCGCTTTTGTAAGCGACGGTGGCCGGATTCAAGTACATGGTGGCCAAAGCGAGCGAATGAGGCAGCTTGATGCGGGGGTGCGGCGGGGTATGTGGACACTGTGGCCGCTTTTGTAAGCGCCGGTGGCCGGATTCAGGTACATGGTGGCCAAAGCGAGCGAATGAGGCAGCTTGATGCGGGGGTGCGGCGGGGTATGTGGACACTGTGGCCGCTTTTGTAAGCGACGGTGGCCGGATTCAAGTACATGGTGGCCAAAGCGAGCGAATGAGGCAGCTTGATGCGGGGGTGCGGCGGGGGAAGCATTATTGAACAATCGAGTAGGCCCATGCGCAATTACA
>Ga0182742_1000539_pt1 | contig 58686 bp, 54 predicted proteins | sample eDN5th37CBELigMG_FD_128880 | JGI IMG/M metagenome (GOLD analysis project Ga0182742, IMG submission 128880) | Enriched Miracle-Growth compost microbial communities from Emeryville, California, USA - eDNA 5th pass 37_C BE-Lig MG (version 2)... ...
CGCATGGACATATGCGCCGTGCGCGCCGGCCGTCCGCACCTCGAATTCCAGCCACAGCGGGCCGCGTTCGCCGAAACGGATCGATTCCGGCCCGCTCGGCTCGCCGTTGAGCATGCAATCGCCCAGGACCTCGGGATGGTGCTCCACCAGATAGCGCGCGCCCCACGGCCCGAAGGTCTCCTCGTCGGAGACGCAGGTCAGCGTAAGCTTGCCGAACAGCGACTCGCGCAGCTTGCTCAGCGCGACATAGGTCACGATCGAGGCGGTCGTGCCGGGCTTCATGTCGGATGCGCCGCGGCCATAGATCTTGCCCTCGCGGATCTCGGGCTGCCAGGGATCCGAGGTCCAGCCGTGGTGGTCTTCCGGCACCGGAAAGACATCGATATGGCCGTTAAGGACGAGGTGGCGGCCCGGACTGCCGGCGTCGAAGGCGGCGACGATATTGGGCATCTGCGGATGGGGCGAGATGATGCGGTGGGAGAGCCCGTGGCGGTCCAGATAGGCGGTGACGACGCTCGCCGCATCGCGCGTGTCTCCGGGCGGATTGGGGCTGCGTGCGCGCAGAAGATCCGTCAGCAGGGTGACGATATCTTCGCGCTCCTCGTCGAGCCATGCGAGCAGCCGGTCGCGGGTGGTGGTCATGATCGGTTCCTATCCTGTGGTCCGGTCGATCCAGTCACGCAGGCGATACCAGGCGAGAACGGCTGGCAGCATCCACGGATCTCCGGAGTAAAGCGGCTTCGTGGTGAAGGGAAAGCGCGCGAACATGCTGTCGCTCGGCCGTGCCGAAATCATCGCCCGCGCCGCCTGAAAGCCGAGCCAGCTCTGCATCGCCACGCCGTTGCCCTGGCAGCCGAGCGCGTAATGCACACCCTCATGCGCGCCGACATGGGGAAGGAAATCGAAGGTGAAGGCGACGTTGCCGTTCCACGAATGCGTCACCTTTGCCGTCGCCAGGTCCGGCCAGACGCGGGTCATCACGCGATGCAGCCGCCGCGCGCTTTCACGCGGGTCCATGTCGTGGGTGCCGACGCGCCCGCCCCACAGCACGCGGCGATGGTCTGGCGAGAGGCGGAAATAATTGAGCACCCGGCGGGTGTCGGCCATGGCGCGGGCCTTCGGCGCGATCTTCCGGACGAGATCCTCGGGCAGTTCCTCGGTCGCGATCATGAAGCTGGCGACGGGCACGAGGCGTCGGCGAAACCAGGGGGCCTCCGGGCCGGTATAGGCGTTGGTCGCAAGCATGACATTGGCCGCCGAAACCTCGCCGCGGGTGGTCGAGACGATCCATCCCTTGCCCTCGCGGCGCATGGAGGTCATCTTGCAGGCGCCGGTCAACTGCGCACCGGCCCGCCTCGCCGCCCGGGCAAGGCCCCGGACATATTTCGCCGGATGCAGCGTGCCCGCACCCTCTGCCACCTGGCCGCCGCGATAGTAGTCGCTGCCGATCTCCTCGTGCTGGCGCTCGGGCGGAACCATCCACGCCCCCGCGCCGGTGAGCCGTGCGACGTTTTCGACCGAGGCGGCGAGCTTGTCATAGTGGCCCTTCGACCACGCGCAGGTGAACCGTCCCGCGGCGGCGAGATCGCAGTCGATCCCCTCGCGAAGGGTGAGGTCTTGGACGAAGCGGAAGGTTCCGATCGCCTCGGCCACCAGCCTTTCGCGGTCCGTCTCGGGCAGTTGCGCGGCCTGCGGGCTGTTCGCGATCTTGAGCCCGCCAGTGATCAGTCCGCCATTGCGCGAACTTGCGCCCCAGCCGATCCGGTTTTCGTCGATGACCAGGCAGCTCGCGCCGTTGCGCGCCAGCTCGAGCGCGCAATTCAGCCCGGTATAGCCGCCGCCGATGATGCAGACATCGACCCGGCCCGGCAACGGGTCGGGCGCGGGAGCCTCCGGTTCGGCGGCATCCCACCAATAGGGAAGGGGCCGGAAATCCGAGGCGAAAATATCGTCCTGCGCCATCGCACCCGCTCCCGCCTCAGCCCCTGACCACGAATTCCGGCTTCACGCGGCTGAGCACCTCCGGCGCGCCGTCGCGGGTCAGGATCGTGTAGCCGAGCGACATTGCCAGATTGGCGTCCGCATCCACCAGGATCGCGTGGAGGAACAGCGTCATCCCCGGCTCGATGATCATCTCGTTGCCGGAATAGATCATCGGCGGCACATCCATCCAGCTCGGCCGGTAGGTCGCGCCCAGCGAATAGCCGCAGGCCGACATCCGCGCATGGCCGTAGCCGCGGCGATCGAAAACGGCGCGATGCGCATCGTCTATGCTGCCGATGGTCGCGCCCGAGCGGGCCGCATCGGTCATCGCCGTGATCGCCTCAAGCGTGACGTCGAACATCTGTTCCTGTTTCGCGGCGGCCTTGCCGATGGCGATGGTGCGCATCAGGCACGCGCAGTAATGCCGGTAGCTCGCCGCGTGTTCGAGGGTGAGCTGGTCGACCGCGTCCATCGTCCGGTACCCCGTGGCCGAGCGCACCAGCAAGGCGCGATCGCCCGAGCCGAGCACCGGGCCGGAGGGCGGCGGATCGCCGCCACCGGCAAGGATCGGCACCGCGCCCGCCGCCGCCACCTTGCCTTCGAAGACGCCGGGGCCGGCCGCCTCGATCATCGCCTCGAGCGACTGGTCCGCCAGTTCGGCGGCCTGGCGGACATAGTCGATTTCCGCAGGGCTCTTGATCACGCGCAGGCTGCGCACCAGCCATGACGCGTCGACCAGGTCGCACCAGCCAGCAAGCCGTGCCGCGATCAGCGCGTAATTGTCGGCGGTCAGGCCGAAAGTGCGCATCTCGATGCCGACCCTGGCGCCCTTGAGCTTCTTTTCCTCAAGGATCGAAAGCAGCTCGCGCGAAGGATCCATGCCGGGGCGGTCATACCAGAGCCGGATGTCCGTGAAGGTCGAGGTCCGACGCGCCTGTTCCAGATCCGGGCGCCGCGTCAGCAGAACCGGCGGATCGCTCTCATCGGGGGTCAGCAACGCGCATTGGAAGAACACGAAGCCCGACGTGTCGAAGCCCGTCAGGTAGAAATGGCTTTCCTGCGCGAAAAGCAGCAGGGCATCCAGCCCCTCCTTGCGCATCAGCGCGCGGGCGGCCTCTATGCGGCGGTCGAATTCGGATCGTTCGAAATGAAGCATCTTGCACCTGCCAGACTATCGTGAGCGCTTGCGATCCAGGAACTGGGACAGGCCCAGAAGGAGGATCGAGAGCAATATGAGGATGGTCGAGATCGAGGCGATGGTCGGGTCGATCTCGTCGCGCAGCGCAAGGAACATCCGGCGCGGCAGGGTGGCCATGTCGCCACCGGCGATCAGGAGCGCGATCACCACCTCGTCCAGCGACACGACGAACGAGAGCAGCGCGGCCGAAACGACCGAGTTCCTGATCTGCGGCAATGTCACGGTGAGGAAGGCCTTCGGCCGCGATGCGCCGAGGCTGCGCGCCACCTGTTCCTGATTGAGGTCGAAATTGCGCATTCCGGCAGTGACGGTGATCAGCACCAGCGGGATTGCCAGCGTCGAATGCGACAGCACGAGCCCGGTCAGCGAGCTGTTGAGCTGCAGCGGCGCGAACAGCATGAAGATGCCGACGGCCAGCAGGATCACCGGGATGATCATCGGCAGCACGAGGAGCACGGACAGATGTTTCGTGATCCTCATCCGCGAGCAATGCAGCCCGTAGGCGGCGAGCGTTCCCGTGACGGTGGCGACGACTGTCGTCCAGGCCGCCGCCTGGAGCGAAACCGATGTCGCCGCGCGCCATTCGGCCGAATTGAAATAGGCCTTGTACCAGCGCACGGACCAGGTCTCGGGCGGGAAGCTCAGGAAGCGCGATCCCGAAAAACTCATCGGGATCACGAGAAGCGTCGGCACGACCAGATAGAACAGGACGAGGCCGCAGAGGATGTAGAGCCAGAGCCGTTGCAGATGGGTGATCTGGGTCGAGGTCGCAGGGCGGCGCAGCATCTATCGTCCTCCCGCAGCGGCGTTGACCGCACCCGTCAGGCGCGAGAACAGCCACAATATCGCAAGGGTGATCACCAGCAGCACCACGCCGAGAGCGCTGGCCGCGCCCCAGTCGGAATAGACCGCGAGCGAGCGTTCGATCTGCATCGCCCACATCATCACCCGTCCGCCGCCGAGAAGTGCGGGCGTGACATAGAAGCCGAGCGAGAGCACGAAGACGACCATCACGCCCGCGCCGAGACCGGGCAGCGACAGCGGCACATAGATCTGCCAGAAGGCCTTCACCGGCGAGGCGCCGAGATTGGCGGCCGCGCGCATGTAGTTTTCATCGATGGATTTCATCGCGGCATAGAGCGGCAGGATCATGAAGGGCAGCATGATATGGACCATGCCGATCGCGGTGCCGGTGAAATTGTGGACGAGCCGCAGCGGCGTGTCGATGATCCCCCAGTCCTGCAGCCATGTGTTCAGCTGGCCGCGCCGTTGCAGCAGCACGAGCCAGGCATAGGTTCGCACCAGGAGTGAGGTCCAGAAGGGAAACAGCACGCACAGAAGCACGATCCGCGCCGATCGCGGCGACATCTGCGCCGCGATATAGGCGAGCGGATACCCCAGCACCACGCAGACCGCGGTGACGAGGAAGGCGAGCTCGAACGTCGTGCGCAGGGTCAGAGCGTAGGACGGATGCAGAAGGCGTTCGTAATGGGCCAGGGTAAAACCGTCCGCATCCATGAAGGACAGCCAGAACAGCCATCCGATGGGAACGAGCACGATGAAACCCACCAGCAGAAGCGCGGGAAACGACAGCGACAGCAATCTGAGCTGTTCGGTGAAGGCCTGCCTGGCGAGGGCTGCCTCGTTCTGCCGGTCCGTGCTTTCGGCAGCGCTCATGGTGCATCTCCCGAGGTGCCCGCGGGCACGACGATCGTATCCTCGATGCCGTAGCCGAGCGTCACATGGTCGCCCGGTTGCGGCAGCACGACATTGCCGCGCAGCGGGATGCGCAGGGCGATCTCGTGCGTGTCGCGGACCGTGACATAGATCATCACGCTGTCGCCGTGGAACACCGACTGGCGCACCTGGCCACGGATGACGTTGACGCCCGCCTCGCCATTTGCGGCATCGGAGAGCAGCGTGAGCTTTTCCGGACGGAGCACGAGGAAATGCGGCCCCGGGCCCGTCATGTCGCGCGGCACATGCAGCGGCTGGTCGAAAAGCATGGCGCGGCCGTCGTTCACCGTCACGGGAAGGGAGAAGGATTCCCCGATGAAGTCGGCGACGAAATGGGTGGCGGGGCGATCGTAGAGCGCCTGCGGCGGATCGACCTGCTGGATCCTGCCCCTGTCGAGCACCGCGATCCGGTCGGACATGGTCAGCGCCTCGCGCTGATCGTGCGTGACATAGACGGTGGTCATTCCCAGCCGTTCGTGCAGCCGGCGCACTTCGAGCTGCATCTGCTCGCGCAGGTTCTTGTCCAGCGCCGAAAGCGGCTCGTCCATCAGCAGGATGCGCGGCTCGAAAATCACCGCCCGGGCGAGCGCCACCCGCTGTCGCTGGCCGCCGGAAAGCTCGTCCACGCCACGCGCGCCCAGCCCGCCGAGCTGCACCAGATCCAGCGCCTTCTCGACCCGCTCGTCGATCTCGGCGCGGGGCACATGGCGCAGTTTCAGCGGATAGGCGAGATTTCCCGCCACCGTCATGTGCGGGAACAGCGCATAGTTCTGGAAGACCATGCCGATGTCGCGCTTGTGCGGCGGCAACAGCACCACCTCGCGCTCGGCAAAGCGTACGGACCCAGAATCCGGGCGCACGAAGCCCGACAGCACCATTAGGAGCGTCGTCTTGCCCGAGCCGGAAGGCCCGAGCAGGGTCATGAATTCACCGCTGCGGATGTCGAGGCTGACATTGTCCAGCGCGCGGAAGCTGCCGTAGTTTTTCCTGATGCGGCTGATCGTGATGGGAAGCGCGGCAGCGCCTCCCATCCCCTCAGACCGGAGAGGTCCTGATGTCATGCCCCCGCCTTACTGCTGGATGAACAGGTCGAAACGCTGGGTCAACTCGTCCAGATTGTCCGCCCAGTAATTCGCGTCCAGGATGAAGCCCTTGGCGAGATTGTCGGGATGGCTCGGCAGCTTCTTGGCGGCCTCTTCCGGGATCACGCCGGTTTCGAAGGCCTTGCTGTTGGCCGGGCCGTAGTTGATGTAGAGCGCGATCCGCGCCTGGACTTCCGGGCGGCTCATGATCTCGATCGCCTTCATGGCGAGATCCTTGTTGGGCGCGCCTTTCGGCACGATCCAGCAATCGGTCAGCAGCATCTGCTGATTGTAGGTGATGCTGACCGGCGCGCCTTCTTCCGCGATGGTCTGCGCCCGTCCGTTCCAAAGGCCGCTCATGTCGACCTCGCCGTCCTGCAGCACCTGTGCGGACTGGGCGCCCGAACTCCACCAGACGGTGACGTGGTCGCGCAGACTTTCAAGCTTGGCGAAGGCGCGGTCGACATCGAGCGGATAGAGCTTGTCCATCGGCACGCCGTCCGCGATCAGCGCCGCTTCCATGTTGTAGACCGGGCTGCGGCGCATGCTGCGCCCGCCGGGGAACTTCTCGGTGTCCCAGAGATCGGCCCAGGCCTGCGGCTTGGTATCGGGATAGGTCTCGTCGTTCCAGGCAAGCACGTTCGCGTAGACGAGGTTGGAGATCCAGCCCTTGCCCTTCAGGCTGGCGTCGAAGCCCTCGATGTTCTGGATGGCGTCGGAAAGCGGCTCGGCATTGCCTTCCTTGTCGAGGATGGCGCAGCCGTAATTGCCCTGCTGCACGAGATCCCATGTCGGCTTTCCGGACGCGACCTGGACGCGCACGTCGGCAACGCCCGAGGTGGTGTCTTCCTTGATGGTGATGCCGAGTTCCTTGGCGACGATGTTGAACCAGGCTTCGCGCTGCGCGTCCTGGTAGGCGCCGCCCCAGGAGGCGATGGTAAGGGTCTGTTCGGCGTGAGCAGCGGATACGAAAGTGGTCAAGGCCAGTGCGGCAGCCAGGCTCCCGTGGAAACGTCGTCTCATGTTCTAAAACCTCCCTGTTGGTGTGATGCGCGGTCCTGTCGATCTGATCTCATCCCCTGCCGGTTGGCTCCGGTCTTTATGTCGGGGAGTGGTCTGCTTGGCGGCGCCTGACGGCTGTTCTCCTTGCAACTGCATCTTGTCTGGATGTTTAAAGATGCTAGTCTGTGAGGAATCGGCAATCAAATGAAAAATAATCACTAATCCATGGAGAAAAACTCACATATTGATGCTCCGCAAGCCAGAGATGCGAGTTTTGTGAGAGAGCTTCCGCCCTTGAACGCGCTGCGCGCCTTCGAGGCGCTGGGCAGGCGCGGTTCGCTGAGCGCGGCGGCCGACGAGCTCAACGTGACGCATGGCGCCATCAGCAAGCAGGTCAAGCAACTGGAGGCACGCCTTTCCACCCGGCTGATCGCGCGCTCCGGGCGTGGGGTGGAGCTGACGCCGGAAGGGCGCCGGCTGATGGAGCGGCTGTCGCGCGCCTTCGGGCAGCTTGATGCGGCGATGCAGAGCCTCGACGAAGGCGCGCACGAAGGCACGATCACCATCAGCTGCATGCCGGCGCTGGCCAGCAACTGGTTGATCCCGAAGCTCGAGCAGTTCTCCGCGCTCTACCCCAAGATCGACATCGTGGTCATGGCCTCCAGTTCCGCCGACGCCAATGCGATCGATGCGATCAAGGCCGATCTGCATCTGCTGTACGGCCGACCCGACTGGCCGGGCAAGGAGATCCGGCTGCTGACCCAGTTGACGCTGTTTCCCGTGTGCAGCCCGGGGGTCGCAAACAGCCTGCCCGGGCTCAGCAGCGTGCGGGACCTGTTCAACTACCCGCTGATCGACAATCCCGAGGGCACGCAATGGCGCGACTATTTCCTGTCCTACGGGCTGGATGACACGGCGGCGCGCCGGCCCTATCGGTTTCAGGATTTCACCCTTTGCCTTGCGGCGGCGCGCGCCGGACTCGGCATCGCGATGGGCGACAATGTGAATGCCGAGCCCGACCTGACGGCGGGCAGGCTGGTGCGGCCGTTCCGCGAGACGATCCGGCGCCAGAGCCAGGCCTATTACCTCGTCTCACGGCCCGGAAGCCAAAGCGCTTCGCTGACCGCTTTCTCCAACTGGCTGGTTGCGGAAATGCAGAAGACCGCGGCCGTTCCCTGATTCCAACCGCGCGGGTGCTGCCCGGCGCCGAGAACAAGGTGACTTATGGAATTTCGCCCTATCGAGACCATCGTGGTCAATGGAAAGATCGCGACCATGCGCCGGCGCGGGGAATTCTTCGAGGCGATGGCGATCTCGGACGGCCGGGTCGTCGCGCTCGGCTCCACCGCGGAGATGCGCGCCCTCGCGCCTTCGGCGGCTTTGGTGGATTGCGGCGGGCGGGTGGTGCTGCCGGGCTTCATCGACAGCCATTGCCATCCGGATCTGCATGGGGCCCGGCTTGGAAGCTGGGTGGAGCTTTCCAAGGGGCCGGACACCAAGGCGGCCCTTTTGCGCGAGATCGCCGCCGCGCTGGCCGACACCGCGCAGGATCGCTGGTATGTGGGATTCGGCTATGACGACCTGCGGCTCGGGGGCTATCCGAGCCTGGAGGAACTGGACAATGCGGCGGGTGGCCGGCCGGTCTTCCTCTATCGCCGCGACGCCCATCTGGGGGTCGCCAATTCCGCGGCCTTGCGGGCGGTCGGCTTCGACGAGACGTCGGCGGATCCGCCTTTCGGGCGCATCGATCGCGATCCGGCCACCGGCAAGCCGACGGGGCTTTTGCGCGAATCCGCCGCCCATGCCATCGTCAACCATCTGCAGGACCGCTTCACCAGCGAGAATTTCCGGGCCGGCCTGCAGCGGGTGTTTTCGGATTTCGCGAGCTACGGCATCACATCGGTGCACAATTCCCTGTGCTCGACCGGAGGCATTTCCGCCTACCAGGAGATGAGGGAGAAGGGCGAATTGCAGCTGCGCGTCGGCCTTCTGGCCAGCGGCCGCGAGGATGCGCTGATCGATGCCATCATCCGCGCGGGCTGGCGCACCGGGTTCGGTGACGAATGGCTGCGGCTGACCGGGGTGGAATGGTGCCCCGATTGCTCGACCAGCGGGCGCACCGCCGCATATTACACGCCCTATCTCGGCGAAAAGGTTCTGGGCGAGCCCGAGGACAATCGCGGCATGCTGGTCTATGAGGCCGGGGATTTCAGGCAGCGCGTCCTGCGGGCGCACCGGGCGGGGCTGATGGTCGGCGCCGACGGCGTGGGCGACCGCGGCATCGATTTCGTGCTGGACGCCTTCGAACATGCTCTCACCCATCACCCGGTCGAGGATCACCGGATGCGGGTCGAGCATTGCTGCAACGTGACGCCCGCCATCCTGCAACGGTTGAAGCGGCTGAAGGTGGTCTGCTCCTCCGCCACCGGCTTTGCCTATGACCTGGGAGATGCATACCGCAAGAACCGCGGCGCCGAGGCCATGCGGCACATGTGGCCGCATCGCAGCATGAACGAGGCCGGCGTCATCGCGCCGGGACATTCGGATTCGCCCGTCTGCCATCCCAATCCGATGCGCGGGCTGCATTCCATGGTCAACCGCGTCACCGCGAGCGGGCAGGATCTCGATATATCGGAGGCGGTCGACGTCTACGACGCCATCCGCGCCTATACGGTGCTCGGCGCCTATGCCGGCAAGGAAGAGCACATCAAGGGAGACCTGTCGCCCGGCAAGCTCGCCGACTTCGTCATGCTGGAGGACGATATTTTCACGATCGATCCGATGGCCATCATCGATACGCGCGTCGCCGGGACATGGGTCGGCGGGCGCTGCATTCATACACGGGCCTGAGCATCCTGCGAAACCGGTGCGAGCCGGAAGTTCCGTAGCATGTGACATCGGCAAAGGAGGGTTCCTTGCGCGCATTCTTTCATCCCGACCAGACGCTGCATCATCCGCGTACCTATCTTTCCCGCGGCGCCATGCGTGTTCCGCAGGAAGTGCCGGTGCGTGCCGAAAGGCTGCTTGCGGCCGCCTCGAAGCTCGGCATGCGCATCGAGACGCCTGAGGATTTCGGCATGGGGCCGCTGGAGGCGGTGCATGACCCGGCCTATCTCGCCTTCCTGCAAAACGCCCATGCGCGCTGGAAGGCGGTGCCGGAGGACTGGGGCGAGGAGGTCATATCCAACGTCTTCGTGCGGGAGCCGAACGCCCTGCGCGGCGTGCTGGCGCAGGCCGCGTACCATCTTGCCGACGGCAGTTGCCCTGTCGGCGCGCAAACATGGCAGGCGGCATACTGGTCGGCGCAAAGCGCGATCGCCGGGGCCCACGCCCTCCTGAGCGGCGAGCGTTCCGCCTATGCGCTCAGCCGCCCGCCCGGCCATCATGCCCGCCGCGATGCGGCAGGCGGCTTCTGCTACCTGAACAATGCGGCCATCGCCGCGCAGGAGCTGCGGAAACGGTTCGGCCGCGTCGCCATCCTCGATCCCGACATGCACCATGGCCAGGGCATCCAGGAGATCTTCTACGACCGGGACGACATATTCTATGTCTCGATCCATGGCGATCCGACCAATTTCTACCCGGCCGTCGCCGGTTTCGAGGACGAGCGCGGTTCCGGGCCCGGCGAAGGTTTCAACCTGAACCTGCCGATGCCGCACGGCGCGCCGGAAAGCTGCTTCTTCGAGAAACTCGACATCGCCCTCGACGCCATCCGGCGCTTCGGCGCGGATGTGCTCGTCCTGTCGCTGGGTTTCGACATCTACGAACTCGACCCGCAGAGCAAGGTCGCGGTCACGCGCGCCGGTTTCGTGAGGCTCGGAGAACAAATCCGGGGCATGGGCATGCCCTGCCTCATCGTGCAGGAGGGCGGCTATCACATCGACAGCCTCGACGACAACGCCCGCGCTTTCTTCGGCGCCATCGATGAATGGACAGCCTGACGCTCCAGCTTATGTCGGACCGAGGCTCAGCGTGCCTGACGTGCCGGCGAGCTGGAGATATTTGCGGATCCGCGGATCGATCCGCGGATCGTTCATCCTGTAGGAGCCGCAGGCCTCGATCTGCTGCCTGAGATCGACCGAGCGTCCGAGATATTTCCAGGCGACGGGTGAGGCGAACGGCTGCCTGTAGACATGCGAGGTGACGCCGAAAGTCAGGCCGGTGAGGATGTCGAGGCGTTTGCGGTAGGACGGGAACAGGATGGATTCGACGATCGTGTCGGCGGAGAGCGTCTCGAATTCCAGAAGGAAGATGCAGTTCCCGAGGAAACTCGCCATCCCTTCATATTTCAGGATCTCCTGCGGCTCCTCCGTCGGCCGCGTCCTCTCGATGGTCTTGCTGCAGACCTTGCCGTCCTGCTCGTAGAGATAGACGAGCGATCGCGTCACCGCGCCCGGATCGTAAGGCACCAGGAAGTGCATGTGATAATATCCGAGCATTCCCCTCATGCGTTTCAGATCGCCGGGAAAGGCCCGGTCCATCAACTGGTTCATGCGGTCCCGGCCGGACACGCCCTTCGGCCGCGCCGGCGCGTCTATTTCCTGGGCGGGGTCCATCAACGCGTCGATATCCACGCCGAAGCCCGCGGCGATGCGCTGGAGATTGTGATGGGAAGGGCGGACCTTGCCGGTCAGATACCTGTCGAACTGCTGCCGGTTGAAGCCGAAGGTGCGGCAGACCTCCGATACGGAGCGATAGTGCGCACAAAGTTTGCGAAGCTTTTCCGAAAAGTCGTTTTCCAATGGGCTGTTTCCTTGCGCTTTTTTACGCAGGTTTGCTGATAAGAGCATAAAGTCAATGAAAATTGCGGCATTGCCGCGCAATCGGCCCGTTCATAGGTTTCCCCTCGGAGATCTGCTCGACAACGACAACAGGGGAACGAGGGATATCGACATGTCACAGCTTGCATCCATCACGCGGCGAGGCTTCCTCGGCGCATCCGCCGCCACCGGCGCGTTTCTCATGCTCGGCGCCAATGCGCGCGCCGAAACCCCCAAGCGCGGCGGCCGCATGGTCATCGCCACCCGTGAGGGATCGACGACGGATTCGACCGATCCGGGGCTTTTGACCAATGCCTACCAATGGTATCTCGCCTATGCCTTCACCAGCACGCTGACGGAGATCCTGCCCGACGGATCCGTCGGCCCGGCGCTCGCCGAGAGCTGGGACAGTAAGGACGCGAAAACGTGGCGGTTCACGCTGCGCAAGGGGGTGACCTTCCACAGCGGCAAGGCGCTGACGGCCGATGACGTCGTCGCCTCGATCGAGCACCACCGCAAACCCGATTCCACGTCCTTCGTGGCGCCCATCGCCAAGCAGATCGCCGAGATCAAGGCCGACGGCCCGGATGCGGTGGTGATCACGCTCTCGCAGCCCAATGCGGACCTGCCCGCAAGCTTCAATACACCCGGCTTCACCATCTATCCGGCGTCGAGCGACGGCGGCATGGACTGGCAGTCGCGCGACGGCACCGGCGGCTACCTGCTCAAGGAGCACGAGCCGGGCGTCCGGTCGTTCCTCGTGCGCAATCCGGATTACTGGCGCAGCGACCGCGCCTTCGCCGACGAGGTGGAGCTTTTGTGCATCCCCGATGCGACGGCCCGCATCAACGCGCTCGTCACCGGCCAGGTGAACGCCATCGACGAGGTCGACCTCAAGACCGTCGCGCTGCTGCAGCGCCAGTCCGGCATCGTGGTGGAAGAGACGACGGGGCCGCTGCACTATTCCTTCCCGATGCGCACGGATGTCGGCCCGTTCGACAATGTCGACGTCCGGCTCGCGGTCAAGCATGCGATCAACCGGCAGGAGATGCTCGACAAGATCCTGCTCGGGCACGGCACGATCGGAAACGACACGCCGATCGGTCCGTCCTATCGATACCAGGACACGAACCTCGCCCAGAATGCCTACGATCCGGAGAAGGCGAAGTTCCATCTGAAGAAGGCGGGCCTTTCCAGCCTCGATATCGACCTCAGCACGTCGGAAGCCGCCTTCGCGGGCGCGACGGACGCGGCGGTCCTCTTCGCCGAGCAGGCGCGAGAGGCCTCGATCAACATCAACGTCGTGCGCGAACCGGCCGACGGCTACTGGGACAATATCTGGCTGAAGAAGCCGTTCTGCGCCGCCTATTGGGGCGGCTATCCCACGGAAAGCGAGATGTTCGCCATCGGTTATGCGCCGGGCGCGCCGTGGAACGACACGTTCTGGACGCAGCCGGAATTCGAGGAGCTGCGGCTGGCCGCCGCCGCCGAGCTCGACGACGGCAAGCGAAGGGAAATGTACAGCCGCATGCAGGCCATCGTCCGGGACGAGGGCGGGGCGCTGATCTTCGCCTTCGCGAATGCGGTCTCGGCGCGCAACCAGTCGATCGCACACGGCCCCATCGCCTCCAATACGGGGTTCGACGGCGGCCGGATCGCCGAGCGGTGGTGGATGGTGTGACCGTCCGTCACCTGCGGCGCATGGCAACTCGAATTCGGATGATGGAATGAGCTACGGCATTTATATCGGAAAGAACCACACGGCCGACGGCATCGCCTATCTCGCCGGCTACGGCGACGAGCCGTCCAGCCACTGGCTGGAGGTGGTGGAGCGGCAGAACCATCCGGAGGGGGCGACCATCGCGGTGGGGGTGACGCAACAGGCCGACCTGCCCGGCACGCGGAGCGAGATACCGCAGGCGCCCGAAACCGCGCGGCACATCCGCGTCAACTACAGCTACTACAAGGGCACGCCCGCCCCGCTGACCAACGGCGGCCTCAACGAGCATGGCGTGGCGGTGCGGGACATCTGGTCGCCGTCCCGTCCCGAGCTCGTGGCGATGACGCCGACGGACCAGACCGGCCCCAACTACAGCGACCTTGCCCGCATCGTGCTCGAGCGGGCGAGGAGCGCGGCCGAGGGCGTCAGGATCATCGCCGACCTCATGGCGCGCCACGGCCACAGCACCTATGGCGGCAATTCCCACATCATCGCCGATTCCACCGAGGCCTGGGTCGTCATCCAGTTCGCGGGCGGACAGGGGCTATGGGCGGCCGAGCGGCTGGGGGACGATTCCATCCGCGCCTCGCGGCCGGGCTACATAGAAGACATCCCGATCGACGAGCCGCAGTCGCCAAATTTCCTCTATTCGCCCAACCTCGTCGACTTCGCGGTGTCGCAGGGCTGGTTCGATCCGGCCGCCGGCGAGCGCTTCGACGTCAACCGGATCTACGGCGACGGAAAGGGCCGGTGGGACGGCGTCCGCTGGATCGAGGACGAGATGAAGGCGCGCGCCCGGCGCCCCGGCAAGATCGCCATCGAGGACGTCATCTGGGCCGTGCGGACGGAACGGCTGACGGGGGATACGGCGGGCTACGGGCAGGTCGTTCCGCTCAGCGATCCGCCTTATGCGCAGCTGCGCATGCTGTGGCACACGCAGATCGGCGCCGTCGCGGCTCCCTTCGTCCCGGTCTTCATGGGCGTCAACGACGTCCCCCCGGAATTCAGGCTGCATCGCTATCTCACCGCCGGCGAGGCGGCGCGGTTCCTGGACGACCGTTCGCTGGACGAGAAGGTCTCCATCGTGCCGCAGGGCATCGAGGCGACGCGCTCGGCGACCTATGTGTTCAAGCGCCTGCTCAACCTGGTCTTCCAGCACAGCGAGCAGTTCCTGCCGGAGGTCACCGCGTTCTGGGAGGCCTGCGAGCGGCGGCTGCTTTCGGCCAGCGGCGACGTGCTGCACACGGCGCGGCTGCTCCTCGATGCGGGCGAGCCAGGCCTTGCGGCGCGGTGGCTCACCTATTTCACCGGCACGGAGCTGGTGAAGGCGCTCGATTCGGCGGAACAGCTCGCGGCGGCGCTGGACATCCGCACCCGCGCGCTCCACGGTATCGCCTGCAGCGCCAAACCCGCAGCGCCGGACCAGATCTGGTGAGCGCCACGGCATCCGACGGCGGGAGGCGGCCATGCGACTGATCCTGAAGACGATCCTGGAGCGCATGGCGCTTGCCGTCCTGACGCTGTTCATCGTCTCGGTGCTGATCTTCTCCAGCGTGGCGCTGCTTCCCGGCGACTTCGCAAAAGCCGTGCTCGGCCAGTCGGCCACGCCGGAAACGGTGGCAGCCTTCCAGAAGCAGGTCGGCCTCGACAGGCCGGCGAGCGAGCGCTACCTCGTCTGGCTCGGCGGCGCGGTGAAGGGCGATTTCGGCAATTCCTTCTCCTCCCGCCCTGGCGCGGAACGAAGCGTCGTGAGCATCATCAAGCCGCGGCTCTGGAACACGCTCATCCTGGCGGGCCTGACGGCGGCGGTGGCGATCCCGCTCGCCATCTCGCTCGGCATCGCCGCCGCGCTCTGGCGCAATTCCTGGTTCGACCGCTCCGTCAATGCCGGCACGCTGACGACCATCTCGGTGCCCGAGTTCTTCGTCGCCTATGTCCTTATCCTCCTGCTCGCGGTGAAGTTTCCGGTGTTCCGGCCGCTGTCGACCGTCAGGCCGCAGATGGGCTTCGCGGAGACCCTGGAGAACCTTGCCCTTCCCGTCATTACCCTTACCCTCGTCATCACCGCGCACATGATGCGCATGACGCGGGCGGCCATCATCGGCGTGCTGGGCAGCCCCTATGTCGAGATGGCGCGTCTCAAGGGGGCGCCGCCCCTGCGGCTCGTCCTGCGCCATGCCCTCCCCAATGCGCTGGCGCCGATCGCCAATGTCGTCGCCTTCAACCTTGCCTATCTCATCGTCGGCACGGTCATCATCGAGGCGGTGTTCGTCTATCCCGGCATCGGGCAGGCGCTCGTCGATGCGGTGCGCACGCGCGACGTGCCGGTCGTCCAGGCCTGCGCGCTTCTCTTCGCCGTCACCTACATCCTCCTGAACCTGATCGCCGACCTCGTCGCGATCGCCACCAATCCAAGGCTCTTGCATCCCCGATGACGATGTCGCAGCAACCACCCTCCCGCAGGGATGCACGGCCGCCGGCCTCGCGGTTTTCCGCCATGTTCCGGCGCACCACGCCGGCCGCCTGGCTCGGCTTCGCGATCGTCGTCCTCTACGGGCTGATCGCGCTCTTCGCCCCGCTCATCGCGCCCTATGGCGAGGCGCAGGTCGTCTCCTCCGTGCCCTTCGCGCCCTGGAGCCAGTCCTTCCTGTTCGGGACGGACCAGCTCGGCCGCGACGTCTTCTCGCGCATGATCTACGCCGCGCGCAACACCATCGCCATCTCGCTCGCCGCCACCGTGCTGACCTTCGCCGTGGGAACGACGCTCGGGATCGTCTCGGCCGTCGCCGGCGGCATCGTCGACATGGTGATCTCGCGGATCGTCGATGCGGTCATGGCCCTGCCGCAACTGATCGTGATCCTCGTCCTGCTGTCGGTGGTCGGTTCATCCGTCGTCAGCCTCATCGTCATCATCGGCATCGCCGACGCGACGAACGTCTTCAGGCTGTCGCGCTCGGTCGCGATGAACGTCGCGGTGATGGATTTCGTCGAGGACGCCAGGGTGCGCGGCGAATCGCTGACATGGATCGTCTTCCACGAGGTGCTGCCGAACATCCTGTCCACGCTCGTCGCCGAATTCGGCATGCGCTTCTGCTTCGTGGTCCTGACCATATCGGCGCTGTCCTTCCTCGGCCTCGGCATCCAGCCGCCGACGGCGGACTGGGGCTCGATGGTGCGCGAGAACGCGACGCTCATCTCCTATGGCGACGTGACGCCGCTGCTTCCCGCCGCGGCGATCGCCGTCCTCGCCATCGGCGTCAATTTCGTCGTCGACTGGTTTCTTCACTATGCGAGCGGGCTACGCGATGACCAATGAAGACGTCCTCCTGAGCATCGCCGACCTGAAGGTCGAGGCCGAAACCGACGACGGCTGGCAGCCGATCGTCAACGGCGTGTCGCTGACGCTCCGCAAGGGCGAGGTGCTTGGCCTCATCGGCGAATCGGGCGCGGGGAAGTCGACCATCGGTCTTGCCGCGATGGGCTTCACCCGGCCGGGCTGCCGGATCGCCGGCGGCACGGTGACCTTCGACGGGATCGACCTCTTGAAACTGCCGCCGGCGCAGCTGCGCGCCATGCGCGGCACCCGTATCGCCTATGTCGCCCAGAGCGCGGCCCTCTCCTTCAACCCGGCCCATCGCATCATGGACCAGACGATCGAGACGGCGGTCCTCGACATGGGCGTTCCCCGCCGGCAGGCGCGGCAGGACGCGCTCGACCTCTTCCGCCAGCTCCAGCTGCCCGATCCCGAGCGGCTGGCCGAACGATATCCGCATCAGGTCTCCGGCGGGCAATTGCAGCGCGCCATGACGGCGATGGCCATGACCTGTCGGCCGGATCTCATCGTCTTCGACGAGCCGACCACGGCGCTCGACGTGACGACCCAGGTGGAAGTGCTCGCCGCGATCCGCAAGGCGGTCCAGCAACACGGGACGGCGGCGATCTACATCACGCACGACCTTGCCGTGGTCTCGCAGATGGCGGACCGCATCCTGGTGCTGCGCCATGGTTCGGAGGTGGAGGAGGCGCCCACCCGTCAGATGCTCGCTGCACCGCGCGAGGACTATACCAAGTCGCTCTGGTCGGTGCGCCACCTGCACAAGCCCGCCGCCCCGAGGGACGACGTCATCCTCGACATGCGCAATGTCGATGCGGCCTACGGCAAGTTCAAGGTCCTCGACGATATCACCCTTTCCGTGCCGCGCGGCCGGACCCTGGCGGTCGTCGGCGAGTCCGGTTCGGGCAAGTCGACGCTGGCGCGCGTGGTGAGCGGCCTGCTGCGCCCGGAAAAGGGCGAGGTCCTGTTCAAGGGCGCGGCGTTGCCGCCGGTCGTCGAAAAGCGCAGCCGGGAACAGCTGCGCCAGATCCAGCTCGTCTACCAGTCGGCCGACACGGCGCTCAATCCGCGCCAGCGCGTCGGCGACCTCGTGGGACGGCGGCTGGAGCTGTATTTCGGCATGAAGGGGCGCGAGAAGGAGCGCAGGATCGGCGAACTGCTCGACCAGGTCGAGCTTGGCGCGCACCATATCGGCCGCTTTCCGGCCGAGCTGTCGGGCGGTCAGAAGCAGCGCGTCTCCATCGCGCGGGCGCTTGCCGCAAAGCCGGACCTGATGATCTGCGACGAGATCACCTCCGCCCTCGACCAGATCATCCAGGGCGAGATCCTCAAGCTCCTCATGCAGCTGCAGCGGGAGACCGGCGTCTCCTATCTCTTCATCACCCACGACATCGCCACGGTGCGGGCGATCGCCGACGAGGTGGTGGTGATGAACCGCGGCAAGATCGTCCAGCAGGGCCCGAAGGACACCGTGCTGTCGCCGCCCTATCCGCCCTATACCGGCCGCCTGCTCGATTCGGTGCCCGAGATCGACCCGGACTGGCTGACCCGCCTCCTGGCGCGCCGCCAGGGCGGCGAGCCGGATGGGTCGTCGCCTCTTCCGCAAGGATAGCGACGGAACCCCGGCGTCATGCCTGACGACCCGCATCGCGCGGGCCAATGCCGGTTCGGCTCCTGCAACTCCCCGGAGCGGCTTGTGCTCTTCAAAGCGGTTTCCTATTGTGGCGCCATCTGATACTGGACTGCCGGGAGGATCGCAGGTGCCGAATGAAGCCGTGCGCGCATTGCGCGACACGTCCGCCGATCCGGAATTCGGCCCCTGGCTGGCGCAGGCGTCCATTCTCGTCGTCGACGACGAGCCTGGAATGCGCAATTTCCTGATGCGCACGCTCGGGCCGCGCTGCATGCGGCTGGAACTGGCGGTCGACACGCAAGAGGCGTCGAGGAAGCTCGACGAGCATCATTTCGATGTCGTCATCCTCGACAACATCATGCCGAAGAAGAACGGCGTGGAATGGCTGGCCGAGCAGCGCGCCATCGGCTTCTTCTCCGACGCGATCCTGATGACCGCCTATGCCGACCTCGAGACGGCGATCCAGGCGCTGCGGGCCGGCGCGGTCGATTTCATCCTGAAACCCTTCCGCTCGAACCAGTTGCTCAACGCCGTCGCGCGCTGTCTCGACCGCATCCGTCTGCAGCGCGAGAACTACGTGCTGCGCTACGAGCTGAAGACGACCTCCGACCATATCCTGCTGCGCGATCGGCTGATCGGCGAATCGGCCGCCATCGCCGGGGTGCGCGAGACGATCGCCCGCGTTGCGCCGCTGCCGACCTCCGTGCTGCTGACCGGGCAGTCCGGGACCGGCAAGGAGGTGGCGGCGCGCTCGCTGCACGCGCTCTCCGACCGGGCGGAAAAGCCCTTCGTCCCGGTCAATTGCGGCGCGATCCCGCCCGACATGATCGAAAGCGAGCTGTTCGGCCACCTGAAGGGCGCCTTCACCGGCGCGGAACGGGCGCGCGAGGGCCTCTTCCTGCATGCGCAGGGCGGCACGCTGTTCCTCGACGAGATCGCCGAGATGCCGCCGGCCACGCAAAGCAAGCTGCTGCGCGTGCTGGAGGACCGCAAGGTCCGGCCCGTCGGCTCGGAGCGGGAAGTGCCGGTGGACCTGCGCTTCGTCTTCGCCACCAATGCGGAGCTGGAGAAGGAGGTGCAGGCCGGGCGCTTCCGGGCCGATCTCTTCTTCCGCATCAACGTGATGCAGATCCATCTTCCGCCGCTGAAGGAGCGCGATGGCGATGCGGTCGAGCTTGCCACGCTCTTCATGAAGAAGCTCTCCGCGCAGCTCGCCATGCCTGCTGTGCCCATCGACGCGGCGGCGCGCCGGGCGCTTGCCGCCTATGACTGGCCGGGCAATGTGCGCGAATTGCGCAACCTCATCGAGCGCACGCTGATCCTCGGCCATTTCCCTGAAGGCTTCGGGCCGGGCGCGGCGGCGCCGGCGGAAGGCGAGGGCGGTTCGCTGGCCGATATCGAGCGCCGGCATATCCTGTCGGTGCTCGCCGCCTGCAACGGGCAGCGCGATGCGGCCGCGCGCCGGCTCGGCATCTCCCGCAAGACCATCGACCGGAAGCTGGCCGCCTGGGATGGCTGACCGGGGCCATGGCATCCGCCCGGCGCGGTCCGTGCGCTACCGGCTGCTCGCCATCGCGCTCCTGCCTATGCTGGTCATCCTGCCGCTGCTGCTCGGCGTCACGGTCTACCGCTGGAACGCGAAGTTCGACGCGGCGCTGATCTCCAAGGTCAACGGCGATCTCACCATCGCGCACCAGTATCTCGCCCATATCCTCGACAATACAGGCGAGCATGTCACCGCGCTCGGCGGCTCGGTGCGTTTCCGGGAGGCCTCCGCCGAAGGGGCCGCGCTCAAGGCGCTACTCGATGAGGCACGGGGGCGGCTGGAGCTCGACTTCCTCTATGTGATCGACCGGGACGGCCGCCTCGTCGCCTCCGTCACCGCGCAGACCGCCGATACGCTTCGCACCGACTGGCCGGTCATCCGCGACGCGCTCGCGGGCCGACCCTCGACGGGTGTCGACATCTTCGACAATGCCGACCTTCAGGCGCTCTCTCCCGACCTTGCCGCCCGCGCGCGCCTGCCGCTCGTGCCGACGCCGAACGCCGTGCCGACCGAGCGGACCGAGGAGACGCGCGGCATGGTCGTGCAGAGTGCCGGCCCGGTGAACCTCGGCGACGGGCGCCAGGCCGTGCTCGTCGGCGGTATCCTGCTCAACCAGAACCTCGTCTTCATCGACACGATCAACGATCTCGTCTACCGCGAGGCGAGCCTGCCGGAGGGCAGCCAGGGCACCGCGACGCTGTTTCTCGACGACGTGCGCATCAGCACCAATGTGCGCCTCTTCGAGGGGCGCCGGGCGCTCGGCACGCGCGTGTCGGCCGCCGTCCGCTCGGCCGTGCTCGGCGAGGGGCAGACCTGGCTCGACAGCGCCTTCGTCGTCAATGACTGGTACATCTCCGCCTACGAGCCGATTTCGGACAGCCACGGCAAGCGGGTCGGGATGCTCTATGTCGGCTTCCTGGAGGCGCCCTTCACGGCGGCCAAGCACCAGACGGTGCTGACCATCGCCATCGCCTTTCTCGCGATCACCGCGGCGAGCGTGCCGATCTTCCTGCGCTGGGCGCGCGGCATCTTCGAGCCGCTGGAACGGGTCGACGCGACCATCGCCAAGGTCGAGAGCGGCGATCTCGGCGCCCGCACCGGCCCCGTCGGCAGCCGCGACGAGATCGGCCGCGTGGCGGTGCATCTCGACGATCTCCTCGACCAGCTCGAACGAAGCGACCGGCAGTTGCGGCGCTGGAACGAGGAGCTGAATGCGCGCGTCGACGAGCGCACGCGCGAGCTGCAGCTGGCCAACCGGCAGCTGGAGGCGACGACGAAGCAGCTCATCATGTCGGAGAAGCTGGCCGCCATCGGCGAGATCACGGCGGGCGTCGCCCACGAGATCAACAATCCCATCGCCGTCATGCAGGGCAACCTGGAGGTCGTGCGCGCCGTCGTCGGCGACAGGGCGGAGCTCGCCAAGGTCGAGTTCCAGCTTCTCGACGAGCAGATCCAGCGCATCAGCCAGATCGTGACGAAGCTCCTGCAATTCGCCAAGCCCGAGGAATTCGCCGGCTTTCTCGACCGGCACGCGCCGGGCGCGGCGGTGGCCGATTGCCTGCCGCTCGTCCAGCACCTGCTCGCGCGCGCCGCGATCGAGGTGGAGCTTTCGGACACCGCCGCCCGGCTGGTGCTGATGAACCGCACCGAACTCCAGCAGGTGGTCGTCAATCTCGTGGTGAACGCCATCCACGCCATGCCGGATGGCGGCAGGCTCACCCTGACGACGCGCGACAGCGACCGCGACGGGCGGCCCGGCGTCGAGATCGTCGTCAGCGATACCGGCATCGGCATGGATCCCGACGTGGCGGCGAAGGTGTTCGATCCGTTCTTCACCACCAAGCGGCAGGAGGGAACGGGCCTCGGCCTTTCCATCAGCCAGACGCTGGTGCGGCGGCAGGGCGGCGCCATCTCCTGCGCCAGCCGGCCGGGCGAGGGCGCCACCTTCACGGTCTGGCTGCCGGAAGCGGAATAAGCGGACAAGTTGTCTGACCGACGGACAAAATGTCCGGCTTTCCGCCCATCGCCATCGCCAACCCCCTGATTTTCAAAGCCAAGCGTCCTGGCATGCACCTTGCAACGGCGCCTGCGGGAGGATTGCCGGCATCCGTCCGCATGCGGTGCGGACCGCGCCGCGCGCTCTCCCGCAAGAACCATTCCGCGCATCAGAGGGGTGCGCTGCGGAGGAGACACATGACCGTATCGACCGAGACCTATGCCGGCGGCTATTCCGGCAGCATCCTCGACCGGGAGCGCATCATCGCCAGGCCCGGCTTCAACCGCTGGCTCGTTCCGCCGGCCGCGCTCGCCATCCATCTGTGCATCGGCATGGCCTATGGCTTCAGCGTGTTCTGGCTGCCGCTCTCCAAGGCGATTGCCGGCACGCCCGATCCGGCCTGCGCCGATCTCAACCTCGTGTCCGCTCTGTTCACCACGAGTTGCAACTGGCGCGTCGCCGATCTCGGCTGGATCTATACGCTGTTCTTCGTGCTGCTCGGCTGTTCCGCCGCCATCTGGGGCGGCTGGCTGGAGCGGGTCGGCCCGCGCAAGGCCGGCTTCGTCTCGGCCTGCTGCTGGTGCGGCGGCATCGTCGTGGCGGCCATCGGCGTCATGACGCATCAGCTGTGGCTGATGTGGCTCGGCGCAGGCGTCATCGGCGGCATCGGCCTCGGCCTCGGCTACATCTCGCCGGTCTCCACGCTGATCAAGTGGTTCCCCGACCGGCGCGGCATGGCGACCGGCATGGCGATCATGGGCTTCGGCGGCGGCGCGATGATCGGCGCCCCGCTCGCCAACCTCCTGATGAACGTCTTCAAGACCGACGCGTCGGTCGGCGTCTGGCAGACCTTCCTCGTCATGGCGGCGATCTATTTCTGCTTCATGATGGGCGGCGCCTTCGGCTACCGCATCCCGCCGGCCGGCTGGCGCCCGGAAGGCTGGACGCCGCCGGTCTCCAAGTCGACGATGATCACCAGCCGGCACGTGCACCTGCGCGATGCGCACAAGACGGCGCAGTTCTGGCTGATCTGGCTGGTGCTCTGCCTCAACGTCTCGGCCGGCATCGGCGTCATCGGCATGGCCTCGCCGATGCTGCAGGAGATCTTCGGCGGGCGTCTCATCGGCCAGCCGGACCTCACCTTCAGCCAGCTCGACACGGAGCAGAAGGCGGCGATCGCGGCCATTGCTGCGGGCTTCACCGGCCTTATCTCGCTGTTCAACATCGGCGGGCGCTTCTTCTGGGCCTCGCTCTCCGACAAGATCGGCCGCAAGAACACCTATTACACGTTCTTCATCCTCGGCATCGTGCTCTACACCGCCGCGCCGACATTGGCCGACATGGGCAGCAAGGCGCTTTTCGTCCTGTCCTTCGGCATCATCCTGTCCATGTATGGCGGGGGCTTTGCCACCGTCCCGGCCTACCTCGCCGATATCTTCGGCACGCAGTTCGTCGGCGCCATCCACGGCCGCCTGCTGACGGCCTGGGCAACGGCCGGCATCGTCGGTCCGGTCGTGGTGAACTACATCCGCGAGGCGCAGATCGCCGCCGGCGTGGCGCCGGGACCGGAGCTCTACAGCGGCACGATGTACATCCTCGCCGGCATGCTGGCGCTCGGCCTCATCGCCAACGTGCTGATACGCCCGCTGTCGGAGAAGTGGTTCATGTCGGACGAGGAGGTCGCCTCCCTGCAGGCGAAGACGGCGGCGGCCAATGCCGGCCCCACCGGCTCCTTCGGCATCGGCAAGGGCGGCCTCGACGCCAAGGCGGCGCTCGCCTGGGCCGTCGTGGGCCTGCCGCTCCTCTGGGGCATCTGGGTGACGCTGAAGAGCACCGCTGCCCTGTTCTGAAAGCCCTGACCGGGTTTCCGGGCCCCGGCTACGGCCGGGGCTCGATCGTGCCGGGAAACCGGCCCGTCACCAGTCGGTGCCGGGAATGGCCTGCACGAGCTGGCGCGAATAGGCCTCCTGCGGGTTGCGGAAGATCTGCATCGGGGTTCCCGCCTCCACCACCTTCCCCCGGCTCATCACGATAACCTGATCGCAGATCTGGCTGGCGACGCGCAGGTCGTGGGTGATGAAGATCATGGCGAGGTGCTTTTCGGCCTGCACCTCGGCGAGCAATTGCAGGATCTGCGCCTGGATCGACACGTCGAGCGCCGAGACCGCCTCGTCGGCGATGATGATCTCGGGATCGAACATCAGCGCCCGGGCGATACCGACGCGCTGGCGCTGGCCGCCGGAGAATTCGTGCGGATAGCGCTCATAGGCCGCCGCGCCGAGACCGACGCGCTCCAGAAGGCCGATTGCCCGGCTATGGGCCTCCTGCCTGCCGAGCCCGTGGGCGACGGGGCCGACCGTCAGCGAGGTGCCGACGGTCAGGCGCGGGTTGAGCGAGGCGAAGGGGTCCTGGAAGATCATCTGGATGCGCGGGCGGAAGGGCCGGAAGGCCGTCTCGTTCATCGGCCGGATGTCGCGGCCGCCGAGCAGCACCTCGCCGGCATCGGCCTCGACGAGCTTCATCAGCACCTTGCCCATGGAGGACTTGCCCGAGCCGCTTTCGCCGACCACGCCCAGCGTCTCGCCGCGCCGCAGCGTGAAGGAGATGTCGTCGACGGCCGGCACCACCCGCACCTTGCCGAAGAGGCCGGCATGGCTTCGATAGGTCTTCTTGAGGCCGCGCACTTCCAGCACGGTCTCGCGGTCGTCCTGCCGGGGCTCGTTCTCCGCCTCGCGCAGGCGCGGGACGGCGGCGATCAGCCGGCGCGTATAGGGATGCTGCGGGTTGCGCAGCACCTGTTCGGCGGTGCCTTCCTCGACGACGCGGCCTTTCTCCATCACCACCACCCGGTCGGCGATGTCGGCGACCACGCCGAAATCGTGGGTGATGAACATGACGCTGGTGTTCTTCTTGGCCTGGAGCTGGCGGATCAGCTCGAGGATCTGCGCCTGGATCGTCACGTCGAGCGCGGTGGTCGGCTCGTCGGCGATCAGCACGTCGGGATCGAGCGCGAGCGCGATGGCGATCATCACGCGCTGGCGCTGGCCGCCGGACAGGCGGAAGGGATATTGCTTGCGGATGAGCGGCGGATCGGGAAGCCCGACCTCGGTGAGGAGCGCCAGCACGCGGCACGCACGCTCCGCCCGGCTCGTGACGCCATGGGCGGCAAGCACCTCGTCGATCTGTTCCTCGATGGTCATCAGCGGGTTGAGCGCGGAGAGCGGATCCTGGAAGATCATCGAGATCGCCTTGCCGCGCATCTGCCGGCGTTCCGCTTCCGGCAGGGTCAGCAGGTCGCGGCCCTTGTAGAGAATCTCCCCGCCCGCCACCGTCATGGCGGGCGGCAGGAGGCCCATGATCGTGCTCGCGGTCACCGACTTGCCGGAGCCGCTTTCACCGACGATGCACAGGATCTCGCCCTGCCGCAGGTCGAGCGACACGTCCGTCACCGCGTGACTGCGTTCCATGTTCCTGGGCAGGCTCACGTCGAGCGAGCGCACGCTCAGAACCGTTCCGGCCGGATTGCGGTGAAGGTCTGTCATGGTGTCTCCTGTCGCTTGCGCAGGGTCTCTGGTTCAGGGCTTTGGCACGACCATCGCGAACTTGCGGAAGGGCGTCAGCACGTCGAGCCAGGCGGTCTCGCCCTTCGGCACGACGACGATCGTGCCGGGGCCGATGCGCCGGGTCTCGCCCTCTCCGATGCGGCAGTCGGCCTCGCCCTCGATGACCACGAAGGTCTCCTCCATGGCGCGGGCCGGATAGGGGTAGATGCCGGGCTCGGCGATCCAGACCGCCGCCTTGACGGCGGTGGCGGCATCGCCCTGGTCTTCCCAGATCATGCGCCGGTAGGATTGCGCGCCGTTCTCGGCGACCGCCGCTTCCGTGCGGCCGGCATCGTCCTTCACATTCCAGTAGATCGACATGGTTCGTTCTCCTTCTCAGTAATGCGGCGGCAGTTCTACGCCGCCCCGTTTGCTCATGAAATTGTCGACCGCGCGCATCTCGCGCAGCTTGTAGCTCGGACCGTATTCCATCCACCACGGCGCGCGGTGCAGCGGCTCGACCTGGAGATCGAGATCCTTTTCGGGCTTTCCGGTCGCCCAGTCGGCCAGGATGCCGCCGAGCATGGTGCCGGTCGGCACGCCCCTGCCGGACAGGCCGGTGAGGGCGACGACACCCGGTGCAAGGCCGTAAAGCCGGGGAACGGTGCGGTACTGCATGTCGAGTTCGCCGAACCAGAAATAATCCCAGCGCACCTCTTCGGTCAGTTGCGGATGCAGCCATTTCAGCCGGTCGGTCATGACCTTCTTCGAATAGTCGATGTCGCGGCCGCGCGGGCCGCGCAGGAACATGGAGGCGACGATGCGGTTGTCGGCGGTCCATTTGTAGCAGTAGAAATCGCCGCGCCCGTCGATCATGGTCGTGTTCTGCGGAAGCACGGTTTCGCGCGCCTTGTCGGACAGCGGATTGGTGGCGCAGACATAGACCGGCATGATGCGGTAGCTCTTGTCGAGGCCCGGCCAACCGTCGACCGTATAAGCGCCGGTGGCGAAGATGACCTTGTCGGCGAGGACATGGCCGGCCTCGCTCGTCACCTTCCATTTGCCGCCCGCCTTCTCGCAGCCTTTGGCCGGCGAGCGGGTATAGAGCGCCGCGCCCTCGCTGATCGCCGCCGCGGCAAGGCCGCGGGCATATTTCAGCGGATGGATATGGGCGCCTTCCTCGTGCAGCCAGCCGCCGAAGAGCCGGGGGCTGCCGGTGATGCGGGTGATCTCGTCGCGATCCAGCATGCGGGTGCGCGCACCGACGGCGTTGTAGCTTTCCGTCTTGTGTTCGAGCGGCGGCAGGTGGCCCGGGCGCATCGCGCCGATGACGAGGCCGTTCTGCACCCATTCGCAGTCGATATTGTAGCGCTCGATATATTCGGCGGCGCGGTCGGCCGCGCGGGTCTGGCGGTGGATGAGGCGTTCGGCGAAAGGCTGGCCGACCAGCGAGCGGATCTTCTCCAGCGAGTAATAGGAGAAGGTCGGGCTGCAATGGCCGGCATTGCGCCCCGAGCCGCCATAGCCGGCCTCCTCGCGCTCCAGGATGGCCACCGAGACGCCCTTGCGCCGCAGTTCGATGGCGGTGGTGAGCCCCGTATAGCCCGCGCCGACGATGCAGACGTCGACGATCTTCTCGCCGGAAAGCCGTTCGGTTTGCGGCGGCGGCGGGGCGGAAGCGAACCAGTAGGATTGGTCGAAGGGGGAAAACTTTGTCATTCTGTCACCCGTTGTGTGAGCGTACGTCGAGCGCGTCGCGCAGCCCGTCGCCGATGAAGTTGAAGCCCGTGACGGCGATGGTGATGGCAAGGCCGGGCACGATGGCGAGCCAGGGCGCGGCGGCCAGATATTGCTGGGCGCCGTTGAGCATGTTGCCCCAGCTCGGCAGGGGCGGCTGGATGCCGTAGCCGAGGAAGGAGATATAGGCTTCCATCAGGATCGAGCGCGCGACGGTCAGCGTCGCCGCGACGACGATGGGACCCATGACGTTCGGCAGGATCTCGCGGAACATGATCCAGCCGTTCGAAAGCCCGAGCATGCGCGCCGCCATGACGAATTCGCGCTCGCGCACCGATTTCACCTCCGCCTCGACGATGCGCGCGACCTCCATCCAGCTGGTGAAGGCGATGATCAGGGTGATCATCATCGGGCTCGGCTTGATGAAGGCGGCGAGCGTCAGGAGCAGGAAGACCGAGGGGAAGGACAGGAAGGCGTCGACGAGGCGCATCAGGGCCGTTCCCGTCCAGCCGCCGCGATAGCCCGCGACGACGCCGACCACCGTGCCGATGACGGTGGAGATCACCATGGCGAGGAAGCCGACCATCATCGAGACCTGTCCGGCATGGAACAGCCGGGCGGCGATGTCGCGGCCGAGCGGATCGGTGCCGAAGATATGCGCGCCGGTCAGCGGCGGAGCGAAGCGGGCGCGAAGGTCGATGTAGAACTCGTCGAAGGGCAGGAGATAGGGGCCGAGGAAGCAGGCCGCCGTCAGCCCGAGCACCATGAGGAGGCCGGCGATCGCCAGCGGATTGTTCATGAACCGGCGCACGGCGCGGTTCTTGCCAAATCGCCGGCGCGGGGTTGCGGGGGAAAGGGTATCCGACATCTGCCGCCTCCTATTCCAGGCGAATGCGCGGGTCGACGAAGGCGACCAGCAGATCGGCGAGAAGGTTTCCGACGAGCACGAGGATGGCCGAGAACATCAAGAGCCCCATCACGACCGGATAGTCGTTGTAGCCGAGGCTATCGAGGAACAGCCGCCCCATGCCCGGCCATGTGAAGACGGTCTCGGTCACCAGCGCGCCGCCGAGCAGCGTGGGCAGCTGCATGCCGGCGAGCGTGATCATCGGCAGGAGCGCATTGCCGACGATGTGCTTCATGAGGATGCGGCGCGGCGCGAGGCCCTTGGCATGCGCGGTGCGCACGAAATCCTGGTTGACCACCTCCAGCGTCGCCGCCCGCATGTACCGCGCCCAGATGGCGACGTTGACCAGCGCGAGCACGCAGGTCGGCAGGATGAGGTGGACGAGGACATCGCCGAGCGAACCGTCGCCGACCGTGTACATGTTGCCGGCTGGCAACCAGCCGAGCCGCAGCGAGAAGATGAAGATCGCCACGAGCCCGACCCAGAAGGTCGGGATCGACAGCGCGACGAAGCACACGACCGTCATCGTGTAGTCGAAGGCCGAACCCTGCCGGATCGCGCTGCGGATGCCGATCCAGCCGCCGATCAGCATGGACAAGAGCGTCGAGGCTCCCATCAGCAGCAGCGTGGCGTAGAGGTGGCTGTTGATGACCTCCAGCACCGGCCGGTTGTCGCGAAAACTCCGGCCCCAGTCACCCTGGACGAGCTTCCAAAGCCAGTCGAGATATTGCAGGGGCAGCGGCCTGTTGAGGCCCATCTGCTCGGCGATGCGGTCCAGCGCCTCCTTGGTCATGCCGGGCGTCAGCGCATATTGCGACAGCGGCCCGCCGGGGGCGAGGTTGAGCACCATGAAGCCGATGAGCGAGACGAGCAGCAGGAGCACGATGCTCTGCCAGAGCCTGCCTATCAGAAATCGGGCCATTTCCGTTTCCTTCCGGGGAATGCGGGGCCGGGGAGCGTGGGGCGGAAAGCGCGAGGTCGGAAGGAGCGGCGCCGCCGCCCCTTCCGCTCAAGGCGTTACGTCCAGCGCCAGCTGCGCACGTTCCAGGTGTCGATGCGGTTGTTGATATTGGCCTCGACGCCGGTGATGCCGGTCTTGTAGCCGCGGATATTGGCGTACTGGAACAGCGGCAGGAAGGGCAGGTCGTGCCGCATGATCTCCTGGATGCGGCGGTAGATCGGCAACCGCTCCTCGGGGCTCACCACGGCGCCGCCCTTCTTCAAGAGGTCGTCCACCTCGGGATTGTTGTAGACCCAGGTGTTCTGGCCGTTGCCGCCCTTGGCGGGGGAGGCGGTGGAGAGGAAATAGTCGGACGTGTCCGGGTCGGGGCCGGTCAGGCAGCTGAGGCCGGCGAGCGCCATGTCGAACTGCGAGAGCATCCAGTGGTCGCCCCACATGACGGCCGGCGGCAGGTTGCCGATCTGCATGTCGACGCCGATCTCGCGGAAGGACTGCTGCAGGAACTGCTGCGCCTGCTCGCGCAGGTGGTTGCCGGAGGTGGTCGAGCAGGTGAAGGAGAGCTTCACGCCGTCCTTTTCCCGGATGCCGTCTCCGCCCGGCTTCCAGCCCGCCTCGTCGAGGAGCGCCCGCGCCTTGTCGAGGTCGTATTGCTGCACCGGCAGGTCGGCGTTGTAGTAGTAGGACTCGCGCGGCATGTAGCTTTCGGTCGGCGTCGGCACGCCGTAATAGAGCGCGTCGATGATCGTCTGCTTGTCGATGGCGTAGTAGAGCGCCTCGCGCACCGCCTGGTCCTTGAACTGCGGCCGCTCCAGGTTGAGGCTCAGCCCCTCGAAGAAGGGCGCGCCGATGATCTCCACGACGCGGTCGGGCAGGGACTTGGCTTCCTCGTAATTGTCGGGCGAGATCCATTGCAGCGCCAGCACGTCGATGTCGCCGGTCTTGAGCTGCGTATAGAGCACCGTCATCTCGGGGATGTATTTCAGCACGAGCCGTTCCAGATAGGGGCCGTCGCCGAAATAGTCGGCATTGGCCTCCAGCTCGATATGGTCGCCCGGAACGCGGTTCTTCCACTTGAAGGCGCCCGTGCCGATCGGCGTGTTGTTGAACGGCGCATTGTTCGGGTCGGCGCCCTCGAAGGCGTGCTTGGGCACGATGAAAGTCGAGGCGAGGATGGCGGTATAGGGCGCGAAGGGGCTTTCCATGCGCCAGGTGATCTCGGTCGGCGAGACGACGGTGAGGTCGCGCACGAGATTGTGGCCGGTGCGCCGCCAGCTGCGGAAATCGGGATTGACGAGCAGTTCCAGCGTGAACTTCACGTCCTCGGCGGTGAACGGCGTGCCGTCGTGCCACTTCACGTCGTCGCGCAGCGTCAGCTTCCAGTTGAGGCCGTCGGCGGAAATGCCGCCGTTTTCCACCGTGGGCACTTCCTTGGCCAGCAGCGGGTAGAAGTTGCCCTTGGCATCGACGTCGAACAGCGGGTCAAAGATGGCGAAATGCACGCCCTCGTCGACCTCGATATGCAGGAGATGCGGATTGAAGACGGTCGGTTCCTGCGAGAAACCGACGACGATCTGTCCCTTCGGCGCGTCCTGGGCCCTGGCCGAGCCCATGCCGAGAACCGAGGGTGCCATGGCGGCAAGCCCTGCGGCGCCGAGGAACTTCAGCCCTTGCCGGCGGGTGAACCGGAAATCCTTTTCAGACATGTCATGCTCCCAGTGTTGGTTGTTGAGGTTCCCTTTCCGGCCGTTTTCGGCTTCTTGTTGTTTCAGTATCCGGCGAGCAGTTCGATCTTCGAACCGTCGACGAAGCGTTCGAGCCTGAATTCCCGCGGATCCACGACCGGCTTGCGCCCGAGCACGAGGTCGGCCATCAGCCGGCCCGCGCCGGGGCCGATGCCGAAGCCGTGGCCGGAAAAGCCCGTCGCGATGAAGAAGCCGGGAATCTTCGCCACGCCCGAAATGACGGGAATGGCGTCCGGCGTGGCGTCGATATAGCCGGCCCAGCGCTGCGCGACCTTTGCCGAGGCGAGCGCCGGAAAGGCCTTGCGCGCGGAGGCCATCGCCATGTCCGCCATCTTGCGGCTGGGCTTGGGATCGAGCACGCGGCAATATTCGAAGGGGCTCGGCTCGTCGAGGTCCCAGCGGCGGGGCATGCGCGCCTCGTCGAAGAAGCGCCAGCCCGCGCGCAGGATCAGCGCGCGCCATTCCGCCTTCAGCGCCGGCACGAAATCGCGCGCATAGCGGAAGGAGGCCGGCACGATATCGACGATGTTGCCGAGGCCGGAGGCGATGGTATAGCCGCCGTCCTGCCGCTTGCGGATGGCGAAGTCGCCGGCCCACATGGCCTCCGCGGGGCCGCCCTCATGCGGCTCGGTGCGCAGGACCGAGTTCTTCACCTTCAATTGCGGCAGGTGGATGCCGGCGTCTAGGCTGCGGGTGAACATTTCCGACCATGCGCCGCCGGCCAGCACCACCGCGCCGCAGCGGATCGTGCCGCGTTCGGTGACGACGCCCGATATGGCGCCGCCCGCGGTCTCGATGCCGCGCACGGCGCATTCCGTGAGGATATGCGCGCCGCATTCGCGGGCCCGTTCGGCGATGGCGGGCGCGGCCTTCTGCGGCTCGGCCCGGCCGTCGTCGGCGCAATAGAGCGCGGCGGAGGGGCGGAGCGTGGCGTTCGGAAAGCGCGCTGAGAATTCCGCGCCGGTCAGCATGCGGCAATCGACGCCGAGCCCGTCGAGATGGGTCAGCCATTTCTCGTAAAAGGCCTGCTCGGCTTCGTTCTCGGCGTTGAAGAGGATGCCGGTCCTGGCATAGCCGGTGTCACGACAGGTGCGCGCGTCGAGCCCCTGCCATATGCGCTGCGCTTCCAGCACCAGCGGGATTTCCCGCGGGTCGCGCCGCGCCACGCGCACCCAGCCCCAGTTGCGGCTGGACTGCTCGTGGCCGATGCCGCCCTTTTCGCACAGCGCCACGCTCTGGCCGGCCTCGGCGAGTTCCAGCGCGGTCGACACGCCGATGATGCCGCCGCCGATGACGACGACATCGACCTTCGCGGGCAGCTCGACATCGCCATGGACGGGTACGACGAAGGGACCGGGCATCAGAAGAATTCCTCGGCTTGGCAGTTGACCGCGAATTCGGCGACACTCGCCTCGTTGGGCAGGTCGATCAGCATGGAGACGATGCGGGCAAGATCGTCGGGGCTCGTCATGGCCTCGGCCGGGCGGCCGGATAGCGACAGTCCCATGTCTGTCGCGACGAAGCCGGGGCACACCGCCGTGGCGCGCACGCCCGCGTCGAACCCCGCATGGCGGATGCCGTGCGCCAGCGCCACCGCGGCGAATTTCGACATGGAATAGCTGCCCGAAAGCGCCGATTTCACCCGCTTGCCGGAAAGGGAGGCGACGATGATGACACGGCCCCGGCCGCTGGCGGTGAGGTCGTCCCAGGCGGCGCGAACGAGGCGGCGGGGCGCGAAGGCATTGACCTCCATCATCGCGGCGACCTCCTCGTCCTCGGCCTCGATCACCGATTTCGGCACCATGATGCCCGCATTGGCGACGACGCAGCCGACCGGGCCGAGGCGTGCGCGCGTTTGCGCGAACCACGAGGCCTCCTCGTTGCCGGCCATCGCATCGTAGGGGCAGGCGATGACGCTCTCTTCCGGCAGCGCCGCTGCCCAGTCCGGCATCCTGCCGCCGCGCACGCCGAGGGAAACCTTCCACCCTTGCGAAACGAGATTGGAGGCGACCGCCGCCCCGATGCCCCTGTTCGCGCCGGAAATCATCGCCACAGTCTTCATCATTCCTCCGCCTCGCGCAGCCGGTTGAAGGCCTTGCGGAATATGTTCACCACGATGTCGTGCTCCTCCCGCGTCATCAGGCCGGCGAAGAATTCGTCGGAATGCGCGACGATCAGCGTTTCGACCTTGTCGGCAAGCACGGCCCCCTCTGGCGACACGAAAAGCTCCTGGGCGCGTCTGTCGTCCTCGGCGCTGCGGCGGGTGACGAGCTTCGCGCGGCGCAGTTCGTCGACCGTCTTGACGGTGATCGACTTGTCGATGCCGAGGAGCGTCGAGATCGTGGTCGGCCGGATGCCGGGGTGCCTTGCAATCAGCAGGAGGGAAGAGATGGTGCCCTTGCGGCCGGTAAAGCCGAGGGGCGCAAGCCGGTCATAGAGGTGGCGGCTGACGGCGATCTCGAAGACGCGGACATAGAAGCTCAGAATCCCATCGAGCACGCCCAGATCCACCTGGGCCGCAAGTTCCTGACTCTTCCGCGTGCTCACCGATCGCCGTCCCCGCAATCTTCCTGGGAGGAAGTTCCGATCGACACGCTAGAAAGATTGGTTGAATAATTCAACTATTTTTTTGACGGATGTTCACGGCGGAGCCTCGCCTTGCCGGGCGCGCATGTCTGGGCGGCTGAAATTTGAGCGGATGCATAAATTAGCGGCATTTGTTCTTCGAGAATGAATGTCCTGCCTGCGGCTCCGTCAGCTGGGAGCCTGCATTTCCATCAACGCGCCGGATGGCATGGGGCTTGCATCGGGTCGGATGAACGAGCAGGGCGGCATGCAGATGAGCGATTTTCGACTGAGGCTTCACATCGGTTCTCCTGGCTGGACGGAGCTTTAGGTGAAGGTGTTTCCGGTACCGGATCCCAAGGCTGAAACAGCCGTGCCGTTGCGGTTGCAGCGCGCCGAAGGCCATGGCCGGCTTGCCTTCCACCATCGCCACGGCACAACGCGGCTTCGCACGCTCTATCAGGAGGGCTGCGTCAAGATCCGCCTGCCGCAACCCGTGCCCGGCCTGCCGCCGGAAGCGATCCTGATCAACACGGCGGGCGGGCTTGCCGGCGGTGACCGCATCGTCACCGAGATCGAGACCGCTCGGGCGACGGCGGCGACCGTCACCACCCAGGCCTGCGAGCGCGTCTATCGCTCGACCGGCGAGGCGGCGACGGTGACGAACCGGCTGACGGTCGGGGCCGGGGCGCGGCTCGCCTGGCTGCCGCAGGAGACCATACTCTTCGACGGGGGGCGCCTTTCGCGCCGGCTGGAAGCCGATATCGAGGGCGACGGCGCGCTGGTGGCCATGGAGGCGGTGCTGTTCGGCCGCGCCGCCATGGGCGAGGTGCTTTCCCATGGCGCGCTGCACGATCGCTGGCGCATACGCCGCGACGGCCGATTGGTCTTCGCCGATGATTTCCGTGTCTCCGGCGATATCGGTGCCGGGCTTGGCCGTCCCGCCGTGCTCGCCGGCCATGCCGCCATGGCGACGGTGCTCTATGCCGCCCGCGAGCCGGAGCGGTTGCTGGAGGGCGCGCGTACCATCCTCGGCGAGGCCGGCGGGGCGAGCGCCTGGGACGGCAAGCTGCTGATACGCCTTGTCGCGGCCACGGGCCTTTCGTTGCGCCAGCGCCTCGAACCGCTTCTCCGCCTTCTCCTCGACGGACATCCGCTGCCGAAAGTCTGGCAACTATAGGAACATGTCATGAATCTCACCCCCCGTGAAAAGGACAAGCTGCTGGTCGCCATGGCCGCCATGGTGGCGCGCAGGCGACTGGAGCGCGGCGTCAAGCTCAACCATCCCGAGGCCATCGCGCTCATCACCGATTTCGTCGTCGAGGGGGCGCGCGACGGCCGTTCGGTCGCCGATCTCATGGAGGCCGGCGCCCACCTCGTCAGCCGCGACCAGGTGATGGAGGGCATCGCCGAGATGATCCACGACGTCCAGGTGGAAGCGACCTTCCCCGACGGCACCAAGCTGGTGACCGTGCACCAGCCGATCCGCTGATTTTTGAAAGGGCAAGCCCATGAAAAGACTGTTTCTCACCCTGCTCATCACCGGCGCGGCCGCAAGCCCCGCCTTCGCCCATATCGATCCGGTGGCGCACGGATCGCTCGGTGCCGGCTTCGCCCATCCACTGACGGGCGCGGACCACCTGCTCGCCATGGTCGCGGTCGGCCTCTGGGCCTGGCTGATCGGCGGACGGGCGCTTTGGGCCGTGCCCGCCGCCTTCGTGGCGGCGATGAGCGTCGGCTTCCTCGGTGCTATCGGCGGGTTCGGCCTGCCCTTCGTCGAGCCGGTCATCGCGGCCTCCGTCGCGGTGATCGGTCTTCTGGCGCTCGCGGCGTTTCAGGTGCCGGTCGCGGCGGGCATGGCGGTGGTCGGCTTCTTCGCGCTGTTCCACGGTTACGCCCATGGGCTCGAACTCGGCGCCGCGAGCGGCCTTGCCTTCATGGGCGGCTTCGCGGCGGCGACCGCGCTGCTGCACGGTGCGGGCTTGGCGCTGGGCCTCGGCATCGGCGCGGTGGCCGGCGGGCGCTCCGGCCGGATCGCGGCGCGGCTTGCCGGCGGCTTTGCGGCACTCGGCGGCCTCTGGCTGGTGGCGGGGGCATGACCATGATCCCGGGTGAAATCCTCACCGCCGACGGCGAGATCGTGCTCAATGCCGGCGCAGAGCCGGTGACGCTCACCGTCGCCAATACCGGCGACCGGCCGGTCCAGGTCGGCTCGCACTATCATTTCTTCGAGACCAATCCGGCGCTCGCCTTCGACCGGACGGTGGCGCGGGGCATGCGCCTCGACATCGCCGCCGGTACCGCGGTCCGTTTCGAGCCGGGGCAGGAGCGCATCGTGCGGCTGGTGCCGATGGGCGGCAAGCGTGAGATCCACGGCTTCCGCCAGCAAGTAATGGGGAAACTCTGATGGCGGCAACCCTTTCCCGCGCGGCCTATGCGCAGATGTACGGACCGACCGTCGGCGACCGCGTGCGCCTTGCCGATACCGAGCTCTTCATCGAGGTCGAGAAGGACTTCACCCTTTATGGCGAGGAGGTGAAGTTCGGCGGCGGCAAGGTCATCCGCGACGGCATGGGCCAGAGCCAGCTCACTCGCGCCGAAGGAGCGGTCGATACCGTCATCACCAATGCGCTGATCGTCGACCACTGGGGCATCGTCAAGGCCGATATCGGCCTGAAGGACGGTTTGATCGCGACGATCGGCAAGGCCGGCAATCCCGATACGCAGCCGGGCGTCGACATCGTCGTCGGCCCGGGCACGGAGGTCATCGCGGGCGAGGGGCGCATCCTCACCGCAGGCGGCATCGACGCGCATATCCATTTCATCTGCCCGCAGCAGATAGAGGAAGCGCTGGCATCCGGCGTCACCACCATGCTGGGCGGCGGCACCGGCCCCGCCCACGGCACGCTCGCCACCACCTGCACGCCGGGACCGTGGCATCTGGCGCGGATGATCCAGTCCTTCGATGCCTTCCCGATCAATCTCGGCCTGTCCGGCAAGGGCAATGCCTCGAAGCCGGCGGCGCTCGTCGAGATGATCGAGGGCGGGGCCTGCGCCCTGAAACTGCACGAGGACTGGGGAACGACGCCGGCCGCCATCGACAATTGCCTTTCGGTCGCCGACGATCATGACGTGCAGGTGATGATCCACACCGACACGCTGAACGAAAGCGGCTTCGTGGAGGACACGATCGCCGCCTTCAAGGGGCGCACGATCCATGCCTTCCACACCGAGGGGGCAGGGGGCGGGCATGCGCCGGACATCATCCGGGTCTGCGGCCTTTCCAATGTCATCCCGTCCTCGACCAATCCGACGCGTCCCTATACGAAGAACACGGTCGCCGAGCATCTCGACATGCTGATGGTCTGCCATCACCTGTCGCCGTCGATCCCCGAGGACATCGCCTTCGCCGAGAGCCGCATCCGCAAGGAGACCATCGCCGCGGAGGTCATCCTGCACGATATCGGTGCCTTCTCCATCATCTCCTCGGACAGCCAGGCCATGGGCCGGGTCGGCGAGGTGCCGGTCCGCACCTGGCAGACCGCGCACAAGATGAAGGTGCAGCGCGGCCGGCTGCCCGGCGAGACCGGCGAGAACGACAATCTGCGCGTGCGCCGCTACATCGCCAAATACACGATCAACCCGGCCATCGCGCAGGGCCTTTCCAGGCATGTCGGCTCCGTCGAGGCCGGCAAGCGCGCCGATCTGGTACTGTGGAACCCGGCCTTCTTCGGCGTCAAGCCGGATCTGGTTCTCGTCGGCGGCACCATCGCGATCGCGCCGATGGGCGATCCGAACGCCTCCATCCCGACGCCCCAGCCGGTGCACTACCGGCCGATGTTCGGCGGCTACGGGCGCGCGCCTGCGCTCTCCTCCGTCACCTTCGTCAGCAAGGCGGCAATGGACGGCGGACTGAAGGCGCGCCTCGGCGTGGCAAAGGACATGGTCGCGGTCGGGAACACCCGCGGCGGCCTTTCCAAGGCCTCGATGATCCTCAACGATGCGACCCCGCATATCGAGGTCGATCCCGAAACCTATGAAGTGCGCGCCGACGGGGAGCTGCTCACCTGCGAGCCGGCCACCGAGCTGCCCATGGCGCAGCGCTACTTCCTGTTCTAGAAGAGGTCGCCGTGCCCTATCGCTCCACCGAGATCCTGCCGGCCGGCGCCGGCCCTGCGCCCATCGACGTCGTGGTGCTGACGCACGACCAGCGCCATGTGCGCCGCAAGCTGCTGCACATGCGGCACGACGACGTGGTGATGCTCGATCTGAAGGAGCCGGTGCAGCTCGCCGATGGCGACCGCATCCTGACCGAGACGGGCGAAACCATCGAGGTGGTCGCCGCGGGCGAACTGCTCTACGAGGTGACGGCGAAGGACGGATTGCATCTTGTCGAACTCGCCTGGCACCTCGGCAACCGTCATCTGCCGGCGCAGATCGAGGCGGGCCGCATCCTCATCCTGCGCGATCATGTCATCCGCGACATGCTGGTCGGGCTCGGCGCGTCCGTCCGCGAGATATCCGAGGCATTCCATCCGCTGCGCGGCGCCTATCACGGTCATGGGCACGATCATGGGCGCCATCGTCACGGCCATGGCTGAAACGGTCGATCTCATCCGGCTGATGACCTGGCTGTCGCCCGCCTTTCCCGTCGGCGCCTTCTCCTATTCCGGCGGTCTGGAGCAGGTCGTGGCCGATGGCGACGTGCGCGACGCCGGCAGCTTGCTGGACTGGCTTGCCAGCCTGCTTTCCCGCGGCCCTTTCTGGAATGACGCCGTGCTGCTGGCCGAGGCGCATCGTGCCGTCGACGATGCGGGGCGGCTGGCGGATGCGGCGGCGCTGGCCGAGGCCCTCTCCGGCTCGGCGGAGCGGCATCGCGAAACCATGCTGCAGGGCGAGGCCTTCCTGGCGGCGGCGGCGAACTGGCCCAGTCCCGTCCTTGCGCGTCTCGGCGCGGCGGCGGCCTATCCGGTCGCGGTCGGCGCCGTAGCGGCGGCCCACGGCATCGCGGCCGAGGCGGGGCTTGCCGCCTATCTGCACGCGGTCGCCTCCAACCTCGTCTCCGTCGCCATCCGCTGCTCCGTCATCGGCCAGAGGCACGGCGTTGCGGTGCTCGCGGGGCTGGAAGCGCGGATCGCGGCGCTGGCAGAGACGGCCGCCCGCTCCACGCTGGACGATCTGGGGGCCGCGACGATCCGGGCGGATATCGCGAGCCTCAGGCACGAGACCCTGGCGACACGGCTCTTCCGCTCATGAACTTCCGGAGGTTTTGATGATATCGAAGAATGGTCCCCTGCGCGTCGGCATCGGCGGCCCCGTCGGCTCGGGCAAGACGGCGCTCACCGAAAAGCTCTGCAAGGCGATGCGCGGGAACTATTCCCTCGCCGTCGTCACCAACGACATCTATACCAAGGAGGACGCGGAGGCGCTGATGCGCATGCAGGCGCTCCCTTCCGACCGCATCGTCGGCGTGGAGACGGGCGGCTGCCCGCACACGGCGATCCGTGAGGACGCCTCGATCAACCTCCAGGCCATCGCCGATCTCAACCGGCGCTTCCCCGATCTCGACGTGGTCTTCATTGAATCGGGCGGCGACAATCTGGCCGCGACCTTCTCTCCGGATCTGGCGGACCTGACGATCTATGTCATCTCCGTCTGCCAGGGCGAGGAAATCCCGCGCAAGGGCGGTCCCGGCATCACCCGCTCGGACCTTCTCGTCATCAACAAGAAGGATCTCGCCCCCCATGTCGGCGCCGATCTGGAGGTGATGCAAGGCGATGCCGCCCGGCAGAGGGGCGCGCGCCCCTTCGTCTTCACCGACATGCGCCGGTGTGACGGGCTGGACGAGGTCGTCGCCTTCCTGGTCGACTACGGCGGACTTGCCGGCGGCTTGCGCGCGCCGTGATCATGCCCGCCGCATCGCAGGGCTTTATTCGGCGGCCATGAAGTCGAAGGGCTTTGCCTCGACGAACTTGTCCGATGTCTCCCCGGCGAGCACGCGGCTCATGTCCACCCCGAGGTCGAGCTTGCGCACCGGCGCGCCCTCGGAGAAGTCGAGCTGCTCGAGGTCCACCCAGAAGACGTTGGGGGACGTCGCGGACTCGCCGTAGAACCGCTTGCTCTTGTGATCCGCCACCACGCGCCAGCGGGTGGTGGACAGGTTCGGCGCGTCCGGCAGGCTCACGCCGTAGGGGGCGGACGCGTTGCGGATCACGCTGAAGACGGCCGCGGCGGCGATCCGCGGATCGTCGCTCCGGGTCACCGCGTTGATATAGAAGCCGGCGCGCACGAAACGGTCCTCGGAGCGGCCGCTGCCGGGAAGGAAGGCAAGGCCGTCGACGGCCTTCCAGTAGCTCTGGTTGGCGAGCTGGTCGTCATAGGGCGGGTCGTTCGTCACCACCTGGTAGGAGCGGTCGTGATGGATTTTCAGCGCTCCGCCGATCCATTCGAGGACGGCGCTGTCGCCGGTCCCGTCGGAAAGGGTAAGGTGCAGCGGCGTGAGGCTGCCGGGACGGCCGGGCGTTTCGCCGCTGACGACCTGCATGGGGTGGGCGCGGGTATATTCGACCGCCTCGGCGACGGTGGCGAACTGGTCGAGATAGAACTGCGCCCAGATCGCGAGCGACATGCGCGGCGTCGTCTTGTCGTCCTCCGGAAACTTCGAGGCGTTGAGCCACAGCAGGCTGGCATTGAGCCCCGCTTCGTTCATGCCGTCGACCGTCGAGATTTCATAGCCGGAAACGGCAAGGCTGCCATATTTCGACGTCCATTCCGCCGAGCGGGGACCGGCTGCGCCCGTGCGCTTCATGCCGCGGGGAAAGACCCAGAGATTGCTGACCATCGGGTCCTTGAAGTCCATGTTGCGGCCCGTCAGGATCCGCCCGTCAGGCCCGTGATAGACGACCCGCGTGCAGGCCTGGGCCTCGGCGGTAAGCAGCGCCGCAGTGGCGACCAGCGTGGTGAGAATGCGTTTGAAACCGGACATATTGAACACCAATCCATGGGACAGAGGGAAACCTTTGCCGATCGGAACCGAAAGGTCATGCCGAGAGCAGGCCCGCCGGAGCCCCGTTCAAGGGAATTCCAGCCGCCTCGCCACCTTACCGGAACGATCATTCCAGCATATGGGGATTGGCGAGAAATTCAACCCGATGCAACGATCAAGGTTGAGGAATTGCCTCCAGCGCGCTCGATGGGTGTGGCCGGGATAGCGTCGAGCGCGCCGTATCTTTCGACGAGGCCGGCCTATTGCACGATGGCGCTTTTCCGCTTCAGGGACGCCGCTTTTTCCTGGTCGGGCGGGAAGGACGGATCGCTCCTCAGGCCGCGCAGCAGGTCCAGCGCATATTGCAGCTGGAGGTCGTCCTTGGCTTCCGGCGGGACGTAAGAGGAGGAACCGGAGCCGGCATCGGTCTCGCTCTGGCCCTGGATATGGCCGCGCAGGCTCGATTCGCCGGTGGTTGTGAGCTTGCCTTGCAGTTCCGGCGGCAGCGGCTGCTCGACCGTGATGTCCGGCGTGATGCCGGTGCCCTGGATCGACTTGCCGGACGGCGTGTAATAGAGCGCCGTCGTCAGGCGGAGCGCTCCGGCATCGCCCATCGGGATGATCGTCTGGACGGAACCCTTGCCGAAGGACCGCGTGCCGACGACGGTGGCGCGGCGCAGGTCCTGCAGCGCGCCTGCGACGATCTCCGATGCCGATGCCGAGCCGCCGTTCACCAGGACGATGACCGGCTTGCCGTCGGTCAGGTCGCCCGCCGTCGCATTGTACCGGCGGGCCTGATCGGGGTTCCGGCCGCGGGTGGAAACCACCTCGCCGCGCTCCAGGAAGGCGTCGGAGACGTTGATCGCCTGGTCGAGCAGGCCGCCCGGATTGAGGCGCAGGTCGAGTACGTAGCCCTTCAGCTTGTCGGCCGGGACGTCTTGCTTGATCCTGGCGATCGCGGCTTCCAGACCGTCATAGGTCTTGCCGGTGAAGGAGATGACGCGCAGATACCCGACATCGCCCTCGACGCGCGACTTGACCGCCTCCACGGCGATGATGTCGCGCACGATCGTCACCTTGATCGGCTGGTCGGCTTCCTTGCGGATGAGGGTCAGCGCGATCGGCGTGTCGACGGGACCGCGCATCTTCTCGACGGCTTCCTGAAGCTTCAGGCCGCGCACGGACTGGCCATCGATCTCTGAAATATAGTCGCCGGCCAGCACGCCGGCCTTCGCTGCCGGCGTATCGTCCATCGGCGCGATGATCTTGACGAGATCGTCTTCCATCGTCACCTGGATGCCGAGACCGCCGAACTCACCCCTGATCCGGGTACGGGCATCCTCGGCGTCCTTGGCATTCATGTAGGAGGAATGCGGGTCGAGCGAGGTGAGCATGCCGTTGATGGCGTCCTCGACGAGCTGGTCCTTCTTCGGCGGTGTCACATAGTGTTGCTGAACGCGCTCCAGCACTTCGCCGAAAATGGAGAGCTGCTTGTAGGTGGCATCGCCGGCCGCCTGCGCCGGCGCCATGACAGGGCCGATGACGGTCATGGCGGTTGCACCCATCAGCGCGCCGGCGAGAACCAGGGAAACCCCGCGTATCATGGTGTGCCTTTCCGAATTCTTCGGCGCTTCACAAGGTCCGGAAGCACCCGGCTTAACATCCTGGCGGAACGCATTTTAAAACGCCGGCCGGGCCATTACCAGATGGCCGGGCGGGCATCGGACATCCGTCGCCGCTTCGGCAAGTCTGACAGGCCTTTCCGGCGCGGGCAAGCATCGATGACGCTGCCCGGGTGGGGATCGGGGAGGGCGCAATTTTTTTCGCCGGGGTTCTTGAATCCGGATTTCGAGAAACCAAATCGATTTCCGCCAGCCGCTGAGACAGGGCTGGCCTGCTGGAAGCGCCGTCTTTCGGCGCTCCGTACCCATGTTGCTTCAAGGAGGATATGGCTATGGCAACATCTTACGACTATGCACCGCTTTTCCGCTCGAGTGTCGGTTTCGACCGGGTGTTCAATCTTCTGGAAAACGCGCAGCGCGCCCGCTCCGTCAGCGACTGGCCGCCCTATGACATCGTCAAGACCGGCGAGGACAGCTACCGGATATCGATCGCGGTCGCGGGCTTCGCGCGCGAGGATCTCGACATCACGTTCCAGTCCAATCTCCTGACCGTGACCGGCAAAAGGCAGGAAACCCCCGGCGAAGGCTATCTGCATCGCGGTATCGCCGCCCGCCCGTTCGAGCATCGTTTCGAACTTGCCGATCATGTCAGGGTGAACGGGGCGGACCTCGTCAACGGTCTGCTGTCGATCGAACTCGTTCGCGAGATCCCGGAGGAGATGAAGCCGCGCAAGATTTCCATCCAGAGTACGCCGGTGCTCGACAAACACGCTTCGCCCACGCAGATCGAAGGGCAGAAGGCGGCGTGACGTGAATTGCAGCGAGAACGGGCGCCGTCGCGGCGGCGCCCGCCGACATTCCGGATTGGGCCCGGTTGGGCCGGGTTGGGAAGGAGAGCAAGATGAAACCCGATATGTTCAAGGAGCCCGTATGCATCCTCGTCGGCCTCGGATTTCCGGCGAAGGTCCGATCGGTGACGGAGGCCTATCGCCATCTCGTCGAATGGCCGCTGTCGAAGGACGCCGCGCATTCGGTCGCCCTCAAGGCCTGCAAGGCTGCCCTCAACGGCGAGATCGAGGCCGAGACCGTGCGCGGCCTTTTTGCGGCCTTCGCCGAGAAGCATGATCTGCTTGCCCCGAATACCGATGTCATCGCCGCCTTGCGGTCGCGCCGCGACCGGGATCCGCACGTTCGCTGACCTCGCCCGCGGGGGTGCATCCAGGCTTCCGTGGGCAAGCCGACCAACCTTTCGCCCGTTTCAGGGCGATCCCTGCTGCGCCGCTATGGTCGGCAGGTCGTCGATGATGCCTCGCAGCCAGATACAGGCCGGGTCCGCATCCAGCCGCCTGTGCCAGATCAGGTGATAGGGAAACGGTGCGACGGCGATAGGCAGTTCGAACGGCACGAGATCGTGCGAAAGCGCCAGCGGCACAAGCCGCGCAGGCAGGGTCGTGACGAGGTCCGTTCCGGCGACGGATGCGATGTTGCTCATGAAACTCGGCGAGGCAAAGGCGATCGTGCGTGCGCGTCCATCGGCGGCCAGCGCAGCGTCGATCGGGCTGCCGTCCGAAGCCCTGAAGCGCGCCACGGCATGGGGGCAGGAAAGATAGTCGTCGATGCCGAGCCGACCCTCCGATATCGCGCCGGCCAGCGGGTGGCGTCGGCTGATGAAGCCGATGAAGCGATCGTGGAACAGGAGCTTCGCTTCGAAGGGGGACTTCGGCGGAGAAAGTCCCCAGAAGGTGAAATCGAGCGCGCCGGATTCCAGGTCGTCGAGCGTGTCGGGACCGACCGGAGTGATATCCAGCGCCATGCGTGGCGCAAGGCGGCGCAATGTCGACATCAGGCCGGGCAGCAGCGTCAGCACGGTATAGTCGCTGGCCGCGACGCGGAAGGTGCGCTGATCCTTGAAGGGTGAAAAGACCTCGCCGTCGAGCACCGTGCCGATCGCATCGAGAATCGCGCGCACGGGCTCGATCATGGCGGCCGCGCGCGCCGTGGGGATGAGCCGGTCGCGGCTTCGTATGAAGAGGCCGTCGTCGACGGTCCGGCGCAGGCGCGCAAGCGCGTGGCTCACCGCCGGCTGGCTGAGCGAGAGCCGTGCGGCGGCCGCAGTGACGGAGCCCGTTGTGGCGATCGCGTCGAACACCACCAGAAGGTTCAGGTCGATGCGAGATAAATTCTCGTTGTGCATGGGCCTGTTTCATTTCATTCATTTTTCTTATGCGGCTTCATGCGGTATCGGGAGAGGGAAAGCAACGGCAATCGGCAGGCCGGGCAGGAGAGGCTACCCTTATGGAGACGGAGTTTCGCTCGATAGAGACATGCGTGGAGCGGGCGATCGAGGCGCATCGGGGTTCGATAGACCCGTCCACGCTGCTGGATGTCGCGGTCGGTCTCGACGCCCTTACGGGAGAGGAACGCCGGGACGCGGTCCTTGGAATGTGCGGCTCTCTCGTCGAGTGCCAATTGCGCGGCCTGGTGGACCGGGTCGTGCGGCAGAGTGCAGAGCGCCTGCTGCAGGACGCAACGATCGAAATTGCGGCCCTGGCGATCGCGCTTCATGGTCCGGCGGAGGCCCGGGCGCTGTTTCCGATCCGCTTGCCGATGCCGGATTCGTCCACGGCGCGCCGGTCCGGCGGATCGTCGTGACCGGTCGGTCCCGGCTTATCCGCGCAGCGCCACGTAGATCGCCGGGATGACGAGCACGGTGAGCAGCGTCGAGGAGGCGAGGCCGAAGAGCAGCGAGATGGCAAGGCCCTGGAAGATCGGATCGGCGAGGATGACCGCCGCGCCGATCATCGCCGCGAGCGCGGTCAGCAGGATCGGCTTGAAGCGGATCGCGCCGGCTTCGAGCAGCACCTCGACCAGCGGCCGTTCCGGTCCGCCGGAATGGCGGATGAAGTCGACCAGCAGGATCGAGTTGCGCACGATGATGCCGGCCAGCGCGATGAAGCCGATCATCGAGGTCGCCGTGAAGGGCGCGGCGAAAAGCCAGTGCCCGAGCATGATGCCGATGAAGGTGAGCGGAATGGGCGTCAGGATGACCAGCGGCAGCCGGAACGAGCCGAACTGGGCGACCACGAGGATGTAGATGCCGAGGATCGCCACCAGGAAGGCGCCGCCCATGTCGCGGAACGTCACCCAGGTCACTTCCCACTCGCCGTCCCACAGCAGCGTCGGGCGTGTCTCGTCGTCCGGCTGGCCGTGCAGCGCGATTTCCGGCTTCGGAAGGTTGCCCCAGTCGGCCTTCTCGATGGCCTCGTTGACGGCGAGCATGCCGTAGATCGGCGCCTCGTAGGCACCGGCAAGCTCGGCCATGACCATCTCGGCCGCCCGGCCGTTGTGGCGGAAGATCGGGTAGGATGCCGGCTGGCGGGAGACGGAGACCACGTCGCCGAGCTCCACGACGCCGCGCCCGCCCGGCAGCGCGTTCGCCGGGACGGGGGTCGCGATCGCGCGCTCGTCGAGCACGCTTGCGCCCTTCGGCAAAGCGACGCGGATCGGGATCGGCTGCCGCCCGCCGCCGCGATGCGAATAGCCGACGGTCGTGCCGCCGTAGAGCGCGCGCAGCGTATCGTAGACGTCGGATTGCTCGACCCGGTAATATTCGAGATTGTCCTGGTCGATGGCGATGCGCAGGCGCTGCGGCTGGTTGTGATAGCTGTCGTCGACGTCGACGACGAACGGAACGCTCGTGAAGGCTTCGCGCACCTTGCCGGCCACGGCCCGGCGCGTTTCGGCATCCGGCCCGTAGATCTCGGCGAGGAGCGTGCCGAGCACCGGCGGTCCCGGCGGCGGCTCGACGACCTTCGTCACCGTGCCCTGCGGCAGTGCGAGGCCGTCGAGACGTTTGCGGATATCGAGCGCGATGGCGTGGCTTGCGCGTGCGCGCTCGCCCTTGACGAGCAGGTTGACGACGATGTCGCCCTGCTGCGGCTCGGCGCGCAGATAGTAGTGTCGCACCAGCCCGTTGAAATCGAAGGGGGCGGCGGTGCCGGCATAGGTCTGGAAGGACACGATCTCCGGCACGTCGCCGAGCCGTTCCACCATCTGCTGCAAGGCCCGGTCCGTATCCTCGACCGAGGCGCCCCTCGGCAGGTCGAGCACGACCTGAAGGTTCGCCTTGTTGTCGAAGGGCAGGAGCTTCACCGTGACGTTCCGGGTGTAGAGCAGCGTGAGCGAGGCGAGGGTGGCGACGCCGACGACCAGCAGGAAGGCCCAGGCGCGAGCCCGGCTTTTCAGGACCGGGCGGGCGACGGCGCTGTAGAGCCGGCCGAGACGCCCGCCGTCGGATGCCTCGGCGGCATGGCCGCCCGCGTCGTCCTTGCGCCCGAGCTTCAGCATCAGCCAGGGCGTCAGCATGACGGCGACGAAGAAGGAGAACAGCATGGCGGCAGAGGCGTTTGCCGGGATCGGGCTCATATAGGGACCCATCATGCCGGAGACGAACAGCATGGGCAGCAGCGCGGCCACCACCGTCAGCGTCGCCACGATGGTCGGGTTGCCGACCTCGGCGACGGCGTCGATGGCGGCCTCGGCCCGCGAACGGCCGTCGCGCATCGCCCAGTGCCGGGCGATGTTCTCGATGACCACGATGGCGTCGTCGACCAGGATGCCGATGGAGAAGATCAGCGCGAACAGGCTGACGCGGTTCAGCGTATAGCCCATGATCCAAGAGGCAAAGAGCGTGAGCAGGATGGTGATGGGGATGACGACGGCCACCACCATCGCCTCGCGCCAGCCGATGGCGAAGGCCACAAGCGCGACGATGGAGGCCGTGGCGAGGGCGAGGTGGAAGAGAAGCTCGTTGGCCTTCTCGTTCGCGGTCTCGCCGTAGTCCCGCGTAACCGTCATCTCGACGTCTTCAGTGAAGATCTGCCCGCGGACCTGCTCCAGCCGCCTGACGATATCGTCGGCGATGACGACGGCGTTGGTGCCGGGGCGCTTGGCGACTGCCAGCGACACGGCCGGTGCGCGCTGCAATCCCTCCGGCGTGCGGCGGATGTCGGTGACCCGGCTTTCGGCCGGCGATGTCGCAAGCACGGTCCTCGCCACGTCGCGCACGTAGACGGGCCGGCCGTCGCGCGCGGTGAGGAGGATGTTGCCGATCTCCGAGAGCTCCTGCAGCGTCCGGCCGGCGACGACCGCGCGCTGCTCGCCGGCTTCGCGCACCGTGCCGACGCGGAAGGAGCGGTTCGCGCCCTCGATCTTGGCTGCGAGCTGCTGGAGCGTGATGCCGTAAAGCGAGAGCCGTTCCGGATCGGGCTCGACCGAAAACTGCTCGGGCTGCTCGCCGACGAGATAGGTAAGGCCGATGTCGGGAAGCTTGGCGACCTCGACCTGCAACTCGCGGGCAAGCCGCGTCAGGCCGTTCGCCGTCCATCGCTCGGCGCTCCCGGGGGATGGCCTCAGCGTCACGACGACGATCGCCACGTCGTCGATGCCGCGTCCGACGATCAGCGGTTCGGGGATGCCGACCGGGATGCGGTCCATGTTGGCGCGGATCTTCTCGTGCACCCTGAGGATCGCGGCGTCGGCATTCGTGCCGACCTTGAAGCGCGCCGTCACCAGCGCGCCGTCGTCCTCGGTCTGGGAATAGACGTGCTCGACGCCGTCGATCCCCTTGACGATGGTCTCCAGCGGTTCCGTGACGAGCTTGACCGCGTCCTCGGCCTTGAAGCCGTTGGCGGCGATGCGGATGTCGACCATCGGCACGGAGATCTGCGGCTCCTCCTCGCGCGGCAGGGAGACGAGCGCGATGAGGCCGAGCGCGAATGCGGCGAGCAGGAAGAGCGGCGTCAGCGCGGAGGCGATGAAGGCGCGCGTGAGGCGCCCGGCAATGCCGGGACCGGGGATCGAAGGCTTCATGGCAGCACGATCCGGTCGCCGTCGCGAAGGCCGGTGAGGATCTCGATACGCGGCGCACCGCCGTCCTCGAAGCGCTCGCCGGGGATGACGGCGACATCGGTCTCGCCCGATCCGCCGGCCAGCCGCACATAGTCGATGCCGTGCAGCGTGCGCACCGCCTCCGGCGGAACGGCGAGCACCGAGCGCTTGCCGACGGGGATCGACACGAGCGTGCGCTCGTTGACGAAATAGTCGCCGATGCCCGCGACCTCCACGTCGGCGATCACGCGCCCGTCGACGATCTCGGGATAGACCTTGACGATGCGGCCGCGATGGGCCGGGGCGGCGCGGTCCGCCGCCTGCGTCAGGCCGCGCGCGCCGACCACGACGTCAGCGCCTTCCACGATCTCGGCGGCGTGGCGCTCGGGCAGCGACAGGCGCAGATAGTAGGGGCCGGGCGCGATGCGGGCGATCTCCTCGCCCGGCAGCACCACCGAGCCGGGCGTGACCGGCACGGTGAGCACGCGGCCGGTGACGGGCGCGACGACCGTGCCCTCGCGCGCGCTCTGCTCGATGACGGTGCGCTCGGCCTTCGCCGCCGCGACCTGGTTGGCGGCGACCTCGAACTGCATCTTCGCCTGGTCGAGGCTCGCCTGCGTGCCCGAGCCGCTTGCCCGCAGCTGTTGCGCCCGGTCGAGCTGGAGGCGGGCATTGTCGAGCTGGGAGCCGAGCGCGTCGATCCGCGCCCTTGCGGCGTCGAGCTGGAGCGCCAGCTTGTCGTCGACGATGACGGCGACGGTGTCGCCTTCCTTCACCTCGTCGCCCTGGCCGACGCTAAGTTCGCGCACCGTGCCGCCGATCCGCACGCGGGCGGGCACCACGATGCGGCTTTCGACCTGGCCGAACACGGCCTTCATGTCCGGGACGGTCGTCGCCCTGACGAGGAATTCGGCGGCGCCGGCATGGCCCGGCAAGGCCAGGAACAGCGCGAGGATCGCCATGGAGGGACGCGGGGTCGGACGGTGCATGAAGGACTGCTCTCCTGCTATTTGAATGCGACGCCTGCCGGACAGCCGAGCCTGCGGAAGACGATCGCTGCCGGGCAGAAGCCGGTGAACGAGGCCTGGACCAGATTGAGGCCGACGAAGACGGTCAGCAGGTACCACCAGGGCGAGAGATAGAAGCCGAGCGCCAGGGAAAGCAGGACCATGAAGCCGGCGAAGAGCAGCACGGCGCGATCGATCGTCATCTTGAATACTCCTTGCGTTGCGGACCGGGGATCATTCCGCGGTCTCGATATGGATGTCCTTCAGCTTGCGGATGCCCAGCATGTCGAGCACGAGGTTCTCGTAGAAGGTCTCGGCCTTGCCCTGCCGCACCTTGCGCAGGAAGTACTTCTCGAAGCCGACCTTGGCGGCGTGCACCCATTTGCCCTGCGCGGACCAGTTGAGGTTGCGCGGCGGGATCTGCGGCTGGGCGACGAAGGCGATGCCCTCGTCGCCGAAATCGGCAAGGCAGACGGCGTTCCAGCTCGCAACCGCCCGCGGCGCCTCGCCCTTCAGCAGCGCGGCGATGTTCTCGGCGGTCGCCGTCGCCATGGACTCGATCATGAAGCCGGTCTTCGGCACGCCGACGGCGAGCGGCGTCTTGCCGACGGGCGGGATGGCGACGCCGACGCCGATGGCGAAGACATTGGGAAAGGCCGGGTTGCGCTGGTATTTGTCGATGAGGATGAAGCCGCGCGGATTGGCAAGCCCCTCGATGCCGGCGACGGCCGGCACGCCGCGAAAGGCCGGCAGCATCATGGAGAAGGCAAAGGGCAGCTCGTGCGTCGCCTTGAGCGCGCCGGCCTCGTCCACCTCCTCGGCGGTGAGCAGGCCGGGCTCGACCTTCGTCGTGCGGGCATTGGTGATCCATTTGATGTGGCGCTCGCGCAGCGCGCTTTCCAGCAGCCCCTTGGTGTCGCCGACGCCGTCGAGCCCGAGATGGCCGATATAGGGCTCGGGCGTGACGAAGGTCATCGGAACGCGGTCGCGGATGCGGGCGTTGCGAAGGGCGGTGTCGAGGATGAAGGCGAATTCGTAGGCCGGGCCGTAGCAGGAGGCGCCCTGCACCGCGCCGACGACGATCGGCCCAGGCGCCTTGACGAGCGCATCGAAGGCGGCCTTCGCCCTGAGGGCATGGTCGACATGGCAGATGGACTGCGTGTGGCCCTCGGGGCCGAGGCCCGGCACGTCGTCGAAGGCGAGATCGGGGCCGGTGGCGATGATGAGGTAATCGTAGTCGAGGCTGGAGCCGTCGTTGAGCTCCAGGCGGTTTTCGCCCGGATGCACGCGGCGCGCGCCTTCGGGCCTCAGCGCAATGCCGTGTGCCTTCAGCACCGGGACGAGGTCGACCGAGATGTCCTCGGGCCGGCGCCAGCCGACCGCGACCCAGGGATTGGAGGGAACGAAGGAATAGGTGGAGCTGAGATTGACGACGGTGAGGCGATCGTCACGACGGAGCTTGCGTTTCATCTCGTAGGCCATGATGATTCCGCCGAGGCCTGCACCGAGAACGACGATATGGGTCATGGCTTTCGCTCCGTTGTGATCGCGGTCTTCCGCCCGATTGCGAAAGACCGAAGGCCGCCTCGTTCGATGGTCCCGGGGCGTCGTCACTTGCATGTAACATTCAAGGATTATAAATTCAAGAATATGAATGTAGAAGAAATGATCCCGGCGGCGGAAATGGCCGCAGACCTGATGCGCAGCCTGTCGCATCCGCAGCGGCTGCTGGTCCTGTGCGCCCTCGTCGACGGCGAGCGGTCGGTTGCGGAATTGCGGCAGGCGCTTGCCATCGAGCAGGTGCCGATGTCGCAGCAACTCATGCGGCTGAGGGCGGACGGGCTGGTCGAGGCCCGCCGCGAGGGCACGACCGTCTACTATTCGATTGTCCGGCCGGAGGTGCGCGCCGTCGTGCAGGCGCTCCACGATGCGTTCTGCCCGCCGGGCGGCGGCAAGCGGCCGCGACCTTCCGGAGACTGAGCCGGCGGCAGCAGGCGAGGCGCGCGCCCGGCTTATGCGGCGAGCGAACCGAGGCTTGTGAGCCAGTCGCGCACGGCGGCGGCTCTCGGCGTGAGGGGCCGCCCTTTCCTGTAGACCAGCAGAAAATCGTTGCTGGTCGTCTGGGCCTCGTCCAGCGGACGGACGAGGGCGCCGGCGGCGACGAGATCGCCGACGGAATGCTGCCAGCCGAGGCCGATCCCCGCCCCGGACAGGACGGCGTGGACGACCAGGATATAGTTGTTGAATGTCGAGACGCCCCCCGGCACCGCGTAATCCACGCCGTAATATGCCAGGAATTCCCGCCACGTCGCGCCCTCGTGATAGTGGCTGTCGAGATGGAGAAGGTTGCGCGCGGTAAGCTCCTCAAGGGATGATACCGGTCCGTGCTTCTCCAGATAGCCGGGGCTGCACACCGGAAACATCGTTTCCGCCGTGAAGGGAAGCACCTCGTAGCCCGGCCAGTCCACCCGCCCGTTCGTGATCGCCATCGAGATGCCGTCCGCCGGCAGATCGAGTTTCTTGTCGGAATTGTACAGCTGCATTTCGATGCGCGCGTCTTGGCTGGGATAGGTCGAGATGCGCGGCAGGAGCCAGTAGGTGCCGACCGTGATCGAGGCATAGACCTTGATGTCGGAAGCGGCCGTCGAATGGATCTCGACCGCCGTGCGCTCGATCTGGTCCAGCCCGTTTTCCACGGAGCGGAAGAGCTTTTCCCCGTCGTCCGTCAGCTGCAGCTGGCGATGCTTGCGGTGGAACAGCGACGCGCCGAGCCCGGTCTCCAATTGCCGTATCGCATGGCTGATCGCCGCCGGCGTGACGTTCAGTTCCTCGGAGGCTTTGGTGAAGCTCGCAAGCCGCGCGGCGGCGTCGAACACATAGAGCAGGTTCCCCGAAGGGATGAAACGCCGCATCTCTCGCATGAGCTGAATTCAACCATATGTGAGTTTTTTTGTTAGTCACAGCCCGGCTTCTTTGCACTAGCAATCTGTGATCGTCAAATCCTGTTTGCAGGATGGCCGGTTGACCAGGGAGGGTCGTGGATGGAGATGCTTCACGCGGAAGGGATTTGCAAGTCGTTCGGCAATCTCGAAGTCCTGCGCGGCGTCAGCCTGACCGCCAGCAAGGGCGACGTCATCTCGCTGATCGGCGGGAGCGGCTCGGGCAAGTCCACATTCCTCCGCTGTCTCAACTGTCTGGAACATCCGACCGGCGGCGAGATCCGCGTCGACGGCGAGGCGATCGCCTTCAAGCCCGACGGGCATGGCCACATGGCCCCGGCGTCGAAGGCGCAGATGCGCCGCATCCGCGCGCGGCTGGCGATGGTCTTCCAGAGCTTCAATCTCTGGAGCCATCTGACCTTGCTGGAAAACGTCATCGAGGCGCCTGTCCATGTGCTCGGTATCGAGCGCAGGCAGGCGGTCGACGAAGGGTTGCGGCTGCTGGAGCGCGTCGGCCTCTACGACAAGCGCGATGCCTATCCGGCGTTTCTTTCGGGCGGCCAGCAGCAGCGCGGCGCCATCGCAAGGGCGCTGGCGGTGCAGCCGCTCGCCATGCTGTTCGACGAACCGACCTCGGCGCTCGATCCCGAACTCGTCGGCGAGGTGCTGAGGGTCATCCGCGAGCTTGCCGAGGAAGGCAGGACCATGATCCTCGTCACGCATGAAATGTCCTTTGCGCGCGACGTCTCCAACCAAGTCCTGTTCCTGCATGGCGGGCGTGTCGAGGAAGCGGGGACGCCGGCCGAGGTTTTCGGCAATCCGAGGTCCGAGCGCCTCGCGCGGTTCCTCGGCAGTTTCAACTAGTCTTCCACAAAGAAAAGGGGAATGAAATGAAGAAATCCATACTCGCTCTGGTCGCCGGCGCGGTGCTTGCCATGGCCGGAACGGCCCATGCCGAAAAGACCCGCGTCGGCTTTGCACCGGAGCCCTATCCGCCATTCTGGGTGGCGGACGCGAACGGCAACTGGACGGGCTGGGAAGTCGAGATCATCGACGCGGTCTGCGCCGAGGCCAAGCTCGACTGCGAGCGCGTGCCCGTCGCCTGGGAAGGGATCATCCCGGCCCTGCTCGGCGGCAAGATCGACATGATCATGAACTCCATGCGCATCAACGACGAGCGCCGCAAGGTCATCGACTTCTCGGACAAGTATTACGAGGTGCAGACCATGGTCGTGGCGGCCAAGTCCGCCGCGGTCGATACGACGCCCGCGAGCATGGACGGCAAGGTCATCGGCGTTCAGGTCTCGACCGGCCAGCAGGCCTATGCGGAGAAGAACTTCGCCGCCAACGCCTCGGAGATCCGCGGCTACAGCACGCAGGACGAGGCCTATCAGGATCTCGCCGCCGGCCGCATCGACGTGGTGATCGACGGTGTCGTCGCCATGAACGAGTTCCTCAAGTCGCCGTCCGGTGAATGCTGCGAATCCAAGGGTGCGCTTCCGCGCGACCCGTCGACCCTCGGCGAAGGCTATGGCGTCGGCCTGCGCAAGGACGAGCCGGAGTTCAAGGCGAAGATCAACGAGGCCATCGCCGCGATCCGCAAGAACGGCACCTATGACGCCATCACCAAGAAGTATTTCGACTTCGACATCTACGGCGGCGAATGAGGCCGCGCTCCGGGTTCCGATTTTCCCGAACCTGATGCTGGAGAACGACGATTAACGACCTGTTCGACATGATCTGGTCTCCCGCCGCGGCAAGCATCGAGCTGCTGACGGCGGGGGGATGGGGCAGCGCCATGCTCATGGGCCTGGCGCGCTCCCTGACCATTGCGCTCGGCGCCTTCGCCCTCGGGCTGGTCATCGGCGTCGCCGGGGCGCTGGGCAAGCTTTCCGGCGGCGCCGTGACGCGGCAGGCCCTCGATCTCTATACGACGATCGTCCGCTCCGTGCCCGAGTTGGTGCTGATCCTCATCGTCTACTTCGCCGGCGCCGACTTGATCAACGGCGTGCTCACCGCCCTCGGCCAGGCGAAGATCGACTTCAACGGGGCGTTTGCCGGCATCGTTGTGCTCGGCGTCGTTCAGGGCGCCTATTCCACGGAGGTGATCCGCGGGGCGATCCTGTCCATCCCCTACGGCCAGATCGAGGCGGCGCATGCCTATGGCATGTCGTCATGGCTGACGCTCCGGCGCATCACGCTTCCGGCCATGCTGCCCTTCGCCCTGCCGGGGCTCTCCAATCTCTGGCTGATCGCCATGAAGGACACGGCGCTGCTCGCCGTGCTCGGCTTCGGCGAGCTGACGCAGGTCACCCGCCAGGCGGCAGGCACCACCAAGGCCTATTTCACCTTCTTCATCGCTGCCGGCTGCATGTACCTGCTTGCGACGATGGTCTCCAATCTCCTCTCCCGCCGGCTGGAAGCCTGGGCGACGAAGGGCGTGGCGCATGTCTAGCCCGTCGAACGAAATGGCCGGCGGCGGGAAGGCCGGGCTCAGTCGCCTGCGCCTGGATGCCGGCACGCTGACGCCGATCGTCGCGGCGATCGTCCTTGCCACCTATGCCGCCCTGCGCATGCGCTGGGACTGGCTCGGCGACTATTACCCGCTTCTCATCCGCGGGCTGGGCATGACGGTGCTGCTGGTGGCGGTCACCGCCTCGCTCGGCATGCTGCTGGCGATCCCCATCGGCCTGGTGCAGGTCGTCGGCCCGAAATGGCTCGCGCTGCCGGCGCGCGCGTTCTGCACGGTCATCCGCGGGACGCCGCTGCTCCTCCAGCTCTGGCTGCTCTATTACGGCCTCGGATCGCTGTTCCCGCAGTTCCCATGGATCCGCGACTCGGCGCTGTGGCCGATCCTCCGGCAGGCCTGGCCCTATGCGTTCCTCGGGCTGACGCTCTCCTACGCGGCCTATGAGGGCGAGGTTTTCCGCGGCGCGTTCAAGGGCGTGCCGAAGGGCCAGCTCGACGCGGCGCGGGCCTATGGAATGTCCGGCTTCCTGACCTTCCGTCGCATCTGGCTGCCGCAGGCCTTCCGGCGGGCAATGCCGACGCTGGCCGGCGAGACGATCCTTCAGCTCAAGGCGACCCCGCTGGTTGCGACGATCACGGTGATCGACGTCTATTCGGTGGCCGCGCAGGTGCGCCAGCAGACCTACCTGACCTACGAACCCCTCCTGCTCATCTCCGCGATCTATATCGTCCTTGCGGTGGTGATCACGAAGATTTTCGCCCGCCTTTCCGGTAAAAGCGGGGACAATACCGCCTTCCGCAAATCCTGAATGCAAAGAGCACGCATCATGTCACTTCCCCTGGCCAAGCGCCTGAAAGCGCGGCTTTTCGCCGAAAAGCCGGTCTTCGGCACCTGGGTTGGAATTCCCCATCCCATCGTCATCGAGCTGACGGCGCGGGCGCAGTTCGATTTCCTGCTCCTCGACGGCGAGCATTCGCCGGTCGACGTGAACGCGCTCGCAAGCCTGCTGCCGGCGGCCGAGCTGCACGGTGCTCCGACGATCTTCCGCACGCGCTGGAAATCGCCGGACGACATCAAGGCCGCGCTCGATGCGGGCGTTTCCGGCGTCATGGTGCCGATGATCGAGAGCGCCGAGGAGGCCCGCGCCATCGTTTCCCATTGCCGCTATGCTCCGGCGGGCACACGCGGCATCGGCCCGTGGCGGGCGTCCGACTACTACGAGGGCTTCGAGGCCTATCTTGCCGGCGCCAACGAGGCGACGACGCTGATCCTGCAGCTCGAAAGCGTGCAGGGGCTCGCCAATCTGGAGGAAATCCTCGCCGTGGAGGGTTTCGACGTCCTGTTCGTGGGGCCCGCGGACCTTGCAAGCTCGCTCGGGTTGCCGATCGGCCGCTTCGACGGCGAACTGCGCGACGTGCTGGCGCGCGTCGCCAAGGCCGCCAGAAAGGCCGGCAAGCGGGCCGCCATCGATGCGCCGAACACGTCGCTCATTCCCGATCTGATCGATATGGGCTATTCGCTTTTCACGGTCGGCTCCGATATGGGCTTCATCCAGGCATCCGGGCGCAGTCTCGTCGGTGAACTGGCCGCCATCACGGAAAGGTAGGGCAATGGTCGATCTCGACGATGTAAGGCGGATCGTGGGCGCACGTCATGTCGTGGATGGCGCGGCGCTTTCAGATCGGCCGCAGGATTTCTGGGTCCACACCCCGACCGCGGCGCTGGGGCTGGCAAAGCCGAAGGACGTGCAGGAACTTTCCGCCCTGCTTGCGCTCTGCCACCAAAAAAGCCAGCCGGTCATCGTCGAGGGCGGGCGCACCAACCTCGTCGGCGCGACGCAATCGACCGGTGAGACGCTGCTCATATCGCTCGAACGCCTCAACGACATCGCCGCGCCGGACCGCCAGGGGATGACCGTCGAGGTCGGGGCCGGCGCGATCATCGAGACCATCCAGCAGCGCTGCGCCGCCGAAGGTCTGCGCTTCGGCCTCGATTTCGGCGCGCGGGGCAGCGCCACGCTGGGCGGCGCGCTCTCCACCAATGCCGGCGGCTTCCAGGCGCTACGCTACGGGGTCGCGCGCGACCAGGTGCTCGGCCTCGAATGCGTGCTCGCCGACGGGACGGTGCTGAGCCACCTCTCGTCCTTCGCCAAGGACAATACCGGCTACGACCTCAAGCACCTCTTCATCGGCTCGGAAGGCACGCTCGGCGTCATCACGCGCGCCGTGCTCAGGCTGCATCCGGCGCCGCAATCGGTCAACACCGCGCTGCTCGCCTTCGAGACCTTCGAGGCCGTCGCCGAGACCCTCGGCCTGATGCGCCGGGACCTCAACGGCACGCTCTCCTCCTTCGAGATCATGTGGGCCGAGTTCTTCCATTTCAACGTCGACGCGCTCATGAACGGCCGCTCGCCCATCGAGGGCCGCTATCCCTTCTATATCCTGTGCGAATCCGAGGGGTTCGACGCGGAGGCGGATGCTGCGCTCTTCGAGACGGTCGTCGGCCGGGCCATCGAGGACGGGCTTGTCGCCGACGCGGTCATCGCCTCCTCGTCGCGCCAGCGGCAGGAGCTGTGGAAGATCCGCGAGGATTTCGAAGCCGAGATGCGTCTTTTCCCGACGATGGTCGACTTCGACATCTCCCTCCCGGTCGCCGGAATGGAGGCCTTCGTCACCGATGTGGAGCGCAGCCTGAACGCGGAGGTGCCGGGCAATCTCGGCCTTCACGTCCTCGGCCATCTCGGCGACGGCAACCTGCATGTCACGACCGGCCTTGCGACGCCCGAGGGCAAGAGCGAGGTGCGCAGGCTCGTCTACGCGCTGATCGCCCGCTATGGCGGATCGATCTCGGCCGAGCACGGCATCGGCCTTGCCAAGCGTGATTACCTGCACCATTCCCGCACGGCGGCGGAGATCGCTACGATGAGGGTGCTGAAGCATGCGCTCGACCCGAAGGGAATCCTCAATCCCGGCAAGGTCATCTGACACGCCGTCGCGGCCGCGAAGGCCGGACGCTCCCGATCTCGAACCCGCCCGTGGAAGACGATGTCCAAGCCGCTCGACGCGATCGTGAATACCGACGACCTGGAGCGCTCGGCGAGGCGCTACCTCCCGAGGATGCTCTACGACTGGATCGCCGGCGGTGCAGGCGACGAACTCGGCCTGCGCGAGAACACGGACGTCTTCCAGCGCTTCCGTTTCCTGCCGCGCTATCTGCGCGACGTCGGCGCCTGCTCGATCGCAAAACGGGTGCTCGGCCGCGGCTTCGCCGGGCCGCTCGGCATCGCGCCGATGGGCTATGCCGGCCTGTTCCGACCCGGGGCGGAGCTTTTCTTCGCGCGGACGGCGAAGCGGCACGACGTGCCCTATATCATGTCCGGCGTCAGCGTCGCCTCGATGGAGGCGGCCGCGGAAATCGCCGGGGCGAACCTCTGGTACCAGCTCTATACGACCGCGGACGACGCCATCAACACCGACATGATCCGCCGTGCCGAGGCGTGCGGCTGCGGCGCGCTGGTGATCACGGTGGACATTCCCGTGGCCGCCAAGCGCGAGCGCGACATCCGCAACGGCATCGACATCCCGCCGAAACTTTCGGCACGGACCATCCTCGACGGCCTGCTGCACCCGGCCTGGACGCTGCGCTATCTTCGCACGGGTGGCTTGCCCGTCATGGAGAACTGGGCGCCTTATCTTCCCGAGGGGGCCTCGGGGCTCGATGTCGCGAAATTCTCGATCGAGCACGGCTATGCGCTGCAGACCTGGGACCACCTCAAGCGGTTCCGCCAGCTCTGGCCGGGCGCGCTCGTCGTCAAGGGCATCATGCATCCGGACGATGCACGCCTTGCGCGGGAGGAGGGGGTGGACGGGATCATCGTCTCCAATCACGGCGGGCGGCAGTTCGATCGTGCGGCGCGCTCCATCGATTGCCTGCCGGCGATCCGAACGGCTGTGGGGGCGGATTTTCCGGTGATGTTCGACGGCGGCGTGCGCCGGGGATCGGATGTTCTCGCGCTGCTTTGCCTCGGGGTCGACTATGTCTTCGCCGGCCGGCCCTTCCTCTATGGCGCCGCAGGTCTCGGACAGGATGGCGTCGACCGGGCGATGGAGATCTTCAAGGACGAGCTCTCCGGCCTGATGCGGCAGCTCGGATGTCTCGACCTCGACGATCCCGATCTCGAAACCGTCATGATCGACACCCTTGAACAATCCAAACGCTACCCGCGGGGAGAATGAGATGAGAGCCCAACCGCAAGCCTCGCACTTCATCGACGGTGACTACGTCGAGGATACCGCCGGCACGCCCTTCGACAGCATCTATCCCGCCACC